>WLWI01004071.1_pt1 | contig 12422 bp, 11 predicted proteins | sample 6701501 | NCBI WGS metagenome assembly WLWI01 (sample SAMN12718690, study PRJNA515312) | sponge metagenome | isolation source: marine sponge | host: Mycale hentscheli | place: New Zealand: South Island, Marlborough, Capsize Point | collected 2014-11-01
ATGAATATATCGTTAAATCATTAAAGTTCATCAGGTTAATGCCCGCAAAGATCATGCATATAATAGATCAAAAACAAAACGTCTCTGTCACCAACAGAACCGGGCAAACTGATATATTCGATGAAGGAGAAAACGCAGCATCAGTTGAACATAATAGTAATCGTTTTATAAGTGCTTTTGAAAAATCGTCACTTGGTTTCGCTATCGGAGACCAAAACGGTAATATTCTTGCCGCCAATCAAGCTGGCCATGACCTGCTAGGGTATGAAAATCAGGAATTATTGGGTAAAAATTTCCTTGATGTAGTTCACCCCGAGGATCGAGAAGCTACTCGTGCGGACTACGTCAGACTCTTTAGTGGAGAGAGCCATGGCTACAATATAGACAGAAGATATATCCACAAAGATGGGTACACGGTCTGGTGTGAGTTAAATGTGACGATGATCGGCGGTTCCAGCAGTGGCAATATCCCTCTCGTTATGGTGCAGGCCAAGGACATTAACGTGCGTAAACAGGCAGAAGAACAAATTAATGGACTGTTGCAATCTGCGCCCGATGCCATCGTTATCATCAAGGAAAATTACGAGATTGGCCTAATTAACAAGCAGGCCGAAATTCTATTCGGTTATACTCAGGCGGAATTAACAGGTCAGTCTATCAAAAAGTTGATCCCCGCAGGTTTTCAAAAATCACCTCTAACACACGGACCATTAATTGAAACGAATGAGTCTAATTTAAAAATGGAAATATTTGAGCTCTACGCGCTTAATAAACAAGGTCAGGAATTTCCAGTTGATATCACTCGCTCCAACTTTGAAACAGCGGAGGGTCGATTTGAATCCATTGGTATTCGAGATATAACCGAGCAAAAGCTGGCGATAGAACAACTGCGAGAGAGTAACGAGCGATTTCAAAATTCGTTTGATTATGCTGCAATCGGAATGTGGTTGGGTGACAGGGATGGCAAAATAAGGGAAGTTAATAGCGCAACCTGTAATATGCTTGGCTATTCTGAAGAAGAATTGATTGGCAAGAACTACCGGGACTTAACACCTGAAGATGATCTAGCTACCAGTATTGAATATCACGATAAACTCTATGCCGGTGATCTGGATAACTATCGAATAATCAAACACTATTTGCACAAGGAAGGAAATTATATTTGGGTAGATGTCAGTGTGGCATTGGTAAGAAGCAACGATGGTACGCCAGACTATGACATAGTTCATATAGTTGATGTAACCAAGGAGAAAGAAATTTCTGAGGAACTTTCTTATCACGCTTCCCACGATGCACTGACCGATCTGGTCAATCGCAGAGAATTTGAACGACGTACAGAAAGGTTGCTAACCAATATCAAGGTGGATCAACATGAGCACGCTCTGTGTTACATGGATCTTGATCAATTTAAGGTAGTAAATGATACCTGTGGCCATGTGGCTGGCGACGAACTACTACGCCAGTTAAGTGCCTTGCTAATAAGGACAGTACGTAAAAGAGATACACTCGCCAGGTTAGGCGGTGACGAATTTGGTATTTTAATGGAACACTGTTCGCTCGACCACGCACATCGGGTTGCGAAAACAATACAAAAGGCAATTCAGGAATATCAGTTTTCATGGGAAGGACATCAATTCAGGGTCGGCATCAGTATGGGCCTGATTGCCATCACTCCGCAAAATGATAATCTTACTGAACTTATGAAAAATGCCGATAGTGCCTGCTATATGGCTAAAGATGCAGGTCGAAATCGAATTCATATATATCGTTCGGAAGATTCTCTGACAGCTAAACGTCAGGGTAATATGCAATGGGTCGAGCGCCTGCACAAAGCACTTGAAGAAGACCGCTTCTGCCTCTATGCACAGTCCATTTCACCTTTGGGTAATAACAAGGCCACGCATTACGAGCTATTATTAAGGATGATAGATGAAAAGGGTAAAGTTATTGCCCCCGGTGCATTTTTGCCTGCAGCAGAGCTCTATAATCTCATATCGAAAATTGATACCTTTGTGGTAGAGAAAACCTTAAGTCTATTGTCGGAGAACTCGGATTTTTGCGAGCAAATCGATTTTTGCTCCATAAACCTATCGGGGCAATCATTGGCGGAATCGAATTTCCTCAATTTTGTCATCGATAAACTGGAAGAATCCGGTATCCCCGGTGATAAAATATGTTTTGAAATTACTGAAACTGCTGCGATATCAAACCTTAATCTGGCCAAAAAATTTATTTCTACACTTAAAGGACTGGGTTGCCATTTCGCACTCGATGATTTTGGTAGTGGTTTGTCTTCATTTGGTTATTTGAAGCATCTGCCGGTAAATTTTTTAAAAATCGACGGCATGTTCGTAAAAAATATCGTCAATGATCCCATTGACCGGGCAATGGTCAAATCAATCAACGAAATTGGTCATGTCATGGGAATGGAGACGATTGCTGAATTCGTCGAGAACGATGAAATCAAAGGTATGCTGAGAGAAATTGGGGTCAATTATGCTCAAGGATATGGTATCGATAAACCGCAACCATTTGAAGATTTACTGGCGCGTGCGAATAACGTAACGGACATAAGGGACGCAAACGCATAATAAGCTCGGGCCCTAGCCGAGATCATCAAATGATTTTGGTACTTCCTGCCAGCCTTCAGTATAGGGAGACATGAGTTTAACGCTTAACTTCAGGTGCTTAAATCGCCATTTATCGTCGCCTTCTTTAACTGCCTTCGCATCGTACCAGCCACCGATCCAGTAGCTATCTTCAACTCCCTTTTTAGTTGGATGAGTTGCCGTTTCCCATAGGTAGTAGAAACAGGTGGCTGTTTTAAGATCATCGTGTATTTCGATTACTGGTGAAATAAGATAGTGCAGTGTCCAGTTAAAACCCAGATCAGTATTACTGTGCATTTGTTCGACAATATGATCACCACCTTCCAATAGACCAAATTGACCGATATCAAATACTGCATCATCGCAAAAAATGGGCCGCAGAATTACCGGATCACATTTAGCATCTGCACCTCTGGAAAAGGTCGCGATGATCACTTTGATAGCCTCATAATCCTCCAGGCGCGTAATTCTTTGTTCCAGTGTTAATTCCATATTTAGCAGGGCTTATTTGTCGATTTGTGCACCATGGGCGGCGATAAAACGGCTTGCGGCAAAACTGTTTGGGACTTCGTTAGCGCATTCATACAGTTCGTTGTGAGGTGCAGCTTCTGCAAATGCCAGGGCCAGGTGATAGAGGGCCAAGGCCTCCTCAGGTATCGCGTCAACTTCGTATTGATCCAGATAATCCATAACGTCATCCAAAACGGGTAACATCGCATCATAGAATGATTGAAACTCAGGTACACTTGCCCTCCAACGTTGCTGCGAGCGTTCCAATTCACTTGGATAAGACCATGTATTCACATGGAGCTCAAGCTGCGTAAATTTATCAGGTAGCAAACTCATCTCTATTCATGCCTCCATGTATCTATGCCAGTGTTTGTGCGTATTTCTAATCATGATTTCTTCGTCCATCAAAACCATCTCTTCCAACGCGCCCGAACAAAGTGCCGCATAGGTATCCTCCATTGTTGAGGTATCCTCAAGCCAGGCATTTCGGTGTAGTGCATTTATATGAGCAATTGCAACACGTTCGCTGGGTGTCGCCGGCGGTTTGAAATAATTAGTGCCCTCCCACAAAGTCTGCCCGACAGAAAGTGGCCAGAACTGGTGATGGAAATAGGTCATGCCGGGATAACCATTACCCGCACACAAATGTAGCACGAGGTTGGGAAAGAATACGGGAAACTCAAACTGAAAATCGCTCCGACGCGAGGGATTCATCTTCTCAGGTAACAAATCGAGCCGGGGCTTGTGTTGCTCTGACATATGCAATCGACCACCAAGATTACCAGTAGCCGGCGTTGGTTCCATACCCGCCACCGGAGGCACATAAAGAGCAGATGTACTATGAGGGCCAAAACACTGGAACTCAATCTGTTCTATCTTTGCCAGGCTGGGTAGAGTTGCCGCATGAATGGTCGGAACATGATAACCCTCGGAAAATGCATACATTGCCACTTTCCAGTTGCAATTCAGAACGGTCGAATAACGATAACTAAGAGTCGACTCATGATAGGGATAGCCACTAAATTGATCGACCATGCCATCCAGATACTCGATCAGTGTCTGTTCCGGCGCCTTGTCCAGATTTATGAAGATAAAGCCCTGCCATTCCTCACAATGCACACTTTTCAGACTGTGACAATTCTTGTCAAGATTGGCAAAGTTTTCCTGGCGAGGGACACCTTGTAATTTACCGTCAGTTGAAAAACTCCATGCATGGAAACGACAGGTCATCAAATGATTACCGCAATTACCAAATGTCTGCGCACCGTCTTCCTGGATTACTTTATTGCCACGATGTGTGCATATATTATGAAATGCATTTATCCTGCCGCTTTTATCGCGCACGATAATAATCGATGTCGAAGCGACATCGAGCTGGCGAATTTTATAATCACCGGCTTCGGGTATTTCTTCCGCTCTTGCCACAAACAACCAGGTCTTTTTAAACACCCTGTCTCGTTCCAGTTCAAATAATTCCGGATCGATCAAAGGTGCAACATCGATGGGCCCGGTACCCAACTCAGGATACCTGCTGGTAAAAGGCATCGCCTGTTTCAGATCATCACTGATAATTGCCATAATCTACTCCGTAAATATATCCAGTGGTAGAAAAGCCGAGACCACAAAGTTAGGAACATCGACCATCTCCGAAATCTTTAGATCCACCGCAACACTGCATATTGCATAAGCCTGTTGCTCACTGTAGCCACGCTCTGTCACCAGATACTCGATCATATTCAACAAGGCATTACGTGCAGCCAAGGTAGTATCTTCTGATTGAGCTACACCATCACGCATATAGGACTGACCGGTAGTTGCAAAAAAGCGTTGCGGTACTGCCATCTCTGGTGTCGTAAAGTAATCATCGCGATAAAATTGCAAATCGCAAATATTGCGCTTTTTAGCTTCTCCCTTCATTAAGCTGAAAGACCCATAAAAAGTCGCACCCATCTCTACTGCGGTACCACAACTTTCATTATCGCCCTGGGCAAAATGCGCATCACCGACAGAAAATAACGCACCTTCCGTATATACCGGGATACGAACTGTTGTACCTGCTGTTAATTGTTTGATATCGACATTCCCACCGGTCTCATGAGGTGCGATTGTGCGCACGGCTTTGCTGGCGATACCTTCATCTTTGGGTACAGCATCTGTTGTATCAGGTAAAAGAACTGCTCCGCCACGCCCTTGCAGATCTGTTTCTCGCTTATTAATTTGTTCCAGTAATTCATGAGAAGGAGATGTACCTATAACGCCCATAAAGGGAGCCCCGGGAATTTTTACCCCGGGTAAATCCTTTGAGGTAGCGCTGCCGTTAGCAATATCCCAATGAATAATATGTGGTTCGGTAAATACATCGCGCAGGAATCCGAAACCAGGCACCTGTACGGTAAACCCAAATGCCTCCGGTACGACTTCGATTACCTTAACTTCGAGCAGGTCTCCGGGCTCTGCACCGTTTACATAGACCGGACCGGTTAAGGGGTGAATTAGATTTAGATTACAGCAACCTACCTCTTCTTCGACTGTGGAGTGACTGAACTGACCGTCAAAGGCATCGCGGGTTTCGATGCCGACAATTTGTCCCGGGTCAATCTCGGCAACAGGCTTAATATCTGGATGCCAGCGGTTATGACCGACATCCTGCTCATCACCGAGCTGCTTGCTACGATCAATTTTTATATATTCGTCTGCTTTGTTAGACATTGACTCACCCCCATAAATGAAATCATTGACGATTCAGAAATACAATTATTTTTCTTATTTTGGTACAGCCGCACTTGGCACATCTTCATAAGGCACAACCTTTTTGATATTTAATATCATCTTATGAATTTTCCAGCCATCTGCAGCTCTCAAAAAATCACAATCATAGGTTGCACCCAACCAGTTGTTCTCTTCACTGCCATCATCTGCCCTCATAGTTGTCAATTCCCATAGCCACCAGAAGGCGTGCGCAGAATCCAGGTTATCCGCCACATCAATTATTGGTGAGACAGGAAAATGTAATGACCAGATAATGCGTTCCTGCCCTACCTTTGCCAATTCACGTGCAATGTTTGTATTTCCCTGAAAGCTGCCAAAGCCCTCACATTCCCAACTAGCATCTGTTGTCATTATCGAGGCCAATACAACCGGGTTATTTTTATCATCACCCGCCCTGGCGTAGATGGCGATTACTTTCCTGATATTCTCCAGCGCAGTTAGCCAGGCTACTTGATGTTCAATGTTTTGCCCCATCATTAATACCTGTCATCTCCATGCACTGCAATGAATCGTTTCTCCTCAAAACTGAAAGGTACGTCAGGATCCCCATCATATAATTCTACGTTGGGTGCTATCTCGGCTACCATCAGTGCGAGTGCGTACAATCGCGCAGACTGTTCCGGCAATTTTCCAATCTCAAATTTATCAGCATGAGTAAGTATTTCTTCGAGATGTGGTTGTATGGCCTTATAAAAAGCAATCAACTCCTCTCGATTTGATTGCAGGCGCTTGTCCCATCGCATGTTTTGACTTGGCATAGCCCAATCGACAGCCCATGATTCCAAGCCTTCGAAACCTGCAGGTAATAGTTGCGCCATAACTACACCCCTCCTTTGCCGTTTAAATATTTTTCCAACACGTGATAACCATGACGAACAAGTATTTCTTCATCATGTAATTGCATGAATTTCTTACTACCTGAATTTAGTGCAAAGAAGGTTCCTTCCATAGTTGCCGTATCCTCCAGCCAGGCATTACGTTGCACCACCATCGCATGTTCCAATGCCCATTTTTCACTATTTGTGCGTGGTTCTTTTACGTAATATTTCCCTTCCCACAATGTCTTGTTATAGCCAATCGGCCAGAACTGATGGGTAAACCAAATCCCTTCAGAGACATGCAATAGCCAGTTCGGAAAAAATACGCTGAGTTCAAAAGCATAGTCATCACGTTTTTCATCATTGATGGTTGCTGGCAATATGGTTTCAGCAACATTGTTGACTAAAGACCCACGAGCCTTCGCTTGTGCCAGACCTGCGACCGGGGGCGCACCTTTGGGTGGATTAAAGCAGACTGCGGTGGTCCTGTGATCCCCTAGTAATTTGATCATCTGCAAACCGGTAGAAAATGTCCCTGGGAATGAACCCGCATGAATGGTATTCACATGATAGGCTTCGGCGAATGCATCGAGTCCTACTTTCCAGTTGCTATCAAGATAGGTGTAGTAAGTATAGCAATGCGCAATATCGTCATAAGGAAACCCAGAAAAATGCGCTCCCATATCTCCAAGATAATCATGTAGACCAACGGCTGGCTTTTCATCCAGATTGATGAAAATGAAGCCTTCCCAAATATCGCAGCTGATTGGAGTAAGACCATTTTCCGATTTATTAAAGCAGGGAGGCATACCCTTTTCATCCTGGGCACCGATTAGTTCACCCTGGTCGTTATAAGTCCAGGCATGGAAGCGACAGCTGAAGGCCGACTTTTTACCAAAATTATCCCATTCTCCTTCTGGCACAACGACAGTATTTCCGCGATGTGAACAGGTATTGTGAAAGGCTCGGATCTGATTGTCTTTGCCACGGATCAGCAACACGGTCGTGCTGGCAAAATCCAGTCGCTTTAGCTTATAACAACCCGCATCGGGCAATTCTTCTACCCTTCCCACGTGTAACCACACCTTTTTAAAGACCTTTTCGACTTCCTGCTCGTAAATCTCTTCAGAAATACAGGGCTCGGTAGGGACTGGCTCTTCACCGAGCCAGGGATATTGCTTGGCCCAGCGGCGATCTTCAGCAACAGCTGCACACATGATTAGTCTCCTCAAATCCAGAAATAATGTATGTCTACAGTATAGTTAAGAAAAAGCCGTAAAAACTATCCCAATTACGCAAATTGGAAGCTATTTTGGCGGGCAAACTGTTGTTTTATGAGCATGAATAGGGAAAACTATTTGGAAAATATAATAAGAATCGAAAAGTGCAGACTCAGACTCATATTATGCCTTTGTCCAGGCGACCATTATTTGTAACGGGTAAGTTGGAACAGGCTCGTGCGCATTTATCTTCTCTGTTTTGGCCGCATGACTTAACTCTCAAGCATAGAGGAAATAAATTGGCCTTCCATCATAACAAGGCCAATTTATCCTCCCTTTCGTTTAATGCTCTGCAATATGGTAGCGAAGTTTATATTGATGCTACACCTTCAGATAATTCCTACCTGGTAAAATTCACGCTCGCGGGTCACAGTGAAGTACATCAATCCGGTAATGTTATTAAATCGAACCCCGGTATGGTTTGTGTGATGAATCCAGTTGATCAACTACACGTACGCTTGTCAGAAAACCATAACCAGTTGACCATTCGTATTGATGGTAGGCGTATGCATGAATTTCTTGAAAAGGAATTGGAACGGAGTCTCAATTTCCCTATAGTTTTTTTGCCTCTGGCCAGATCATTATCCAACGAGACAGGCAGCATTGGTCGAATGCTTTTAGGTATTTGTGACGATTTAAATGATCACCACGACTGGTTCGGCAACGATCTCTTATGTGAACACCTGGAAGAGATGCTGATTAGTCATATTTTGTCTGAGTTACCCCATAACTACAGTCAAACTTATCTCGACAAGTCACTGACTGGTATTCCAGGCAAAATTTCTCATGTACAGGAATATATTCAAGCGAATTATCACAGCCCTATTAGCCTGAGAGAACTGGCGTTAATTAGCCAATCAAGTGTTCGTTCCCTGCAAATGGCTTTTAAATCGGAAATGAATATCACACCTACTGCCTATATTCGCGATTTGCGACTTCAGCATGCACACTCTTTACTGTCCTCATCTTCCAGCAATACAACAGTAACGGAAGCAGCGATTGAATCCGGCTTTACACATCTTGGTAAATTTTCCCATTATTACAAACTGCAATATAAAGAACTGCCTTCAATAACATTTCAAAAAGCGAAAAAAGAATATGTCTGAAAAATTGCGTTTCGGCAGCTATGTCGAATTTCAATGCCCTCCCGGACACAATCATAGCGATGTCATCGACGATGTATTGGCGATTGCAGAAGATACGGACAAGAAGGGTTTCGATGTTTTTTCAACTCTGGAACATCCTTTCTATGAACAGTTTGCGATAAATCCAAATCCGCTAGCCGTATTTACTGCGCTGGCGGAGCGCACAGAGAATCTTAAATTTCGCGCGCTATGTCATACCCTGCCATTACACAACCCGATGGTCCTGGCCGGTGAGATCGCCATGGTGGATCAACTAACGAAGGGACGAATTGAATGTGGCGTCGGCCGTGGACATCCATGGTTAAGTGCCCCAGGCGATATCATCATGGAAGAGAGTATGGATCGTTTTATTGAGAGCCTCGAAATTTTGCAGTTGGCCTGGTCCGAAGATCGCTTTTCCTATGCTGGCAAGCATTACAATGTAGACAATATCTCAGTGGTACCAAAGCCATATCAGAAACCGCATCCAAAGATTTTTCAGGTAGGTACCAGCGCTAAATGGTTTACGATGGCCGCACAAAAGGAATGGGGAATCGTTGTCGGTGGTCCGGTACCCAGCATAGCATTCAAAGAACCGGTTAATATTTATAAAGATGCCTGTGCCGAAGCCGGAACCAGTCCATATGTAGGTTTCATTAAGGCAATATATGTTGATGATGAATACGATACCGCTGTCAATGAGGCCCAGGAAGCGGTTGAGAAATTTATTCAATTCAATGTAGGGCCGCAAAAGGTAATCGCCCCGCAAAATGACGCAGAACGAGAACGTCTGGAGAATACGGGTTACAAGTTTTACACCATGGACTTTATACCCCAAATTGGCAGGATGACTTATGAAGAACTAATAGATAAGGGAATCGTTTTTGTTGGTACCCCGGATACGGTCGGCCAGCAACTACTAGAGCTTTACAATGATTTTGCATTCGATGAACTAATTATCATTAGTCATTTTGGGAACATTAAAAAGAGTCAGGCATTGAGAACTCAAGAACTGTTTGCAGATCATATAATGCCCTTATTACGTAAACATGAAATAGGCTAAGCCACACAATGTCAGAGATATTAAAGAATCTTCCGGTCGGTAGTTATGCAGTTATTTTTCCTTCTATCAGCAGCGGTGTCGACGAAGAGGGTCATGAAGAAATGCTGGCTACATTATATGGTAATGCCCAGGAGGTTGAAGGCTATCTCGGATTGGAATCAGCGTCCATTGGCGCATTTAAACTTTCTATTGCTTATTATGACAGTCTTGAGTCCATCAATACCTGGAAGAAGAACGCAGACCATATAGCAGCAAAAAACAAGGCACGCTCGACCTGGCTGGAAGACTGGCAAATACGTATATGTAAAATTGAAGATATCTACGGCAAGGCCTAGTTTTTTATTGTCTTTAAACAGCTTAACTATAATCTGGAATAATTAGCACGCACATATTTAATGAAGTTCCTCCTCCTGTTTGAACCTGCTTGCGTCTGAGGCCAAGGCCACATAATGGACTGTAGCACCTGTTGCATCCTTGACTTCAGTAACCGACAATAAAATACGTAATTCTTCCCCGTCTCTACGTTTGTCTTTTAATTCTCCCCGCCACTGACCTTGTTCGTAAATAGCGTCCCACATTTCACCCTGTCTTTCCTTATTGTAACCTTCGCGAAAATCACTGACTTTTTTACCTATAACTTCTTCTCGTGCATAACCAAAGATATTGCAAAATGCCGGATTAACATCAATGATATGAGTTTCCCCATCCATCATGACAATTGCCTCCATAGCATTTTCTACAGCTTTGTCGGCTAATTTCAGTTTTTGCTCGACAGATTTTCGTTCACTGATATCCAGAAAGTTTATTACGCAGCCCACTACTTCATCATCTCTATACATCACACTTGAACAGTATTCCGCTGGAAAACTACTACCATCTGCCCGCCACATCACTTCATTATCTACATTAATGCTGGATTTATCCCGCATAGCAATATGCACAGGTGAATCTTCCTGAGCAGTGACTGTGCCATCGGCACGGCTGTGATGTGCCAGTACGTGCATATTCATCCCCAACAATTGTGCTCGTATTTTGTAACCGAGCATTTCTATACAAGCACTATTTGCAAAAGTACAATTGCCCTCAATGTCTATACCGTAAATACCCTCTGTTGTTGATTCAAGTAACAACCTCAGTTCTCTTTCGCTTTTTCTAATCGCTAGTTCCATCCGTTTTCGCTGACCAATATCTCTTGCTTCAGCGATTAGTAGATATACCTCATCATTCCGATCTCTAACGGGTTTTATTGAAAAGTCTACTGGAGTATTTTCATCTCCAGTATTTCTCAGTTCTGTCTCAAAGCGAATAAACTCACGAAAAGACGCCTTCGCAATAGCACTCTGTAAATCACTCTGTTTTTTCACTGAAAATATTTTATCTTCAAAATCATACCAGGGTGTACGCCAGAATTGCTTCCCTATAACGTCCGCTTGAGTCACATTTATCAGGTTTACCGCGCGTTGATTCGCATCGATCAATTCCCCACTTGGTTTAAGTAGAAACAAAAACTGAAATGTCTGGTTAAAAACAGCCTGAAATTGTGTTTTAAATATTTGCTTATCGCGCTCCAGTCGATTTCTCAATAACAGATTTTCCAGGTTGTGGAGCATGTCAGACGGACTTAGTGGTTTGAACATATAATCATCTGCGCCAGAACGAACCGCCTGTGGCGTATAATTGACATCTCTATAAGCGGTCATCACTACACAGGTCGTTAATGGGTGAGTACGTTTAAGTGACTCAATAAAGTCCAGTCCATTACTCTTACCCAGGTTAATATCAACTAAAGCGATATCCGGTTCATATTCTGCGACAATGTTTTCCGCTATTTCTGCATTTTCTGCCTGAAATATCCTGTAACCATCTACCATTTCCAGTAGATCAGAAAGAGACGCGAGAATATCGGGATCATCATCCAACAGTAGTATATGTGCTTCATCTTCTCCTGAAGGTTGAGCTTTTTTCAGATTTTGCGAAAGCATATTTCTTATTTACCGGGTGGCTTTATATTTAAATTGAACAATAGAAGATTGGTTAAGCAAATTAAAAAGTATCTATTCACGCAGCCACATCTTCTTCTATGACAAGCGGAATCCATAAAACTACACGTGTACCCTCCCCTATTTCAGAAGTTAGTTCTACCGAACCAGAATGCTGTTCCATAATTTGATGTACCGTGGGCAAGCCCAATCCTACTCCAAAGCCTTTTGTACTGAATAGTGGCTCGAATATTTTTAATATATTATCTT
>WLWI01004074.1_pt1 | contig 12420 bp, 9 predicted proteins | sample 6701501 | NCBI WGS metagenome assembly WLWI01 (sample SAMN12718690, study PRJNA515312) | sponge metagenome | isolation source: marine sponge | host: Mycale hentscheli | place: New Zealand: South Island, Marlborough, Capsize Point | collected 2014-11-01
TTGTTGTAGTTTTGTTTGTTCCTTGTGGTGTGGGTTTTTTTTTTTTTGTGGATTGGTGTGTTTTCTTGGCATCCGTCCGGCTGGGTTGGGTTTGGGGGGGGGGGGGGGGGGGGGGGGGGGGGTCAAGAAGGCATTAGCCACCATCCCCCCCCCAATTGGAAGTCATTTCACCCCCCTTGAAATATTCTTTAAAATATGTAAGCAAAAAGCAAAGTTAAAAGTGAATAATGAAAGTGATAGCAAGTTCTTAAATTATAAGTTCATTGCTGCTTTTATTATTGTCTTGGTATTTGAAGCCCTTCTTCTCTTCAATCTTAATTATGTATGAAAGGTGTGACCCCCTTGAGATGGTGCAAGCTCCATCTCACCCCTCCCCTTCCCCCCTTAGATTAATTCCAACTCTTGTTGTATTTGTGGTCTCATGGATGGTCTGATAGAGATAGGAGTAATCCTTTTATTTTATTTATTTATTTATTTATTTTATATCAACTATTCAATGTGTCTTGACTTGATTGTTTTCTTGGATTTTTTTATATTTTTTTTTGCTTGTGTTTGATATGTATGGGAAGTGTTGTCTTGAATAAGCTTACACTTCTAATGTGGTATAATTTCCTCAATGAGGTAATAGTTAACAGTTGACACTTTCTATTGGAGGAAATCCGTGCAATGTCTATCTGGCAATGCAATGTGATGAAGGAGTAGGAAATGTATTAGGAGCTGGAAGAAAAAAAAAGAGGAATAGTAGGTTGTTGTTTTTTTGGTTTTTTTAAAAATCCTCATTATAGTGTAAATTTTTACGAATGGTTACCAAGACAACACATTAAGACTTTCCCTATTTTTATTTTATTTTATTTTTGCTTATGTTTAATCTTGTGGGAATCTTACATACATACATATGCTTCTAATGTGGTATAATTTCCTCGATGAGGTAATAGTTGACAGTTGTATTCTTCAGTAGGAGAGGAAGACATCTTCTATAGGGGAAATTAGTGCATGACTATCTGGGAATGTGAGGAGGAGGAAATTTGCAAAGATTAAAATAAATTGATCCTCATTATTGTGAATTATTGTGAAAGGTCACCGAGACACTAAGTATTCTGATCATTCCCCAGTTGTTGTTTTTTATGAAGTCATGATTGATGTAGCTATGTAACTGATTTTTAGTTTCTCAAGAAATGACAGAATGCGGGAAGTTTGAAGCCAAACAAATCTTGATATAGGTTAGGGCTCTAAAGACTTGAGCCCACCAGAGCAGTATGTGGTCATGAGCAAGCTTTCATCTGGCTTGACAGCTATGGGTATCCCAGAGACACTCTTCCTTGTAGGGGTTCTCTCTGGCTCTACTTTCTTCCTGTCTGGGCTAAATTGTGCATTAGCGTCTTTCTTTTTTTTTCTTTTTTTTTTCTTTTCTTTTCTTTTTTTTTTTTTTTCTTTTTTTTTGCGATGTATTAACTTATCTTTTGGCTATTGACTAGGGCTTAATATCTAATATAGTCTCATGGAAAAGTTTGGTATGCATGTAATAGCAGGTTTAACAACCCATAACGATCAATTTGTTAATAGAACACTTAAAATAAATTTTAGAGAAAAACTATTTTTAATGGTTCGCAATGTTGTCAGGATTCTCTGACTGTTACAGCTGAAATAGGGCAAGTTATCTGACAGTAGTAAGTAGAGTGGACATGTCAAAGCTAATCCCAGTTTATGTTCTAGTTACGACTGCGTGACTCCGCCCATTTACTACTGTATTTGTAGAGCGAGAAGTTATAAGAAAATGCTTCTCTATATCCTGTGAGCTTGGGCATTTCTGTGTTACTTCGAAGCCTACAATTTAGTACATACAAAATGGAAGAGTTTAAAGCTCGTTAATTTTAACAACACAAGACTCCTAAAACCACTTCTACCAAACACGATGTATCTAATTTTACATATTTTGAACACATTAAATTTACATATTTTATGTTTAAAATTCAGCCAATGTCATAGTAGTAGAAGTAGTAGAAATAATAGTAATAATAATATTTGCCAGTTTTAAAAGCCAATAAAATATATATATTTAGACTTGATTAAATGTTCGACTTCTTCACGAAGATCAATAAGGTCAAAATCGTGGGTATTGAAATGGTGGAAAACACACTTGTGACTAACAGCTATAGGGTGGCAAAACTTAGGATGCTAGCTAATGACAGGGGGACACTTGAAATATTCTAGTATAACTTTATTTTTATTAAGTCTGAAGTTAAATTCAGAATTAGTTGAATATAGCACACATCATATTTCTCTCTCTCTTAAAACAGGTCCTCACAATGATGATTATTATTATCTTGAAGTAAAGAGTTGAATTAAACAATTGAATAAACTAATATTCATTGATGATGATTCGATAACGTCAGACTATTACTCAAGTTTTGAATCGAAGATAAATATGGTTTAAATAGTTTATATGAATCTGTTTATTCTTACAATATTGCCTAATTGTTGCGAGTTAGGTGGGTGAACCAGTTTTTCTTCTGCAATGCCTGTTGATGTAGTATAATACAAAATTGTGCATTCGCTGAGAAGCCTGACATTTTCCTTGAGCTGTCACGTATAAGACTACACTGATACCGCCTTTATATCCCATCAATAAACTGAACATGCAGCAAGGTATTGTAATATTATTTGTGACCTTGCTGGCATGCTTGCATCGTGACTGTCGTTCAATAGGCCATCTCTGGAGATAAAAAATAACATCAAACTATTAATTAGCATTTAGTGTCTTAATTTACTTGATGGAAATCTTTGTCCCTACTTTGATGGAAATCTTTGTCCCTACTTTGATGGAAATCTTTGTCCCTACTTTGATGGAAACCTTTGTCCCTACTTTGTTTATCAATCAAGTATACATAAGTATGTAGGTCATACAGGCAGGCCGACGTTACGTAGACTCCAGGTGATACTCCTTGAAGTCCACCCACCCAATGATTCCAAGATAAAGCCACCACCAATAGTGATTCACTTTTGCTACCAGTTCAGATAAGACCTGATTCACTCCTTCTGCTGCACAGGTTCAGGCAACACCATGTGGCTGGGATGATAGAATATCAAGCCCACATCTACTGTGGCTACCACAATGCGGCCTTACATCACCCGGACCACTTAGCATCCTAAGGTTTCTGGGCTTCGTAATTATGTCGGGACTTTGCACTATTGGTTTCAGTCGGAGTGATCTCTTTCATTGACTTTAGCATTGGGTTTTTCAGTTTCTCTCATCCGTTAACTATTTTAATCGACATTTAGCTGGTTGTACATGTGCGCTCTCCTGAGCTATCATTTGTGAGATTCAAAGGTAATTTCTTCGTATCTCTGTCCTTCTGTGTGCTATCTACCGTGTTATGCTTTAACTCTTTCATTTTAGCACTTCAGTATGCCACAATGTTTTTTTTTATAATTTAGCCACAGAAGCTCCACAAATTATATCATACTAGCAAGTACCCCGCCACATAGTGGCACTTGACATATTGCAAAGTAAGAATGCAGTAGCACAAGTTATCTTGCTCAGTTATCATTCTCTACCATTAGTTAAGGTTACATAAGTTTCCCTCTCCTACTCTCTTTTTTTTCTTCTGAACCATCTGAGCTTTTCTTCTACCCACCTCTCCTATCTTCAGCTCTTCTTCTTGAGTCATGGAGCCCCCTTTTACTTTGTCTGTCTCTCCTGCTTCTGAATTTTTGTCCTACTTTGAGAAACTTTTGTCTTCTATTTTTACTTTAGCCTTTTTTTTTAAAACTAACCCCCGCCTTTTCTTGTCGATTCCACCCGCTTTTTAGTTATAATTAATCACTCGCCTTTTTGCCTTCTCTTCCCTTCCATTTTAAACCTATACCGCCTTACCTCGCCATTTCCATCCGTTTTTCAGTTACAATTAATTGCCTTTTACCTTCTCTTCGGTACTTTCGCCTTCTTTTCCGCCTTCCATCGTCTATTGCACCCGCTTTTTAGAAGTAACCAGCACATTTTATTAACTGTGACGACACTTTACTTATCATAACGGGACGACGCTTTACCGAACCATACAAAGCTCATGAATTATTCATGAATACACACACCGTCATTGTTGTTGTTACTGACACACAGCGTATTATTATATAGATTTCAATACAGTTGTTAGTACAAAAATAATGTTATTATTTGTTGCACGTCCGTCGTGAAGCACTCCTTGTTGGGAGTGAAGTTGCATAGCAACAAGAAAGAGGAATGGGATCCTTCATTTCAACCTCTTTGTAACTGCAGTGAGTTTACACACAATAACACGGGGACAGAAAATATTATATATAAATAATGTTTAATTCTTCCTTTGCGTGGAGTTTCTAAAATTATAAGTTGAGATCAGATTTCTTTGCTTGTGTTTTTATTTATTTATTTTAGTTGATCTGTTTTTGTACACGAACACACTATAGTGCAAACCTGGTGTAAGTTCCAGTTGTAGAGGCGTGTCTTGGGACCGTGCTGGTATGTAAGTGGTACTTGGGACCGTGCTATTAACAAACTGTTTGTTCCACACTTCCTTTGAATTACTGCATGAACCTCCCAATATTGTTTCTATTTTGCCTTTGTTCAGTAAGAAGTATTGTTTTCTGGCTAGTAACCTGCAAAAGAAGATACTTTTATATAGAATTTGAGATGTAAGGAAATAAATAAAGAGTGGGGACATCTCCAGTAAGGCAATGTAACAGTTACGCTCCGTCTCCGAGGGAACTACCGTGTTTAGGGTTCTGAGACTTAGGTTGCAGAGTCCCCCGAGCACAGCAGTGAGGGCGCTACTTAGGGCCTGAGGGACTCTAAAAAACAGTAGTTCACGACAGCTGTGCAGAGCCTATCTCATTAGCCCACTTCGCGCAAAACATGAAATTGAGATACTGGCAAAAACATCGAGTTGGGCATAGAAATTGGGGGGAAAATTTATTTGTTCATACCAATCTAAAACCCTTTGCCTACCTTCTGACAAATTTTGAAGTGTCAACGACAAGTATTTCATGGCGAGCGCGTCGTTAGAAATGCCGCACTCCTTTCTCTTTCAGTCTTTCAAACGCGTTTTTCTCAATTTTTCCGAAATAGCGTGGTAGAACAGGCGAAAGTTTAACGGCTCATAACTCGAAAACTATTGATAGCCTGCTAATTATTTATGGCTCATTTTGAAGGAAATTTTAAGAAGTACATAGCAAATACAAAAATAAAATTTTGATGGATTGCTCCAAGTGGGCTGTTTTCTCAGATCCTGTCACAATAGTGACTACTCCTTCCTAACAATGCACTAGGAGGGACACTAAGTTAAGAGTGTCTTTCTTTGAAGGACCTATGCATCCATGTTTTAAAGTGTGAGTGTGATTCCACGATGTTCTACACCTGTGTAAGGCAGAAGGAGAAGGACCTGGTTAGTCAGGCTGGGTCAGGGCCACACCACCTCCTCTTTGACCAGGGTTTGATACAGAAATTTCCGCGGGGGAACATTAGCATTAGAAGGTGGGCCTATATACTTTGAGATGAGTGCACACATGCAGCCATTTATAAATAGATTAACCAACAAAGGAAAATTCTCTATTTAAACAGTGAGCAATATCCAGACCCCTTTACCCACTGCCCATGTGAAGAATATCCAGTTGTATCTATAAAGGGGAGGGGGAGGGGAAGTCCCAGTGTTCTCTCCCTCCCCCTTCTGTATCAAGTTCTGCTAACGTATGTTTATCCTAAGCATGCAAGCATTCAAGTGCACACACACACACACACACACACACATGTATCTATATATGTTGTTATTAGAAGCTATAATTTGTTGGTTATCGTTGCTGTCTTGTTGTTTCAAATAGTTGATATTTTTATTCTTGATTTTGGTCATTTTATCAATTAGTTTTTATTACATTTTTTCTGGACACTTGCATATTCTCTGTTCACAGGAAATGTTGCATATTTTATTAATAATGACATGACTCGTTTCCTGAAAGCCTCAACCATAATCTTACCAACACTGAAACAAAACCATACTAGGTAGTTGACTGGCAGAGAGAAGCCTTGAAGTTGCCCAATCAGGCGGCCATGATCTGATTCTTCTTCTGATTCTTCTGTCCTCTGAGAACTTGGCTATGATGATGAGTAAAGTCACTTGGTCTCTGGTGCAGTCACTCTGCCTGCCAGGGAAACCTGCTGACTGCACTTTCAGTTTGTAGCCCTAGTAAAGATGTACCCTTGAAGCTTGCCCACTCTTCTATCACTACTGCTGTCTCTGCATTTATTACTCTCTTCTGTTATGTGTATTATATACAGCATTTTGTAGAGCTGTGTGGCTCAGATGTGCAAGTTGGAGTTAGGTTTAGCATGACTGTGTACTAGTGGATGACTGGCCTCCATTATGTGTGTTGTTAAGGTTTAGTACAAACTGCATGTGCTGTTGAACTCGAGCTCTAACTCAATTTGATTGCTACTGGTATACCTTGTGTGATTGTCACATCTATGCACGACAGCCAAATTGAATTCATATATTTCTGTTTATTGTAACTTACATTTTATGTGATAACTAAAAGCAAGAACGTAAATTGCTGATAGGAGGACAGGACTTTTGCAATCACATGCACACATTTTCTAAGTGATGGAGTTATATCAATCATAATTTCACATTTGTTAGGTGCTGCCTCAGAGGGGATTACTGTTTTGGGGACCTTCGAAATACGGTAGTTCACGATAGCATCGCTAGCGCCTAATTTAGAGCAACTTTTCCTAACAAGGTAAAGCACATTGCCTGATGAATTTTGAGTATAGTAACTGTTCCTAGCAACACTATTGGAAGTGCTCTAGAAATTTGCATAAAGAGTCCCTCCCTGAAGCATCTAAGGTAATTAAAGACCTTCTGTCATGCTATAACTTCACAGCTGTGTGTGTGCTAACTGCATAGATGGATACTGGAGGAAAAGCTATGGATGCTGGGCATTGCCATTCAATCCTTGGCATGTCACTGTGAGCACTATGAACATGGCGTGCCACTGTACCTCATATCCTAAATGTTGTCATGATTACTCATCCATTATTTATACATGCATGTCAACTTGTTGATATAAACTCGTTGATGAGTGTCCAACGGTTGTGGAGACTGTAACGATCCATTAGCGCCCGTCCATGAGATGGACATGCATTGCTGACAGACTCTGTGATGGTTTAGTTCCAGAGAGTGAGATGTGCTGCATGGAGGAGGGAGAGGGAGTGGGCGTGTGATGATACAAGTAATGGACCTGATGCCATCACAACAACCATTAAAAACACATCATCACTTAAGAATTATAATTTTTATTGATGTGTAATTTATAGCAGAGTGGCTCTCTGTAACGCAGTGAATTCAATAATGAATATTAGCGAACCATCTTTAATAGTGTCGCCATGTCAACCTGTTCATTGGATATACCAAAGCTTACAAGTAGTTGCATAAATTTTTAAAAATTCCTTTATCTCACTGTAATGTTGCATAGCAGCATCATTACTTTTTCCAGTGACACACATACAAGCACACACATACACACCATGTGCTCTCACATGACACACCATGTGCTCTCACGTGTATTGTGTTGACCTGTACATGTAAAAGTCCTTTCAGTTCGTCTCTCTGCCGGGAATGTGGGTAAAATACTTTTAATCCGTCTCTTTGGGCATGTTTGAAAGTTATCTGGTCTCCCAACCACTAGTTTGTTCGTGTGTGAATGTTGTAATCAAGTCATGGGTCTGTGTTTGTTTAGAAATTGTGTTTTGTTCGTGTGTTTGGAGGTTGGTTGTGATGGCATACAGACCAGGCAGCCAGTCTAAAGACAGAGTGTAGATAATAAACATCACTATGTAATTTCCATCCCAAGGTTGGTGAATTCTCTCACACTAGGTGTCCTGCCATCTGTAGGCTCTCTAAAAATCCGGGCAAATCTAATAACAGATTAGCAAAGATTTAAACAACAGACAAGTCATTGGGACTCTGGGAGGGCCGTGCAGTGGGGTGTATGGTTTGTGTATGTATGTGTGTTTGTATGCTAGGAGGGACACAAGGAAGGATTGGGGTATGTGATATATGTGTGTGCGTAGTAAATTATTCTTGAAAGAGTCGGCTGTGTGTGTATGTGTGTGTGTGTGCGCTCTTGTTGTGTGAACAAGAAATCTCCCACTAGTTTAGTTATGTTAACAGCTGTGCTGTACATACTTAAAATTTAGTACTTTTAGTGAGTAAATTACATATTTTCTCTAATGAGGATTGTTTAGTTGTAGTCTCTCCATACATTTTAAACAAGGTTTCGAGTGGTGTTGTTTGTGCATGTGTGAGTGTGTTCACACTTGTATTAGTTGATTGGCAAGCGAGTAAAGAGAGAGAGTGAGGCACTTGAGGCGTACCACAACCGAGATTCTTTTATTTATTAGCTTATTTACAAGGTAAGAGTGACCTCTTTTTTCAGCCACGGTACTAATTACCTAAATTAGTAAAGCATCTTAGTGATATACAAGCAACACAAAGTAAATGAACCTGTCCGCCATTCAGTAATGATGTAGATTTCCAAAGTTAGCTTTTGTGGGTAATTAGTGTTTATTGTCGTAATAGGAACAAAATTGCAAAGTGTTTCTACTCACGAGCTTTCATGATTGTGATTTTGTTGCTATTATAATGCAACTAAGCTAATGAATATTAAATACTATTCAATGAGTTTCAGACCTTGAAAATCAGCTTATCTTTGAGGGAGACATCAACGCCTGAACTTGTATTTACTTTTATAAAAAATAAAAAAATAAAAAAACTCACAAAAAACTTTCTCTTTGTTGTCTTTGAACAACTAGAACATTTCAATTTCAAAAGCTATAGAAATTATACCAAGGGCTATTTAGCTTATAGCCCCAACTTAAAGGATAATTTTTAAAAATAGAATATAGCTAGGCTAGCTCACTCACCATTTGTGCTGAAGCACATCACTAGTAATAATACCATACAATATGTGATCACGTGTGTGTGTGTGTGTGTGTGTGTGTTAGGTATACTATGTCAAAGTCCACTGCCCTCATCTTTATTCTGTTCTTTGCCATCATATTCCGCCTGGAACAACCGGTAAGAATACATACATACATACATACATACATACATACATACGTACATACATACATACATACATACACACACACATACATACATACACACACACACACACATACACATGCACATACATACATACATACATACATGCACATACGCATATACACATACCAACAAGCAATAGTGAGTGAGTTGTGCCTGGTCAGGTTGGCCACATTCATTCCAATTTCTACTTGAGGAATGGTTCACAAAATGTTGGAAATACGGAACAGGACTTAAGCCTTTGCTATTTCTATTTATTCTACTGCAATGATTATAAAAATTCATCATAATAACATGAACTTTTTGCCGTTTATCTTCTGTGTTAATCCCTTACAGGATTGCATCGCTGCATTCAAGGGGGCATTTGCCCCCTTTCCTCCTCCCTCCCTCCTCCCTCCCTCCTCCCTCCCAGAATTAATTTTTTTGTACTGACACTTTGATTATACAACATAGAATCAGCATACTTTAAAAATAGAAAAATCTCTGTTGTTGTTGTTGTTGTTGTTGTTGTTGTTGTTTTAGTTTTTACTGATTCTAAACCTACATGAGATCTGTTCTCCCCATGAGCCAGCAACTGCTCTAACGGATGTTTTGGGGTGCATTATTAATAAAATAAAAGTTTGGATCCTCCAGGGCTACTCAAGCTTAGGAAAGTCCCTGTGGCTAGAGCCGACAGTTTCTACAGAGACCTAGCAGGTGTTGGTGCTGCTCTTAGTTACCTCACCATTGCTCTTTATGGTCTGAGTGTTGGGGAGTATATGCAACAGGTCTGAGTGCTCACCTGGGATTGAGGTGATAATCTAATTCATGGCTAACCAGTAATGGAGTATTTGGGGCCAGCTGGTTGGAGTGAGCCAGTGGGTGAGATAGAGAGACACTCATGCTGTGGATTGAGGCTTGAGTAAAATTCACTTTCAGTGATGTGTGTAGTAATCTACCTACAACCTTTGCACCTGTTAATGTGTGTATGAGTGGGTGTGTGGGTGCAGTGCTCTAAATTGCATCCGTTTTTAAATTGCATTGTGTTCGCAAAGCTGTGACCTGCTGGATTCCACCCTTGATGTATGTATGTACATGAGTGAGTTTTGGGCTGAAGCACTTCATTCAATAATTGAATTTGCATAGGATTGTGTGCATACAATCAGGTACGTGCACGCGATAAAGTAGTGACTGCAGTGAAGTTCTACTTAGCTTGCAAGTGTCCCTAGAGCTGTTTGTTTAGTTCCATCCGTTACTAAAATGGAGGATGGCTCTGAGAATTCAGTTTTTGGAGAATAGCTGCTGGCTTAATATAGACTGAAAAAAATTTACATTTTAATATACTAAAAATTGTATTTCACCTTGTGCAATCTGTCTCTGTCATGTCTGACAAGTGACAGCTTAAATTAGAGTCTCCGGGGACATGAGGTGGAGGGAATGCGTAAAGCTCTGATAGCTAGGGTGTGAATTTGTGTGTTCGTATCAGGCCATCAAGAAGTATTGGGATTTCTTAAAGTATGTGCTGGGAAAAAGCATTTTTCCTCCGTATTCTCTAGATCTGAGTATTGCTGAATTTTATGTAGAAAGTATTGACATTGAATAAGGAGATCTGACTAGCTGGAATCAAAAAAAATTCCCCCACTTTTCTTTGGCCCCAGAATGCCTCACTTGTATGTCATTTATCATTAGATTTATTTCCATTGTGAGCAGATGGTGCGAAACCCTGTTCGTGAAGGCACTTCAAGTTGTGGTTACAAACTTGCAGCTTCACTATAGCTAGTACATAAGCGGCCATGATGCATACTGGTAGGTAACAATGCATCCTCTCTTAGTCAGATCCACAGTGTTACTCTACTCTACATCCTTGTGCTCAACGAGTCTCTTTGGTAGATTAAGAGAGAGATATACTCCTATGGTATCCATGGTACATAGTAAGATATGAGATTGCTATGATCATTCCCAGAATCACATTCAAGATGACTTCCTTACTCCCCACCAAAGTTTCCTGTCAGATTATCCTAGATAATGAGCTCTTTCAGAGGAATGTGATGACTGAGGTCTAGCTCAGGGAATCAAGTATCAGTTTCAATTCCATAGAGAGAGATGTGTTTCGCCATTACTTGGATCCAACTCCTGGAGACATGCATGTCAACTCTGGCAGGACACGGCAAATGTGTGCATATGTAGCACATTGAAACACACACTGATGGAGAGTCAGTCCAGCACATGTCATCCCTAGCCTTAGCAACTCCTGTACACGATGTTTTCTCGAAATCAGCAATAACAATGAATGGAACAAAATAATGAATTGTTGTAGGGTGAAGACGGCTTATGCTACAACTTTAAGATATGGATGGTGCCATCCCAAGGCCCCATGCAACCTACATACTGGTAGGAAAAAAAAGTGAAGTAAAAAAAAAGAGATGCCACATATAAGTCGATTTTTCCAAAACTGGTCACACATAGATATATATATATATATAATATACAGTATATATTCATATGTGCTTACTTATACGTTATGAATTTCAGCTCAATCTCTGTACTTTTTGTGAGAGAGTGAAGATTAGTAGTGTTGTAGTACTAGAGTTTTGTTTTATTATGAGAGAAGGTTGGACGAAATTTGCTTTATTAGGATTTTTCTGTCTCCAAAGTTCCTCACTATTGTTTTAAGTGCCACCTACCTACCTTTGAATTGTCCAAGTAATTCCTAGCAGGAGAAGGAATACATGTCGCATGTGTGTTCAAACTTGAGCTCCTACTAATTGGGTAATGGTCATCAGTTAATGGAGTTGTCAATAGTGATAGCATGAATGTGTAATATAATGGTATTTTTAGGGGGGATTTTGCCCCTCCTGACTGAAAATTATTATGGCCTTCACGGTGACAATTGCCACAAATTTTCATAAACTTCAGCGAAATTAGAAGCTCCTGAAATTAAAAAAAAAAAAGAATGTTGATGTGATTCCTCTCAAGTTTAATTCTAAAAAATACCCTGTTTGGGTTTTTTAAAGGCTGGATTGGATTAGGGTTAGGGGAGAGACAAGTCCCTACTTGTGAACGACATTTCCTTGTATGTGCTGGTTTTTGTTAAAACAACAGTTGGTGTTTAGTAAACATAAATGATGGAATTTTTTTAACAATAACTAACCAGTTGTACATAAGAGTTAGTGGATGCTGTGCAAGTGTTGGATGCTGTGCAAGTGTTGGATGCTGTGCAAGTGTTGGATGCTGTGCAAGTGTTGGATGCTGTGCAAGTGTTGGATGCTGTGCAAGTGTTGGATGCTGTGCAAGTGTTGGATGCTGTGCAAGTGTT
>WLWI01004075.1_pt1 | contig 12420 bp, 6 predicted proteins | sample 6701501 | NCBI WGS metagenome assembly WLWI01 (sample SAMN12718690, study PRJNA515312) | sponge metagenome | isolation source: marine sponge | host: Mycale hentscheli | place: New Zealand: South Island, Marlborough, Capsize Point | collected 2014-11-01
AAAGTCTCTTCCATAGTTATAGAAATGTATAGTCACAACAAAATCAACAATGGTTTAGGATTTTGCATTGCAAACATGTATCATCTCAGGATGACACTCTTGTAAGTCTCACTACAATGTCAAATAAAAAAAAAACTATTGATGTTCATACAATCACATAATTATGGTACATATTATTTGTACATTGGTTTATTTTGACTTAAATAAATTAATTATTTTGTGTTTTAGAGCTTAATTACAAATCGACCTGCTATGGCCATATCTAATTAAAAGAACTACGACGATCAACAGTACATGAAAATAAGAATAAGAACAAATGAGCATGCTAGAATAATAATGTTAATAAATGAAATAAAATGTACTGCTATATATAGTTGTTTTGACGGTTAAGAGTTCGACAACTAAGTAATACTGTTCTCTCTACAACAGTAACACAGCCATTCTCGCAACTTCTTCCTTCTAAAGCTCCATTTTGTCATCTTCCACTAATGTACAAACTACCAAAGCTAATGCTTCACAACTACCTACCAATCAATCAGCCAAGCATCTCTTATCCAAATCTACTGGACCACTCCCACTTAAATCTACTGGATCACTCCCACTTTAATCTACTGGACCACTCCCACTTTGTACTAATGCCTGAAGTTGGTCTACATACACATCTAAACATGTATAACACCATGCCAATAAGGCCTTCTGACCTAGATGACTTAGTATATTGGTATGATATATATAATTATTATTACATTTGATTACCTTTCATAAGAAGAAACCAAATCAGCTATTTTAGCTATAATATTCGGCACATGGACAAATGGTGTACGTCGTATTTCTTCACCTCCTCTAGGAAGAGGAAAGAGAACGCCCACATCTAAGCAAGTTATATTATCCCCAGAGAGATATTTAGCCAAAATGCACTGCTTGTTTTCACTTGGCTATAGAGATATTTTTTGTATTTTGAGCCATCTGCAATTACACAAAGTACATTTTAACATATTTATCAAAGTATCTATTATTCACCTCCTAATTATAGACAATGTATTTGAAGATAGTGACAAGTCAGCTTTCATGGCAAGTCCCTGGTCATCTAGAATAACCACGGGAAGTTCTGTTGTATAAAGTTACTGCTGTCCTTCATTTTTGGCAAGTCATTTAATGTAATCCTGAATTTGGTGCAATACTGCTCCCCATACTCATGGCTTGATATGCCAGCACTGACATACAGTGTGCCTACTAGAGCATGATATGCCAGCACTGACATACAGTGTGTGTACTAGAGCATGATATGCCAGCACTGACATACAGTGTGCCTACTAGAGCATGATATGCCAGCACTGACATACAGTGTGCCTACTAGAGCATGATATGCCAGCACTGACATACAGTGTGTGTACTAGAGCATGATATGCCAGCACTGACATACAGTGTGCCTACTAGAGCATGATATGCCAGCACTGACATACAGTGTGTGTACTAGAACATGATATGCCAGCACTGATATACAGTGTGTGTACTAGAACATGATATGCCAGCACTGACATACAGTGTGTGTACTAGAACATGATATGCCAGCACTGACATACAGTGTGTGTACTAGAGCATGATATGCCAGCACTGGCATACAGTGTGTGTACTAGAGCATGATATGCCAGCACTGACATACAGTGTACCTACTAGGGCATGATATGCCAGCACTACCATACAGTGTGTGTACTAGAGCATGATACGCCAGCACTAACATACAGTGTGCCTGCTAGAGCATGATATGCCAGCACTGACATACAGTGTGTGTACTAGAACATGATATGCCAGCACTGATATACAGTGTGTGTACATGATATGACAACCAAACTCGTAGCAAGAGTCACAAATCTTTAATTGGAATAAGATAATCATCTTTCAGAATGGTTAAGATTTTTCCCCCTACTTTCCTTTCGCTTTAGTTTATCTGTTTATCAGAGGAGGCAGAGCACAGTGCTAGAAATCAAGTACTACAGCCTGGTGTATATTCATAATTTAATAGTATGGCATGCAAGTTGCCCATTGAAAAATGTATGGGAAAAACGCTATCCAATTGAAATTGCACGGGGAAAGTGAAATAGCGCATAACTAATTGAAATAGCACAGTAACTAGCATGGTATGGTACCTAGTGAAATAGTATTGGTAATGCACACGCATGCAGCATTAACCTTAAAAACGTACTGTTCGAGCAGTTTCTAGTTGGAGACAATGTCATTCTTTACACAGAAAGCTTATTGAGTAAATAAATAAATAAATCAACCAATCAATCAGCCAATCTCATCAATAGTAATAACAAACATAATAAACACAAAACATTTTCAAAAATACTTCAAAGTGAGCTATACTTGATTGACATACACAATGTACGCCTTGCTGTAACATATTGCAGTTAGAGCTATGCAGAACACATCGTACGTGTTTCATGGCAAATCAATATTAGCGTGGGTACACATAGTGTATAAGTATCGTTAAAAGTGCCAGTTCATGACATTCCATTCTAAGAAGTTGCCAACTAACTGCTTTCTCCATAAGTGAAAGTTACAAAGTCACATTCTTAGAATGTCAGAAGTTAAAAAAAAAAAAAAACTAACAAAAAAAAAAAAAACAGCAAAAAAAAAAAATAGAGCAAAAAAAAAAAAAAAAAAAACAATATAAATTTTTAAATTATTTGTTTACATTCTAGCGTAGCTAGCTGGGACTGGATCAAAATTACTTGTTAGCTATTCTAAAGAGGCATCAATATAGCACAAACAATGAAAATGATACATGTAAACACTGTCTTTATAAGAGAAGAGGTTAAATAGCTGTTACTATTATCCCCACATGGTATCATTAGCTATATACTACTAAATTGCATCCAGCTTAAAAAGTAGAAAGTGTTTCTTGCCGTTCTTCTTCATAATAGTATCACTAGGATCCAATTCCTGTTCTATTGGAAGAACAGGCTTCATACAGTATCACTAGGATCCAATTCCTGTTCTATTGGAAGAACAGGCTTCATATAGTATCACTAGGATCCAATTCCTGTTCTATTGGAAGAACAGGTTTCCTATATGTACTATCACTAGTATCTAATTCCTATTCTATTGGAAGAACAGGTTTCATATAGTATCCAATTCCTGTTCTATTGGAAGAACAGGTTTCATATAGTATCTAATTCCTATTCTATTGGAAGAACAGGTTTCATATAGTATCCAATTCCTGTTCTATTGGAAGAACATATTTCATATAGTATCCAATTCCTGTTCTATTGGAAGAACAGGTTTCTTATAAACACATTCAGAAATACAATCTAAGATACTCCTCCTCCGCTGCCATTAAATACCCAAAGAGTCCGGGGAGGGAAGGTCATACCACACCAGAGGGGTCACTCCACTCTAGTGCTAATTGACTAGGGGGTGTCAATGTACACTAGTGTCAAATGACTGTAGGGGGGTGTCAATGTTTACTAGTGTGAAATGACTGTAGGGGGGTGTCAATGTACACTAGTGTCAAATGATAAATAAGAATAATATTAGGCATGGTGTAATATTTAATTCAGTTCTAATAATGTAGTGACTATTTAACTACACCCAAAGATGAAAGTAATTGAAATTAATAATAGGGAGAAGGCACAGTCCAGCTCAGCTTGCCCCTTAATGCTCATCTTAAATTCGGCATAGTTGGTGTTGGAAAGGAATACATGTCACTCATTACTGCAGCTGCAAGACATTGCAATTTGTATAAGAAGAAAATTAAAACTAAATATTCATTGAAACACATTTCTTACTGGAATGATTGATAGCTTATGAGCATACATGTAGTTTTTGGTATAGAGTGCAAAAACATTTAAAGTTAAGATGCAGAATTCAATCTTGGAATCAAGACAGTTTTCAGCAATAATTCTGAGAGTTGTCATGGTTTAACTTATTTCATACCATAGTTCAATTACCTTTTCAAAGAGTGTAAAAACTGGAATAATGACAGGATATTGTTGCTGGAAGACACCATTGCTAAGGACAGTAAAAATATATGACAATCAAATTAATAAAATGGCAGAGTTCAAATTATCTGAGAAGATTAAGCTACAGTTGTGCTGCTTAGCCCACATAATATCGTGCTTATAGTTATTTTTGTTACACTTAATAAAAGCTTAGAGTCACTAAAACTATCACTATGATGTAAATGTAAATAAATAAGCCTCATTCAGTATAGTAACGATGGCTGCTTCTGTCCAACAGTGTTCATTAAACACAATAATAAGAACATGATGGCCACTATGACCGTGGCTGTTAACTGGGAGATCACCAGAGCCGGGTAGAAGTAAGCTGCCACCAGAGTTCTGGCAGGCTGATGTAGGTCCTAGCCTCAGGTTATTAGGCCTTAGAGGGGTTGGTAGACACAGCACTTAGCGTATATTTCAATACTATAACCAGAACTGAGTAACAGAAAGTGCAGACAGCCAGATATATAGAAAACTGTCCGAATGTGGCATGAATGATTCAGAACATAAGGTGGTGTATAGAGGGACATGGGAGTGAAGGGAAATAACATAAATGCATTAGTTACAGTGTTCAAGTTACAATTAGTGAATTGGATGGAAATGTGTGCAACTGAGTGTATGTGTAAGTTTGTGTGCCGGCTATAGAAGGAGACTGTCTCCCAGGCATCATCCCTGTATACACAAAGTGCCACACCCACACCACAGGTAGAGGCATCACAATGGACTGAAATTCACATGGAACAATTCATTTGGTGAAAGCACAAATTTCTGAGATGATATTACATAAGGCATTGTTCATGTCATTCGTCTATACAACTGTATTAGGTGAAGAACATTTTGTGTATTCAGTCAATGAAATACATATATCTGCAAAGGAAGGTATAAACTTCTGGTAGTAGTTAGCCAATCCAATGAAGGAGTGCAGCTGATGAATGGTGTTGGGATATACAAAGTTCTTAAACTAGTTGATACGAGCATCCGGAATAGACAGTGAGTCATTACCAACAATATACCCGAGAAACTCAAAAATGATTTGTAACCCCAGAAACGTTAAAAAAAAAAAAGCAAAAAAAAACTTCTTAACAGTTAACCTATGCTGTTCCAAATGAGACAAAACGGACTCTATATGGCTGATATGCTCTGACCAAGAATTAGAGAATATTACATCATCAATAAATGTTGAGCAAAAATCTTCTAGGTGCAACAGAACAGTCTGCATCAGCAGCTGGAATGTAGCCGGTGCATTTTTCAAGCCAAAGGGCATTTTTTTTGTACTGGAATATTCCATAGCAACATGAGAAGGCTGTGAGGTGCTTGGCATCAGGATGCATAGGGACCTGGTGAAACCCATTGCAAAGGTCCATGTTTGGGACTATCCAGAAAGTTAAGGACTTCATCCCAGCGTAGTATGTTGATGCGCACTACACTTGACTAAACAGAAGCAAAGTGTCTAGTGCAATGAAGACCCACTGCGAGTATGGTAATGTCAGAGTTCCAGAAAGAAAGTCAACTCAATGACCTGACTCTGTCAGAAGAATTCTATACAAGACAATAGAGACAGAGGTCGTAAATCTCTCCTCGTTCTCCCGTTGACTGGATCCTCTGAATATAGGTTGTCCACTAGCTAAGAGACAGACTCGATATTTAATATTACCAAGTAGGTAGAATAATATTGATTGACCAACATGAGGTATGCACAGTAAGAGATAAAACTTGTAACTAAGGTGAATGACAGTGATCTAGGTGATATAATATACAAACAAAGAATGAAAGATCGACGATGCACAAGGATTGACGGTACACGTAAAAAAGAATAAGAATAAATGAGCACACTAGAATGATAATGTTAATGAAATAAAATGTATTGTTATAGTTGTCCTGGCAGTTAAGAGTTTGACAACTATGTAACACGATTTACTCTACAACAGTAACACAGCCATTCTCACTTCTTCCTTCTATAGCTCCATTTTGTCATCTTTCCATAATGTACAAACTACCAAAGCTAATGCTTCACAACTACCTACCAATCAATCAGCCAAGCATCTCTTATCCACTTAAATCTCCTGGACCACTTCCACTTAAATCTCCTGGACCACTTCCACTTAAATCTCCTGGACCACTCCCACTTAAATCTACTGGATTACTCCCACTTAAATCTACTGCACCACTCCCACTTAAATCTACTGCACCACTCCCATAAACATGTATAACACCATGCCAAATGCAATAATGCCTGCATCTGACCTAGATGACTTGGTATAATATACATAATTATTATTGCATTTGATTACCTTCCATAAGAAGAAACCAAATCAGTTATTTTAGATATAATATTCGGCACATGTACAAATGGTGTACATCGTATTTCTTCACCTCCTCCAGGAAGAGGAAAGGAGAACGCCCCCATCTAAGCAAGTTATATTATCCCCAGAGAGAGATTTAGCCAAAATGTACCGCTTGTTTTCACTGGCTATATGTTTAGTATTTTGACCCATCTGCAATTGCAAAGTACTTTTTAACATATTTATTAAAATATCTATTATTCACCTCCTAATTATACACAATGAATTTGAAGATAGTGACAAGTCAGCTTTCATGGCAGGTCCCTGGTCAGCTAGAGAAACCACGGGAAGCTCTGTTGTATGAAGTAGCTGCTGTTCTTCATTTTTGGCAAGTCATTTAATTTCATCATGAATTTGTGCACTATCTTATTATATTTGATTTTTACCTCACATTCTCCTTTATGTCTACATCATTGAAAAAGATTGTTGGTGGCATTTGCACAATAAGGAACTCCCTTTTTGTAAGCTTGGATTGTTCTTCTTATCACACCCTGAAAGCAAAGCAATATTCTGGAGGCCATGAATTCCATATCATTTTCAAACTTTGAAGGTCCCTTGGAGATGCCTACTGTTACAGATGCAAGAGAAGGGTCTCTTGGCAGTCTTCCATCTCTTCCCACACCACCCTACAACTCTTCTTAAGCTGTTCTTTATGTATTTCCTTAATTTTCCTTTCAGTTTGTATGGCTTCACCTAAAATTTGTTTTCAAGTGACTAATCTATAACTCTGTGATAGTGTCCTTGCAGAGCCCTACCAGCAACTCCTCCATGAATCCTAGCTACTCCACAGATAACCTCAGCCTAATGCTAAACAGGAATTCCCATTCCCAGAGTAACACTTTCATCTACCTCATCAACGCAATTATTTACACCCGTCTCTATCGTTCACGTACTAAAAGTTGCGACATAGGACGTCTGAGAAGCATCCCTGACAAAAGCCAGAGCTGAGCAGATGGAAGCAGCAGAGTAGTCTGGCGTAGCCAGACCCTTTACCCAACCGCTGCGCGGGTCTGGTGTCCGCTTATATGTCGAGTTGTTCCAATGGAATGCAATAAGCGCAGTAAGTAGAATCGCGCGCAATGTACGATTCACTGCATGTATGATTCACTGCACGTATGATTCACTGCATTGCGGTACTATGTTTCTGGAAGCCGTTATGTGATGGAAAGCTGTACGTGTTGTGAAGCCGATTTGTCACAGGGAGAGGAGAAGAAGAGAAGGAGGATTTTGTCGAAGTCTGGATACCACAATGTTCTCATTTCCTTGATAGCTGAATTGGATATGGAATTGGATGTGGAAAAATTGAATTACTTGTGTAGAAAGTTGAGAAGTTGAAAAAACTTAAAGAGAAAAAGGAAGAATTGCTTTCTTTGCTGAGGAGGTCAGATTCCTTAGAAACTCTCCTGGCATCTTCCTCAGGGGCTTGTGCTGGAACTTCTCAAGTTCAACACAGTGCATCTGGTTCTCCAGAAGTTACTGTAAGTTGTTGTTGTTGTTGTTTTTAACTATTTTTAGTCCAAGTATTTCTAATTTAATAATTATCTGAATTAGGCAAAGGTGCACTACAAGTCAAGGATTAGATCATTCAGGCTTACTCCAAACCACCGCAGGCGCTTGTGCTGTTAAGTAGGTCAAGTTTTGACTCATTTGCAATTCATGCTATCAAGAGAAATAGCCGAACCAGAGCAACAATATTGAAAGTTATTGGAGAAATTGTGCACACTGAGGTTAGTAAAGCTGTGTTCCGATGATTTTAATTCAATCATGAAGCAGAAAGATGTAACCTGTTACCAGAATATGGAGAAAATCATGGAAAAAATTCATGAAGAAACCGAAATTAGTGCTCCTACATTATATTCCTTACTTCAAGCGTGCTTGAAAACAAAGGGTCCAAGAGTTAATACCAAAGAATTGATTGCTGTGGTTGTTTCCATTTTTTGCAAGCATCACCGGCCAGAAGTTTGCTTGCTGCAGAGGATATTTTCTCTTGTTCTTTATGTAGGACATGCTATCAAACAAGTAAGTACACCCTTATGCTGCTGCAATATCCTACAGATATTGTATTTTTACTACACGGGTTTTTCAAAGATTACAAAAAACTGGGATATGTTTATCCCACTCGAGTTGTGATCAATCTTGTGGTGGAATGTGGAAAAAACTTTGATTCTCGTACAAAAGAGTGGAAGAAAGAAGCTGAAGATATGATGTCGGCAGTTGAGGTAATAATTATAATTTTCTGTACACACTTTCAGCTAATTTTGCAACTTGATCATTTCATTAATCAGACGCAGTCTAGTGATCCCATAGTTTTCGGATGAGGGTCTATTGTCTGCTGTAATTAGTGACATTTAAACTTGTGCCAATATCGTGTGTAAATATCGGTAGTTTCATCTACACATAAATTTTGTGCATGTCAAATATTCTTCCAAAGTGTCTTCACTCCCATATTTCTCTACTAATAGACATACCCATATTCATGACATTAATTTGTTTTAATAGAAAGCCATGACAACAGTACCAGAAGTTAATGCAACTTCTACTGGACTTCAAGCTATGTAAGTAGAAAGCTCAGATAGTCTTGGTTGTGTGTGTGAAGGTGAGTTCAATTGATATAGTTTATAATTTTCATACCTTAGCAACCATTTATTGATTAAATTTATTGATTAAATAGTAGAATAAATAACATGTGCTGGTGTGAACTGACTATACCATTATAATTGCTAATCCTAATTTAAATTAAACATTCTACTCCTAGGAGGCACCAATACCGATGTAGCCGGTCAAACAGTTTCAAGTCAAAGTGTGACGGCAGGGTTCAAGATAGTGTTTGACAATATTGATTTAACTGTAAGACCTCGTCATAGTACTGAAGAAAGACTATCGCTTTCTTTGCACAATGTAAATGCTTTGCTGTCAAAGATCGCATAAATTATTCCACCTTTTCCAGTACAAGAGAAAGAAAAGAAGATTATATTTATATTCCATTCTTCCAAATGATGAAGATTATCATCAAAAGATTTATTATTCATGTTTCACGAATCATAGTGAAGTATATGAATTTTTTTAAGGAAGACTTCCAAAATTTGATTCAATGGCACATTTCACATCAATTTAGCAAAGAAATGAGCAAAAAATCTGAAGTGGTAAGCAAAAAAGGGTTGGATGCAGTCTGGATCATTAAATCCTCATGACCCACTAATAAATGATTACTGATCTCTTAGCGTAATAACACTTGTGTTTGTGTTAGAGTAGTATCAACTCATGATGGGTTGCATTGCCCGAGTATAGCTGTTCCTTTGTTCTTATAAATTTCTGGAACAAATAAACACTTCGCTACTACTGATTAACACATGCTGTGGACATATTAGAAGTTTTAGTTCAATGTGTGCAGCTATCTTCCAAAAATTTAAAAAATCATGAGTATATAAACAATTAAAAATATTAGAACGCAATTTTAGAAAAACTTTTTTGTTACAGGTTGAAATTTTGTATAACGTTAGCTAGTTGGAGAGAAAAAAAAGAAAGGGAATATATATATTATACTGTATTGATTATCTTGGAGTGCTACCGAAAAACGAGATATGCTATGAAGACATGATTGACATTTTAGAATCGTATAAGTGACATAAGTGAGTTATTAACAGCAAAAGGTTATCTTATCTTTCTATGCATTTTTTAAAACTGTTTCAGGCCCTTTTGATATTCAGAATTATTCATTCAACGCTGAATCAAGAATTCGGATAGATTATTTAGAGAATAGCCAAGCATATGGTGGTCTCCTGATAATATTAAGTGATGATATGTGCATACAATACATTAAAGTAATACAAGGAGATATAGAATACCTGAAGATGGCATCAAGTACAACAAAGCAAGTATCGTGTATGTATGAATAAACAGTAGTGGGTATCTAGATGAAGGAAATATCAGTCCCTCTAGTAGTTCAAATGAAGCACCAGATATTGTTGAGGAAGGTATTAGTACTAAATTAATTCTAATGAAATGATACATTTTGTGTTATGTATTTTTGTTTGCTAGAGATGCTTGATATGAACTGTTCTATAATTAATGAACAACTTTTTATCCGAATAAAGTGTGACTGTTCCTTACAAAATAATACATATCAAGTTATTTTAAAAAGTTTGAGAGAATCCAGTGGAAATATTACTGCTATCAGAACTATGTGTGAAAATGACTTAAAAATTCCTGTCAATCCAAGTTTATCATATGATATAATAGTTTTCCAAATTAGTATTGTTAATGGAATAGTACAATATGATACCTTACATTATTATTATCAACAAAGTTTGTCGGTAAAAGATGTAGAATCAACTTCAACAAAAGGATCTGCCAGGACAAATAATGGTACTGTATATTTAAACTATTCAATTGATATTCCAAGGCTAAATGTACTTTGGCCAAATTTTTTCTTAGATAAAATTTGACAAAGCTTGCAAAACACTATACAGTGGTGTTAAATTGAGAATAGAGAATAATTGTGGTTTTTTTGTTTTCCACACTAAATATCTTATTTTAGGTAGTGATCTGTCAGATAACTCACTTTATCACATAGTGTTATCTCACAGGCTGTATTACTTATGCTCATTACCCTAGTACAAGCCTGTAGCGAGAAGTTCCATTGGGGGGTTGGATTTTGAAGAAGCTAAAATCCACACCTACTTTTGCTTCCTCGTTAATTATTCTAAAAAAACAAAAACAAAAGGTGACTGCACTAAAGCTTATACTTCGTTCTATGTATTCTACTTAAAACTTATAAGTTCATTAAACACTGTAGACAATGAGAGAAAAGCGGTATTATTCTGGTGTAACCAGGCTTCTAATCACTACAGTGAACTGTATGTAAATAGTAATACGCCTTTTTGGTACTGCAAGTGAAATAGCATGGTAACGAAGTGAAATGCCATGGTAGTTTAAGTGAAATGCCAAGGTAGCTTAAGTGAAATAGTAAGGGTAAGTGTGCAAGCATGCAGCTGTACCTTGGAAATGTACGGTTCAAGTAGTTTTTAATTGGAGAAACGTCATTCTTTAGCGCAGAACTTCTACCTGTATTAGATGGAATTTTGTCAACAGATTAGGAGGAGCCATCCGTTAAAAGTAAAGTTACAGAAAAAGTTTAGCCCCTTAGCTACACCGTAAATGATTATTAGCTTACTAGTCTCATGCAGCTTATATAAAGCTGGCCTACTATTAGCGTGTGATAGTATTGGACGGGTAACAGTGCTATTCGGGATTAATAACCAAAAAAATCGATTAAAGTAACACCTGGCAAATCGGAGTGCTATTTCAATAGCTTTAAGTGTGCTATTGATCCCTAATTACCTGCGTTTACTCGTATTAGTTACCTGTTCTATTACTCGTTAATGGTAGGCCATGTAGTGCACGCACTATCGGACCTCGTTCAAGGACCTTCCGAAAAACGGACAACCACGATACAGCGGACATACACAGAACTACGGATGGATTTCTTATTGAAAATTGTATATTAGGAGCTTCCGAGATGCGGACCTTCCGAGTTCCGGACAACGGACACAACAGAATTCCCACTATTGCTACACCATACAAAAAGTGCTTTACTTAATGGACATTCATTGACACATATTAAAATTTACTACAGTTCAGAAAATTTTAATGTGTCAACAAGTTCAATCTCGGGTCCTCCACAGAGGTGGTAGATGAAGTAGCCAGACTTTTACCAATCGCTAAAGTGTGAAAGGGGTGGACGTAGGGCAAGTTGTGCTTGCACAACAAACTCGGTGTACATAATACTAGTGGTGTGCTCTAATAGCACAAAATAGCGAAGCGAGCGATGCATGTTCCCTGTAATTGCAGCTATTCCATGCATGCTTGGTGTGGCTACAAAATACTGTCAGATTCTCTTTACCTTGCTACCTGTTTCTGTTTCGTTTTAGCTCTCCTCCTCCTTGCTCTGTCTTTTTCATTTCTTATCGCTCTCCTTACTAATTTTTCTTCAGGAGTTTCTAACGCCCTCAAAGCTCTTGACCGAGCGTTTCTAACGTTTTGTCTACTGGGCATCGCTACTTCGTACGGCGGGT
>WLWI01004076.1_pt1 | contig 12418 bp, 19 predicted proteins | sample 6701501 | NCBI WGS metagenome assembly WLWI01 (sample SAMN12718690, study PRJNA515312) | sponge metagenome | isolation source: marine sponge | host: Mycale hentscheli | place: New Zealand: South Island, Marlborough, Capsize Point | collected 2014-11-01
GTACAGTAGGAGACAAAATAAAGTTTCGGATTCTGTTCCGTAGTAAAACGATAGTCTTTTTACCGTTGTTTTTCGTACATTTTTGACTAAACGGCCGACATTGTTTACTAAAACAGTAAAAAACAGTTAAGCTTTTCCATCAATTCACTGATATTTTCTAGCTAGAAACTTTTTCATAGCTATATCAGTAAGCTAAGGCCTTGTATCACCTGTTAAACACTACAGGGATAGTGCAAACAATTTGTACAAAAATTTAACTTGCTTCAATAAAGCTGCAGACTGAAGTTTTGATGGGCACACAGCTACAACGAGGTCCGCACTTTGTAGGTCTTCTGTTAGATACTGATGGATTTCCAGTAGTAAAAAATCTAAGCCTACGAAGGCCATAGCATCGAGAAAACATTGATACTGTGCAGTAGTTGAGTTAACCATTCTCCGTGAGACAACTTCGTATAGGACAGTTTCTTTTTTTTTTTACCTTAAAAGCTCTACCTCAGGAGCCTGTAAACAAAAAAAATCTGAAAGTTGTATTGGATAAACAATTTTTTATATTGCTTTGAGCGAGGATTCGGTGAGTGAGAAAGATTAAAACAGTAACACGGTCGAACGGAACGGCTGTTATTTTTATCGTGGAACGGAATTTGGAATTAGTTTGTCTCCTACTGTACTTGCTAGTTATTATTCAGAATTGGTAAAGCATCATCATTACCTGAATAGGAAAAACTTGATAAGAGAAGAAAAAATGACGTCTCCGTGATTCAAACCTGCACCGGCTGATTACGAAGTGGGCACTGTAACAATTTAACCATCGGGACCTAACAGTATACTTTAGCTTGAAGTTCCTTATTAATCTATTGTATCCTATAAAACTGAGCACTGGTCGGTTTGCTCAGCTGAATTGGGAAAAGAGTCTTCATCTACAGTAGCTAACCGTAATGGGTATAAGGGGCACACAAAAAAAAGCTGTAGAATGCAAAACTCAATACAAATATAAGCAGGTGAGAGCGGACTGATGTAACTACTTCAATGAAGAAATGAAAGAAACTACATAGAGAGATACTGCGGAGCACGAGAGGTAAACAGAGGAGAAGGGAATCCATGAGTTGAAAAGAGAGTAAAAAAAAAAAAACAGGGCCAGGGTATAGGTGAGGAAAGAGAGAGAGCAAGAGAGCAACTATGGATAAGCTACCTTATGCTACTGCACTCCTAGTTGCACAAGTTAGTACGTCAGGCGCCACCGTGTGGCGGGGTACTGAGTAGTTATTATTATTGTTGTTGTTGTTGTTATTGTTATTCCAGGTTCGTCAGACTATCGTATTGTTTCTTCTCCTGGATTTTTCTTCCCAATTACTACTAGTGGAGCCAACATGATTAGTTCAAGGAGACTTTGTAATCTTGTTATTGGAATAGCAGATGGAATTTTGGAAGATACAGAGATGATAAGCTTACAGTTAATCTATTTGGGTGCTGCTCCCATGGGATTGATATTGCTTCAGCCAAATGTTACTGTGTTGGAAATTTTAGATCTTGATGGTAATTAAGGCAGTTTCAAAATTTTACTTTTTTTTTTTTAAATGTATTTATTTTTTCTCTATCTTAAAATTTGCTAGCTTATTTATTACTATTAGTCCAGGCACTTACTCCTATTTCTCCATTTCAGTCAGATATCTGTAGGTAGGACTCAAATGTAGCATTGTACCTGATTTTTTTTTTATCTCGTTCAAGTTCTTATAATTTTTTAATTTTTCTTGCTTGTTAATACTCATTATATTAGATACCATATAAAAGTTTCCTGTATGTTAACTATTTTGTAAACCAATCCAAGGATTTTCTGTCTGCGGATGACTGCATGACTTCAATTTCTTTGTATCTTTGTGTGTAGTTGCTACTGTTGGTTTCATTGGTGCTCCCTACACTGTGTTTGAAAGTGACGGAACTGCATCTCTGACTATTGGTGTCATTAATGGAACTCTTTCTATAGCTGTATCTGTCTCTCTCAATGTGATGCTGCAATCTGGTTTTGCAACTGGTACATATGTTTGTATATATACATATATTTGTAATGCCTCTAGGTGTAATTGGTCTCTATTATGTAAGTTCAGTTTATGCTTAGTTTGGTACATTCTTTGAAATATGTAATGGGTAGGATTCTTGGATTTGACTGTCAAGAAATGAATTTTTTTTTGTTATCTTCAAAGCAGATGTTTAGCAGTTGCTTTGTGCATAATATGAAAGGTGTGATATCTACTCAAACAAGCATGCATGCTAAACACTTTGGTATCTGTCCTATCATTGCCTGCTTAATTCTTTTTTCGTTATGTAGTACTTTATTTAAGGCAATTGTGGCTAGAACTATTATTGGTATCACACCTACTTTTGGTTTTTTATGTTGCTGTTTTGTTTTGTTTTTGCCTTCCCAGTAACTGTTGAGGAGTAGCTCGAAAGTTTAGTAGATAGTAGTTTGTTTTTTTCCCTATAATATTTACTTGCACCTGGTATCTCCGATTAAAATGGTTAAGTTTAGCTGTAGTTAAAGCTTTTCATTGGACATTTAAAGTACCATATATGTGTGTATATACGTACTTATTGCATGATTCAGCATACAATATGGGGAGATATTTTACAAGTACTGCAAGTATTTTCACAAGCCGAAGGCAAGTTAAAGTATACAAGCATGAGAGTGACATATTATTCACATATTTTATGACGAGTGTAATTATACATCTGATATTTTTCTAACCAGTACACGTTCACAGTAACTCTGCCATACTTCTAAAGTCCACAATTACACACCAAAAAAATTATCTGTTTAATATTATATCTATATAATATATGTGTGTATATTATATAAAGCTTTTTATTTTTATTTTTTTATATTTGAATATTTTTGTGTACTATAGTTGATCCTCCTGCAAGTGATTGGAAATGTAGCCAGAGTATTGTTTTATATTGTACATAATGTCTATTCTATAGCCTCAAGTGATTTCGTCTCAACTTTGAGCAGTGAAACGGTCATTCTGAGTGGGGCATCTCCGCAAGTTACAATTACTTTCCCTCTGATTGATGATCTTATCTTTGAGTTCAATGAAAACCTGTTTGGACAGCTCAGTTTCGCAGCAGGCGGCGTCCACCCACGCGTGTCTATCGATCCTGGTACTGCAGAGGTCATTATAGTGGATAATGATGGTAAGTAAGGGCCAGGCATTGAAGGCCTCCAATTGTGGTTGCATATCATTATTAGAAGGCTCTACTTTACCAACAAAATTGGCAGACATAGAGAATGTATGTATTAAATGCCCTAGATGGTGTGTTGCAGGATATGAATAAGAGGGTGTGGGCTAACATTTTTTTTGTGTGTGTTGGTATATTTGAAATAATTCCAATAACTGATAAGTGTAGTTCTGAACTCTATATTATTCTTAAATATATTAGTTCTTCTATACGATGTTTCTATAATAATTGGGGTATTGTCAATTAAGTACTTACTTGTGCTGAGCAAATGTAGTGTTAATTTTGTTGCTAACTGGTGACTATTTGTTTTGTCTGTATACAGCATTGATATTCGGGTTTTCTCAACTCTCTTATGATGTCAGTGAAGCAGGAGGTGCAACAAGTATCTCTGTGGCTTTAATTAATGGAACTATCGGGAGTGGTATTGGCATATCACTAGCTGGACAAACTAATGACTTGCTAGTTGGAGATAGAGCACTAGGTATGAAATATTAAACTGGTAAAGGGTGGTATGATATTGTGGATTATCTGCAAGCACGAGTTCTTCATATTAGTTAAGACATGTGTGTGTTATTATATATGTACATTGATGTATTGAGAGCTTCAACATTTGCCTAGTTATGGTCTACGGAGGGTTTGCATAGACTACTTCTGAATGTCTCACGGGTGGGAGTGTCGGGGTTTACTTCGCCATTACCTATTCTTTGTAGTCACTGATACTTGATTAAAATAAAAGTTGTGTTTGTCTAATGTCACATGTGTGAACTTTTCTGTGTTCTCCACAGCTGGATTGGACTACAATGCCAGTATCTTCAACACAGCTCTTTTTTCGACTGGCAACACACTTGCATCTTTATCAGTTGGTATTCTACAAGATTGCTTAGCTGAACTGTCGGAGACGTTTAATGCAGTGCTGACGGGAGTGACCTCAACAAGTTTCTTCGGATTGTATTTTACTCCCACTGCTGCTGACTTGGCCAGAATTTCATTCAACCCAGAGTTGACTCTGATTAACATCCTTGATAATGATGGTGAGTGATATCATGAGATCGAACCTCCTCCCTCTCTGTGCTCATGATGCTCATTGTTAGCAAGTAAACACATTTTAAATGGTTCCAGGTGTTGAGTTGGTATGTGGGTGGTGGCTTGCATCGGCAGGAAATAATATGTATGTAAAAGACCTTTTTGATAAAAATGAAATTTCTCAGATATCATTGTCGTTATTGTTATTATAGTTATTGTAATCAATTGTGTGTGAACTTTTATTACTGTAATATTTTCTATTGATATTAAACTTTGCACTGATCACGACAGTCGCTACATATTGTGAACGTGGGTATTTTAATCATGCGATGTTTGAAAGAAGAGAGTAGTTGTAGCTCAGTAGCCAGAGTATTCGCTGACGACTAAAGCAAAGCTAGACTGTATTCTGATAACTATTGTTGATTTCACATTACATTTACTCCACCCTTTGATCTTGAATAACTTACTTACTGGAAGATTATAGTATTTGTTAGTTGGTTGCAGGATTAGTAATTAGTACTGAACACCACACGTTGAAAGTTGTTTGTTGTTGTTTCTGCTATTATTATTTTCTGTTCTTTATTACTTTACAGTGGCTGTAATCGTGTTTATGCCGGATGCATATTCAGTTATAGAAAACGATGGTGGAGTCAATTTTATGTTTGGTGTATTGAGCGGAGAACTAGGATTTGTGTTGGACATTGAATTCTCCCTTGAGAATGGCACTGCTATAGAAGGTACAATTGTTCTGTCTAATATTCTAGTAGTATTAATGTAATTACATCAAGGTGGTTGGTATATCTAATACTATGTACTGTGGCTTGAGGGCTGCATTACAAGCTTCAAATGTCAAACTAATCTTTTTTGAAGTCTTACTGATTAAGGCTTCATTAAAAAAAGATAACTCAACCTCTTGTCCAGACAGTCTCGGACCAAGGTTGTCGGTAACTAAGAAATGACTAACTCAGAAATATGTTTTTCTGCCCATTTTTTAGCTCAATTTGGAGAGCATCAGAGCGGCAGCGTTTTGAGCCCAAAGTGAAAAAAATATGCATGCTTAGTAAAGTTGTAACCAAAAGTTTAAACTACGATTATATGCCCTAAGTCCCCCTTAATACATACAATTAACAAATTTGATAAAAATGAAACGCTCAAAAATAATATTGTAAAAGCATAGTGTACCGATTTCAGACATAAGAAATGATTGTTGTTTCTGTTATAGATTTCCAGTATTGCTCAGCTTCTTTCTTCTCCAACAGAATAAGAAACAAGCACTAACCCTTACTTACATTTCTTCCTGCTATAATTTCGAGCTTTCTTGCACATTTAAAAATGCTGTGTTTGCATTTAGGTGCGTCAATCGTTATTCCACCACTGCTCGTCAAGTTCTTACAATTAGCCGCTCTACAAGAGCTAGTTGTAGACATATTTTATTTATTTAATTTGGTAGCTTTACCGACTACTCAGTACCTTAAACCACTGTTTGTTGGTGCCTAGCAGACGGAGGTGTCCATGACTTAGTCAAACAGATAAGAGCGCATACAAGCACTTTTTTAAGAATGGACGTTTTTGTCCAAGCTTGAATCTGAGTATTCATAAAGATCCTTTTAACTCCGCAAATATGTACACAGCTAATTGATATGTATTTTATTATTTTAACTTGCGTGTATCTGCAATAGTAGTTCTAATAATTCAGATTTGTAGAGCCTTCATCAGTGAATTTTAGAAAGTGAGAGAATAAGATAAAAAGATGCACTGAACCTGATTATTGATTGAATGTATATTTTAATATGGGTTGATTGCTTATTTATTTATTTTTTTAATTCTAACTTGTTTTATTTTCTGTTGTTGTTTACGTGTAGTTATGGATTTCCTGGTTGCCCAAACTTCATTATTCTCACTGACTGGGACTGGTAGAACCTCTGCTAATGTTGCTATTGTGGATGATGACATATTGGAGCAGGAAGAGAGTTTCTTTGCAAAGCTTTCATTCGTTGATGCCAGCAGTATTCCTGTCGGAGTGACAATCAACCCCGATACTGCTACAGCCACCATTGTTGACAATGACAGTAAGTTCGTAGTTCAGCGCTGAATTCAGGAGTTGAAAACGTAGTATTTAGCCTTTTGTTTACCTGCTGCACCTTTCTTTCTCTTCCGTTTGTATCTGTAATTTTAACATGTTGAGGTCTAAGGGTACTTATGCCAAAGTAAATTTATTATTATTAGTAGTAGTAGTTTAGTAGTAGTTATATAATCATTTCTATATTATCATTTTATTATTAATTTTACATTACTATTATTATTATTATTGTCATCGTCAACTATATTATCGATATATTATTTATTTTTATTTTATTGATTAACCATATTTCTACACACAGAGAAATGATAAAGCTGAAACATTGCAACAAATAAGTGTCTCTTATTGCAGTTGATTACTTCAAATGTCTCCCTTTCACTTGCATTCTTTATTTTTCATATTGTAGACGTGGTCATTGGATTCGACCCAGTAACCTACTCTGTCATTGAAGGAGGCATTGTAAATTTTGAAGTCAAAATTTTTTCTGGCACGCTGACCAAAGATATCGAGGTGGAATTTTTTACTTCTGATGGAGATGCTGCAGGTAACTATATTATAGTCTATTTTATGTAACAATGAATTATCCTCTATTTTATCATTGTTTAGTGCCTGGTGACTACAGCAACACCGTCATGTCATTGACATTTACACCTACCATGTCTTCTCTGATTGCTGCTGTCAACACATTAGAAGATTCCTTTCTGGAACATCCAGAAATATTCTTTGGCAACTTAAGACTTCCAGCGGGTTCCACCGCCAATGTGATGCTGGTTGCAGACATGGCTAATGCCACCATTACAGCTGCTGTGATTGGATTCTCTGGGAACTACGGCATCGTGGAGGGAGGCTCTGTTAATATTGTGCTAGAAGTCTTGTCTGGAGTTCTGGAAAGAGAAGTCGTCATCAGAGTAGATACTGCTGATGGCACTGCCCAAGGCTAGTCAACTGATTCAAGTTTTTAATTTAGCTTTAATTATTTTTACAAACTTTTATAAATTTTTTTTAACTGTTTGCACATATATATATATATGTGTGTGCGTGTGTGTGTGTGTGCAGCTTAATATTTATCAATTCTTTATGCCACAAATGATGTTTGTTTAATGAGAGTATAAGGAGATTGAATTCTGTCTCATGTCTGTTGAACCTACTGGTTTACTATATGATTTTAAATTTCCAATGATTTTATTGAACTATTATGTGTGTCAATCTGTAGGTCCTGGAGATTACTCAGGCATTGGTCAGTTGGTGACCTTCTCCCAGGGACAAACAACTATGTCCATACCAGTTGGCGCCATTGCTGATGGCATAGTGGAATTACCTGAGTATTATACTGCAAGTGCTAGCTTATTCTCTGCTGATGCCAATGTAATTGTTCATCCAGATATAACTTTCATCAATGTGGCTGACAATGATAGTAAGTCATGTTTGAATAGTCAATAATAGCATTTCCCTCGCACATTGGGTTGTTTACTCGTCTTTTGTTTGTTGTTATTCCAAGTGATATTTCTTGCCAAATTGTGCAGCATGTGATCATGTTTTATGGGAAGTAACCAAGGTTACATGCACTTACATAAGAAGGACCTCTCTTCCAAGATTTTCTAAAACGAAAATTGTAACTGGAATTGAAGGAATGCTTGGTCAAGTTTGTTTACATGAATAAGCTTATAGACAGATGCGAGTTCTTTTAATAGACTCGAGAGTTTGAATAGTATGGATGTTTTAACTGGCATTATTGAATTACATTTTGAAGTCGTACTGTGTGCTTCAATTCATTGATATACAATCCAGTAATATTACAGAAGTCACAGTTCAATTACTGTATTTCAACCTCACTCGCTGTCTCTGTTTGCAGGAGCTGTCATTGGATTTGACCCCATAGATTATTCTGTTCTGGAGACAGCTGGGTCAGTCACACTCAACGTTTCTGTTATCAGTGGTAGATTTGAACGGCCGGTCCAAGTCTCGTACTTCACTGTAGATGGTTCTGCAACTTCCACCAATGAAATCGATTTTACCTCCGTGTCACCTACACCTTTGACATTTGACATGAACCATCTGTTTAACACATTTACGATTTCTATTAACAACGATGCAATTTTAGAGTATCCTGAAATTTTCTTTGCCAGACTGCGTAGTTTGGACGGTTCAGTGGATGTGGGTACAGATAATGCAACTGTGACTATCTTGGAGGAGGACGGAGATGATGGTATGTAATTATAAAATTGCTCCTCTGAAGTTAATTATAGATGATTATGGTCACAATGTAATTTTCCTCTATTTTGTTTCCACCTCATTTTTGTTTTGACCGATTGCCAGGTACATGATTATGTGGTGTGGGATTGTGGGTAGGCTAGTAAAATATTATGTGTATACATGTATATGTGCTTTTGTTTGCTATATGGGTTGCTATTTGTTAGATTTCAATTTGAGTATTAAGAAATGTTTATCTCTCTTCCCCTTCCATTACCCTCTCCCAGTGGTGACCGTTGGATTCGCTCCCCAGAATTACACTGTAAGTGAAGAAGGTGGATCGGTGAATCTTGTAGTAATGCTACTGCAAGGGACTCTAGAAAGAAACATTTCTGTTCCATTCTTTACATCTTCTGGTACTGCAACTGAAACAGGTACGAGGGTTCAAGCATACATATTTCCAATCTAGTTCATTTTATTTTGATTAGTCCTCCAACTTAAGTGAAGTAGTTTTGATGAAATGTAAATGACATACACACGGTCTCCATTTTAGCTCCCTTGGACTACACGGGAAGTCCTACTACTCTACAATTTTCTCCATCTATCAATTCTGTGACACCAAGTATTGCAATCTTTGATGATTCCGTTGTGGAAGATACAGAATATTTCACTGGAAATTTCGCTGCAGTACCAGGGTTGGTGTTAGTCAACCCTGAGCAAGCTTTTGTGACAATTACTGATGAAATTGACAGTAAGTTATGCTCATAATAATGACACTTTTATTCTTAATGCTATTATTATAATTATTTCAGCCAAGAATGACTGAATCAATTTGTTGTTGCTGCTGCTGTTGTTGTTGTTGTTTTTAAAATTTCTGTTCTTACCTGGTGATCTTTATCTTTCTCCATTCATAGTAATTGTCGTGGGTTTTGATCCTGCTTCTTATTTTGTCAATGAAACTGCGGGTACTGTTGAGCTGACTGTGAGGTTAATGATGGGCTCGCTGGAGAGATCTGCAATAGTGAGCTACTTAACCATCGACGGAACTGCAACTTCTGAAGCTCCTGCAGACTTTATGAGTGTGTCTGGTCCTCTGACATTCAGTCAGGGTGTAGCCACTCAGCAATTTTCCATTGGTATTGTGAATGATGACATTTTGGAGGATACGGAGTCCTTCTTGGCTGGTTTGCGCACTTCCGATAACTCTGTGAGGTTGTTACCAGACAGGGTAATGGTCAACATTGAAGAAGTACCTGGAGATGATCGTAAGTGGCTCCTCTAGTGTTCATTTAGATGTTTGTTTGTTTGTTAGAATGTGTTTATTGAGTGATTGATGATTTCACTTCTTTCTACTAATGACGTCCAGCTGTACCTATAAACAATAGCTATGAAGATATTTCTAAATGAGATACAGCTCATCATAGAAATTCTATAGTTTCTCACTTCTAGTTTCGTAAATCTCAGGTATAGTGTTTAGCAGCATATTGAAGTCAAGGTGTCTTTGCCATTTACGCACAAGAGATAGTGTCGTCTTTCAGTGGCTCTAATAGTCTGCAATGCAATGCCAGGATGTTGACAAAGTTAACGATAGTTTGAGAGTTTAGGTCTGTAGGCCCAACAGTCGTTACCAAATGGGCGTCAATGTCAGCATGTCAAATGGTACTGACATGCCTATATTGGTTGCTATATTATATATAATATATGTGACAGTACTTGGGAAAAGGTACCAATTACGTAAAATAAAATATTTATGATAGAGCCAGAACACCGACAAAAATTTTTTCCCTCTTTTTATTGGCCCACTGGTATCTTCTACCCTTTAGCTACACTGACACTAAATTTGAGTGGCTGAAACCGTTGTTAAAGGTCCAAGCACCCGTTTAAACGCAGCCAACTTTATTCTTTTTTGACCTTCCTTGCGTGCACGGAAATCCAACCCGCGAGTAATTGAAAATCGTGGGTGAATTTAATTTGTTGCCTAGCAACAAATTACCTCGACCTCAGAAAAATCGCAGGTAAATTCTAATAAGTTTTTTTTATAGCATAGCAGCAACAGAATATAAATAATAAACATGAATAATCAAGCTATATAAGTTGATGTTGCTATTTATGGGGTCTTGTAGTTGGGAGTCTGTAGATCTGGACACTCTCCTGGGACCATGACGATACTGGAAGAATCAGCAAGTCTCTGACTGGACAAATGTTTCAGTGATGATGAGGACTTCTGTCAGACTGCAACAAGAGAAGGCAACACATTTTGAAAGTCCATCACTTTCGTTCGTTGATTTAAAGAGATTCCTACTTGTTCATTTGTTCCAAAACAGGCAACAAGCTGGCTGACTCACTTAAGACAAATATATTCCTAAACTTAGCTATCCAGTGAAATAACAAACCAAGCTAGTTGATCATTTCTAAATGAGTGACTGTATTATAGATACCATGGCTTACTGTATCTATCAACCTGTTGGAAACAGGAAAAAAAAGAAGAAGCACAAAACAGCCAGCAAAACTATGTCTATACGCATCTAGTGCTACTTAAAGCTATACCTGTATTGTGCCCTTACACAACGTAGGGTTTGAACTGAGTAAGGCCTTCCCCATCAACGAAGTAAACGGCCCCAACTACACTGCCGTTCAGCTGAGTACCGCCATTTTCCAAGCACAAATAAAAGTCTAACGTAACCCGTAACACGGACTTCCGGTTAGTTTACGGAATTCAACATTAACTCCGCCAGAAATTGAATAAGAAGTTTTAATTGCAGTTTTCTCGAAATGACTGTGCTCAAGTTGGTTAGATTGCTGCTCGTATATTTAGTGAACCAAGCAGCGCCTGCCCATAAACTTGGTATCAAAGTACTCCATATGAAGTGCTCTACACAGTGGTATAAATAATTAATTTTTCAATTTTTAACGCAATTGGTCCCTTTTCCCAAGTACCGTCACATATAACATATAACCGATTTTGCATTATCCACCCCTAATACTGTCTCGCTCGCTCGCCAGCTAGAGATGTGCTTGAGCACAAATGGCGAGCGAGCTTGCCTAGTTAAAACTACGGTATTGTTACTACATAATTTATATTTTAGCTTAATTCATGCAAAAAACAGTATAATAGCAGTTGACCATTAATTTTAGCAAACACAAATAATAAATTACACTCTTACCTGAGTAAAGGTAACTTCTGTATTATCAAACTTGAGCAATTCTGACTACCTCAATTAAGCCATTCTGACTCCTCAGTTACCAGTAACTGGTGAACAAGCTCGCACCTCTAACAAAAAAAATAATAGCCAGAGTTATTTTTGTAATTTTAGCTAACGATCATTTAGCCATTCTGGCTTCCTAAATTTAGCCATTCTGGCTACCAGTGGCACTTGACAACCAACAAGTGGCATTTTTAGCAGCCCCAAAAAACGACGAAGTTTTGAAATTAAGTCCGGTAAAGGGTTTCAATGGCATAGTAACCAGTCACATTAACTTTTTGGGACTTGAAAAAGAAGCGTTTCGCAGGAATTATCCCACAATTTGGAGCCCAAGTTTCAAGTAAGACTTTCTTAATGCTGTAGTATCAGAAGAAAGTCGAGTCAAGCCTAAAGGTCGTGCTTTTAGGAGAAAGTCGAGTCAAGCCTAAAGGTCGTGTATTTAGGAGAAAAAACGGTACTCACACGCGCATTTAACCGATTAATCGCGGAAGACGCAAATACGCGTCAATTGAGAAAAATCGATAACCGCGGAGGACGCGAAAATGCGTCAAAAATGCGTCTTCACGTCCATTTCGCCCTACAGCTTTGTGGAGTCAAGGAAGCCACCAATCACAATTGCAGACGATTCTATATTGTTGTAAGTATATTTTAGGCTTATAAAATACATAGACTGCCATAAGAAAATGTTGAG
>WLWI01004078.1_pt1 | contig 12416 bp, 8 predicted proteins | sample 6701501 | NCBI WGS metagenome assembly WLWI01 (sample SAMN12718690, study PRJNA515312) | sponge metagenome | isolation source: marine sponge | host: Mycale hentscheli | place: New Zealand: South Island, Marlborough, Capsize Point | collected 2014-11-01
ACTGGTAACATAATCGATTCTAGCAGGACAGCATCTTGATAGTAGCTCTACAGAGCCCAGTTCCAGAGCGGCGATTATGATTAATGACTCTATTCATGCCAAAATTGATGAGATAATCCACTGGACCATAAGTTGTAGGCTGGCCATTGAGAGTGAAGAAATATCTACTCCTGTAAGACTTCTGGACTCCATTGTGGTTATCAAACATAACAAACTCGTCTCCAATTACTAACGTGAAGTTTCCACCCACCACATCATTGACGTGATCATGAATAAGATTGCCGTTCCTAGTGATACTAGTGAATCCGGGCAAAGTATTAGTCAATACTCGAAGTTGTCTGTTAATATTGTGAACTTCAGCTGCATTTGAAGTGTGACCTGCATCTCCTCCATTCCCGTCATTGCTTGAGTCACCAATGTTGAAGTTCCAACCAGTAAAATCCTCATCGAAGTTAAAATCGAAGCGAAGTTTGCAATTCTGAGTGAAGTTGCACGCCTCTTGAAAATTTATTCTCAATACTCTTTGTATATCACATATTCGAGAAGAAGCAGGATCATAAGTTGAAGTCAGCCATGTAATGCCAGACTCTGGAGCCAAGAAGAAGCTTCCTTTAGTCAAGTCTGCATCAAAAATGAGGCGTCCATCTCCACAGCAATGCCTGATACAGGACACATTCCTGGTGCTGTCTATCAGCTGACTGCAGTTGCAATTTTCTTGTGAAAAAATACGGTCAAAAATTGTATTAAAAATCTTTTCTGTGGATTCAATTGATTGCCCAGAGCATGTATTAGATCCATTGATTTTATCTACAAGTACTGGCGGAATACGAATAGGAAATGATGACTGGCACTGACTAATGCCTACTAACACTAAGACAGAAAAAATATTACAATAATACATCTTTAAAGATGGTTTTTTGGAAACAATTATTATAGTCAGCTAGTTTATATCTATCAGAACTTAGACAGGAAGATGTTTAATGGATGTGGGACCGCCCACCATGTAGAGAAAGGAATGTATTGTAGTCCAGTCATTTTATGGAGAAAAAAAAACCTTAACCCTAAAATAATTGCTAAAAATTATTTTTTGATTTATTTAATACATAATACCACACAAAGCAATAATATAATTATACTGGAGGGTGAAACCTTCGACGTGCAGAGAAACTGGCAGTTGAACTGGGCTGTTCAGCAAAGCAATTGAACTAAAAATCGAGAAAACATAAATTGAATTTCCACTTCCGGTATAATTTACGTTTCCGTATACTTAACGGCGTACTCCGCATACGCAATTAAATCGTGCAGCCTAAAGAAATATTGCGTGGAGTTCTTTTTAGCTTTCATAGCGTCTCACAGCCGGTCTTGTCGGAATCTGTGGCTACTCTACTCGATGTAGTGCATGGTAGCTGTAGATTGGATGCAATAGTCTCAAAGCTATGCCGTTTTTTTTTAGCTGCCTGTTTGAAACTCCGCCCATTCCCCGTTTATTGTACTTCGAGAACGAGAGAGAATAAAAAGTAGCTTGTCTTTCCACGGCACGCTTGGGGTCTTTTAAGTTGTTTTGACTTAGAGTAAGGGTCACTAAGACTAATTCTGCAAAATACAAAAATAGGAAAAAGAAAGAATTTTTCCGATGACTTACTTCTGGAGCCTATAATATCTCAATTTCAATTTTTCGGTGAAATGACCCCTTTTCTCAGAGCTGTCACATATAGAACCATCCAGTGGAAGCTATCAGAGTCATTCATAGTCATTTTCATGTCTGTCTGCCTGTTGTATAAATTATAACATTCTTTTAGCTGACATTGACCACAGACAGTATGGCAGGGTAAACCATTACCATCTACAACTACGACAAAGTATAGCACAAGCAGTTGAACAGTTACAATGTATTATCTTTAGGAGGGTTTCCGGAGCAGCATTCATCTCGAACATTATGCTCAGTCCAGATCATCAGCTGGTAGTAGACTCTAAGGCTATGAAACTTTGTGGATGCTGCAGTAGGAGGAAGCCGTTCTGGTGTGACAAATGACTTGGCTGAAGATACTTTCTTAATGAACGTGTTTATAGCGCAATATTCAAGTGATTCAGTGCCCTTCCCACCAAACAGGATGGCCATTGCTTTTCTGCCAAGGGTTTCAATTGTACCTGTTGAATGACGTGGTGGGGTAATAAACTCTATTGAACATGAATGTAATGTTTGATCGCTTTGACAAGCTTGTGAAATGCCTTCTTAGCCATTAAAGTGATTTTGTAGTTCTCGAAACTTGATGTTGAGATGTGTATGGTTGGCAAATTGATACTCGACTATATCAACTTTAGTCTTTTCTGCAAAATTTACTTCTGATATATTTTTCCTTGGAATGATATACTTATTATTATTCAACCCATACTTGCAACTTTTCTTTGATTGTCTTTTCCCCCATAAACATAGAATTTATGACAGTTGAGGGAATATATTGTAGAGCCAAATCAAGCCTTAAAGGGATCAGAGCTAGGATATTCATCGGTGTTCGATGGAACATATAATTTAATGTCACTTTTTGAGCCTAGCAGCTGCTTATGTGATTTTTCATCACTATTTTGTTTGAAGCATTTGAAGTACAAATGGAGTATTTAAGAAGTCTATTCTCTCACCATCACTGTATCATAGTAGAGTTTATCTAATGAAAATTAATGAGTGTGTGGACAAAAGTACCTAAATAACACCTTTTTATTGGTTCGATTATGGTAGACTTTTAGTATGTTGAATGTGATGTGGAACAGTACCAGAATCCATCAAAAAACCTTTTGTAGCAATTATTTTAGAGTCAAACCTTAAAATGACTGGACTATTGATGGAGGAGAACATAAACATTAGCCCATGAGAACATAAACATATGTCATAGAATTATCTTAGTAATTAGTGTAGATTATGTTCCTAATGCCATTCCTTGTGTTTCACCCTCCCTGGTAGTTGGGTTATTTAAGCAGTGGCCCAGCTGCAAGGGTTCGATGTTGAGTTTGTGAGGCAAGACTAGGGTCAGCCTATCTAGGGATTTCTGTGGGCAATTACTGAGAGCATAGCTCAACTACAAAGCTGAAAAACTTCTCCCCTCAACTCCTTGTGGCAGAGTGTGAGCCTACCCACACAATGGAGTGGGAACATTAGGACGTAAGGCATACTGATACCTAATGGAGATCACCTAATTTACCTGATACTAAATTCAAATTGTCTGTCACTTTGCTCTGTTTGGTTTTATCCTTGATGTGTTTGGAAAGCAATTGTATAATTAAAAGGAGGAAAACTTGTTTTGTTTAGCATTTAACTGTTTACAATTTCCTAAAGGAAAAGGTGTGAACTGTTAAAATATAGAAGTGACAGACACTGGCAAAAGTGTCATGAATATCACATAACATACTAAATTAAACAAATAACTAATTATATAGTACAAATCTGTATAGTGTGGATATTAAATATAACATCAGTGTATTAAGAATACATAAAACAAACAGCAACTGCTTTGATGTGGAATCTGGAGTATTTGAGTATTTTTTTTATACATTTTTGTTAATAATTGTAGAATAATATTATTAATAGTGGTAAGTAGTTAATGTGAGTGTACGAATAATATTATATACAAACTAGTGATGTGCTTTAGCACAAATGGCAAGTGGGCTATTGTGCACAAGTAACTCACACAAGGTAGAATCGGATAGAATGATCCTGTTCACCTAGCTAGTTTTGAAGGAATCATAGTCCTATGTAGCCATTGAATATAGCTTCATCTAGATTATGTATTCCTGTCAAAAAACACTCAAGCTACTTAAAAGAGGCCCGAGTTTTAAATGACATATGGTAAGGGGTTGTAATGACAAAAATCACTCAAGCTATAAAAAAAGAGCAGTCTTTAAATGATATAATATGGTAAGGGGATTCAGTGCCATAGTAACCACTCTCCACAACTATTTGACCCGAAAAACAAAAACAAAAACAAAAAACAACAACAACAACAAAAAAAAAAGAAACAGGCATTTCTAAGAATTTCCGCATAGTTCATAGTCTTACCTTAAATGGTGACTTGCTTACAACAGCAGTAGCTGAAAAAGCCATGTAAAGGCAGCTAATATGTTTATTTTGTAGTTGTTTACGTTGTGCTATTCTTTAGCTAAGCAATAGCTATAACAATCTACACTTTTATACACACACTTGTTCACTGGATATACCAATACAAAGATTTATTTTTGTGACATGACTATTGGACAATGGATTATCAAGTTAAAACAATACTGTTGCGTAGGGCTGAAACTATGCAAACAGCATAGCTAAGATAACTTACCACCACCACTAATTTGAATAGAAAATGAACTAAGTTTGTATCAAATGGTTAAACAATAAATTGATGATGATTAATAAACCAAAGGATTCTGTTTAGTGGGGTATGGGACCGGGTCGACCACCAAGTGAACACAAAAGTGCGAGGGTCAAAGTACAAAATGACATACGTATGTCCACATGTATACTCTAATATTGTCTGCTCGCTCACCAACATATCCCTGACTCTCAATTTGACACCACAGTATGGTGTCTCACTTGCTCACCAGTAATATGCTTGTGTGTCGGTAATTATAACAACTACATTTCAGTTAGCTAAAGCAACTGTTTCAATAATGATGCTGGTGGCACTTCAGTGGCTTCTACAGAGTTTGGGGACTTGGCCATACAAATAGTTATAATTTAGCATTCGAATAGAAAATTAGTTGACTTTTTGTACCACAAGATTCTAGAACATAGGGATATTTAAAATTTATCACTCTTATCATTGGCTATTAACAAAAATGATGAAATCTAACCCTTCTTCCAAAAACACAATAATAAAAAAGTCATGTATGCAGAAAGTCTACTATGTTATGGAACATGCAAGAAAAACAAAAACAAATAACAATGCAAATTAATCTGAAACACTTATTCCCTAGCAATTCAAAGTCTTTATGGTAGTTCTGCAGAGTCCAGTTCCAGAACGACTGTTACGGTTAATGACTCTGTTCATGCCTAAGTTGATGATGTAGTCGACTGGACCAAAAGTGGTAGGCTGGCCATTGAGAGTGAACAGATACCTGCTCCTGTATGACCTCTGGACTCCATTGTGGTTATCAAACATGACAAACTCATCCCCTACCACTACTGTGAAGTTTCCACTTACTACATGTGGAATTCCATCCAGAATATGGTTGCCAGTTCTGGTAGCATTCATGAAGCCAGGCAAATTATTTGTTAAAACTAGAAAATTATGATCGACATTGTGAACTTCTGCTGCATTTGATGTATGGCCGGCATCTCCTCCATATCCATCGTTGCTAGAGTCTCCGATGTTGAAGTTCCATCCGGTGTAATTAACATGAAAGTCAAAGTCAAAGCGAAGTTTGCAATTCTGAGTGAAGTTGCAAGCTTCTCTGAAGTTGATCCTCAAGACTCCTTGTCTGTCACATGCTTCAGAACCAGAGGGATTGTGAAGGGAACTCAGCCAAGTGAGGCCCATTCCAGGAGCTACAAAAGAGCTCCCTTCTCTCAAGTCAGCGTCAAAGATGAGTCGACCTTGTCCACAGCAGGAAGTGATGCAGGACTCATTTCTAGAACTGTCTATGAGCTGACTGCAGTTACAACCTTCACCAGTCGGCGGAGGTGGAAAATGACGAGAAAGAACTTCAGAGACTTTTTGTTTGGTGGATTCCAAGGATTGCTTCATGCACTCTTTAGCGCCATTTGTATGTAGAACTCCTGAAATGCGAATAGGGAAAACTTGCTGACTGTGTCCTTGCTTTATCAAGATAAGATAAATTGTGAAGAAGCTAATATAATCCATTTTAAAATTAAATAAAACTACTGCTATTAAAGACGTCAATTTTGCATCTAATAATATGTATGGCTTTGTTTATTATATATAACATCTGGACTTACAACTAATTGCTTTGATTGTTGCTAAGTCATCATCTCTAAGTCAACAATATGCACAACTGTGTGCTATTTTTTTTATTCTTTCCTTATTTTACAGTTTGGAAAATGATACGGAAACAGTAGCATTGTTTCAGTCATTCTCGGGTGAAGTAATTGTAATAGCAAATTTTCTCATTCTAAAGCCAATAATAATGTTTAATTAAAAAATAAATCGACAGCAAGAAGTCAAAGCGTGGGGTCAAGTTTTAATTGAACATAATATTGGCTGATAGAACAGAAAATTTGCAATTAGTAGCATTGTTGTTTTTTTTTACTTAGATACCTTCATGGCTTTTTATTATACTGTATTAATGTATACATTTGCTTTTACTAAAACTGTGAAACCATAACTCATTAAACAAGTTACAGTGATACTTCTTAAAACAGACAACATACAGTAACAGATCAAGCAAATAGTAAATAGGTTCCCTAGATCATGTATCTAAGAGGGAATTATAAATAGAGTTGGCCAACATAGAATCAATTAATACGAATCAGTTACATAAAAATTCTCTTTTCAAAAATATTAAGACACATTAGCTCCATCAAGAGAAAATAACCTTTCACAATGAGAAGTTATTTTCAATGTGGGGTGGGAGGGGGAGGGTGGAGCTGCTGCTGCTGGAGACTTTTGGAATAGAAACTGTTATGAGATACTTTAGGTATGAGTTAGTTCTTCCATCGTAGTTGGTCAATACAGTGGAAGTACTATTGCCTATTCAATGTCAAAACGTCGCTTTTCTTTTAATTTAGCTGAACACCAAGTTATTTTATTAGTACTTAATAAGTCTTTTAATTCTAAATATCCTACTCAAATGAGTAAATACAGTATACTATATGATATTCATGCTATGATCAAAGAGAAAATATATTTTTAGTTCACAATTTGGAAATTGTGCAGCTAAATAACAAAATACTTAATAAATTTTCTTAACAGTTCAATACCGTAACAGTTACTCGGCACAGCCCTACTCCAAAGTGGCTGCTATTGGCAACAGCTCTATTTATTCCCAGGTAGAAGAAAGAGTGTGCTGGATTAACGGTTTTAAGCTGGCCATCAAGAGTGAAAAGGAACTTGCTCCTATAAGACCTCAGGATTCCATTGTTGTTATCAAACATAACAAACTCATTGCCTATTACTACAGTTAAGTGGTCTCTTATGACTTCTGCAACAGAGTCCACTAAGCGATCTCCATCTCTAGTGAGTGATTCATAGCCAGGCAACACACTGGAATGCACGAAGATGTCTCGATCCACATTCAGAACCTCAGCTGTGTCATCAAACACACCATTGTTGCTTGCGTCAGCGATATCGAAGTTCAAGCCACTGTGATTTGACTGAAACATAAAGTCAAAACGAAGCTTACAATTCTGAGTATAGTTGCAAGCTTCTGGGAAGTAGATTTGTAAGTTTCCTCGCTGATTACATCTACCATGAAAAGAATTAGCCACAGAGTGTATTTCTGAGAGCCCAGATCTAGGGGCCATGGAAATATTTTCAGACTCCAAATTTCCATCAAAGATGAGCCGACCTTGTCCGCAGCAGGGAGTGACACAGGTCACATTTCTGCTGCTGTGTGTGAGTCGACTGCAGTCACAATCATCAATGGCTGGCTGTCCAGGATAGAGATTGGCTATAATCAGAGAAACATTACTTTTTAAGGAATCCGTATTAATCCGAGTGCAATTTCCATCAGTCGATGATACTAATAGACTTGGAATACGTATTATAACAGCAAAGTTGTATCTAGCCAAACACAAGGCAGTAAATATAACAGTAGTAAACATGACAATTTTCTTGACCTTTAAAAAAACTTCTTTGTTGTAGCTTATTAGCCTTACATAAGGGTATAAAGGTTCTATTTGAGATTGCAATTATATTATATGTAGCAGTATTCTTCCACGTATAAAACTGAAAATGAATTGTATATTGTATTATAGAACATATGTCAGATTATGTGTTATTAATAATTGTGATGACTTAGCATACCTTTAACAGCATGCATTTTAGAATTATAATATGTGGCTGAACAAATAATAAAAACAATATGGCAAATTTCTCCTGGTTGGTTTGAAGAAAGTAAAAACAATCCAAACAAGCAGAGAGCATCTTTGCTAATCTAAGTTGACTGAATTTATATGACTGAAATGATGCTTGTTGTGAATATAATGAAAATGATGTTTGCATGAAAAAAATAAAATAAATAATGCATCCGAACTTGACAAAGTAATAGAGCACACTTCCATGCTCCGGTAGTTTATAGGCATTACATTATGTGTTGTTGTTTTTGTTTACCAGTGTTTGTTTTTGTTTTTCCTAGATTCCATCCAAAATTACAAAATTAATTATTTTACAGGGTTTAATCTTGTGCCAGCTGCTTTCTGTTTTTAAACGTCCTAAAATAGTTTTAAATTAGTGATTCACAGGAATGGTTATGTGAAAGTGAAATCACATGGCATATGTTGTAATAGAATCATTAGATAGAAATAAACACCTGACCATTAATTGGATTTGTTTATTGGCAGATACTAGAAGGCATGGATCCAAACTTGATTGCTGAAACAAAAGTGACTTTAACTATAACATCTATGCCTGTGTGTCTGTAATGACAACGATGGTGTGTGTTTATGAATAATTCATTAGCTAAGACAAAGTTGGTAAAGTGTTGCCACAAGCTGAGTGAGTAAAGTGTCATCACATTCAGTAGAAGGCTGGCAAATACGTGATAAATGTAATAACTAAATCTAACAAAGTTCACTTGAATACATATAACCAGAAGGTCACAGAAGGTCACATATGTCATCATGGTGCCACTTGTGGGCATAAAAACTGTGAAAGGATACGAAAAAACTACTGTAATAAACTTGTGATTGATATCTCGGCACGTAATATACTTCTATGATTGATGAGCCTAGAAGCAGACTTCATTGAGAGTGAACATCAATTTGTTGAGTACTTGAATTTAGCTGCAGTCTGTCTCTTTGAGTTCATTTTCAAATGTTCCTTTGAGCTATTTCCACTTCATAGCCTGATTAACAGTGTTAGCTACTGGTATAAAAGAAGTTTTTAATAATTTTTAGATAAAAAAATTAATAGATATAATTTGAGGAAAAGGGGCGTGTGCATAAACTAAAGGTAATGTCTGGACCTAAGAATACTGTAATGTGTGGTGAAGTACTTTACTCAACCCAGTAACTTAATAGCTGCCTAGTAGAGGGAGGTGCCAGATAGCCTTAGAGGGAGGTTCTACTGAAATATACTGGGATATTTTTAGCCCCCCCCCCCCCCCCCCCCAGCAACTGCTATAGTTTACACTTACCAAAAACAACTTTTCTTCATCACTTGGTTGGCCACAACAAGCATAACTTCTATATGTGTTTCTTTTAGTGGGGATACACTTAGATAGATGCTATTTTGAAAGTGTTACATGTTTCCACCTATTCTATAAACTGGCACAAGATTAAAGCTGTTCATATACTCTTCCCTCTTCTGAAAATATTACTTCAGAGCAAGATTTGCACCCATATTTTAGTTATCAATTCCCTCAAAGTTACAAATACTTTTAATATGTTTTATATCCAGATATAACTTTTCTGTAAGGAATTCCAAAATTTGAGAAAAGTAGCTACTGGAGAAACCTTTATTAGGAGATACTTTCTGGCAAGCTCCTTAGGGAGAGTTGACTATTTTTCTAGACCACTAGGACATTGTGTGCTTAGTATCGTCATGTCTACAATAGTCTCTAGCTTACTGGCTTCTTTTCTGTGTTGTCTGCATAGCCAATGTTGGTATTGATATTTGAAGCCCAGATAATCAAGGATTCACTGTATTATGAACTCAGTGTAGTAGTATAGTTGTAATAACCCTGATAGTATTGTATTGCTGCTGTCTATATTGGATTATTCACTGTGTGGTTGTAGCACATACCACATTTATATCTGAGGGAATGTTCTATGTATGGTCTAGTTTGATAATGTGAGAGCAATATCAGGTGTTAAATTGAATCTGAATATCCTGAAAGTGAGGAGGTAAAGTGTCATAAAATGATAATTTCATGAATGCCATATGTATTATGCACTATCACAGTTTTTCCTTTTCCCTTGTGCTATTTGCAATACAGTTCAGCAAGTACTTTATATACCTGTTTCCCTTACTTTTATAATGTGTTATATTTTCACACTTGATCATTTTGTGTGTGTATGTGTGTATATAATATATTTATCATGTGCCTCAGCTCAGCTATACCCATAGAGATTAATAGGATTTGAACTACCCCAATTATTTTACCATATTGAAGTGTTATTGCGTCCCCTTGGGGTAAATAGTAAGTTTATGTTTTCCTTATGATTTTTAATGGAAATGGTTTATCAACTGACATACATGTAACATATAGCTATGAACTATGAATTAATAGTTTTGTTACTGTGTGCCCTTAGATGCAGTAATTGAGGTGAAATTTTGTGCTAGTGTTGCTAGGGAACCCAATATTGATGGTACAACCAGTGAGTGACGCTCCGGCAAAGAAGGACTGAGCTCTTAAATCTTGGTTCATAGTACCACTTGATACTTTACTAGGAGTTGAAGATGGATTGTTTTCAGGCGTCTTGTAGGAGCTCAAAACACGAGACATGTCTCTTTGTTGTTGCAGTGTTGCCTTCTCATAGCTATTCAAACTTTGCAGATTTTTATGACCAGTTAGTTGGATTATTTGAGTTTCTGGTATTTTATTCTTGGTAAGACAAGTCACAATTGATTTTCTAGCTGAATAATTCGTTTTTTTTCCCCAGACAATCCTGCTGTTTCTGCCATCCTTTTTATTATTGTGTTAATTCTGTCTTTTGCCATCCTCTGCTTTTTATACCAAATGTCATCATTAGAGTGATTGTAGTTTATGGCCAGATAAAAGGGTGATACGGATTTGCACATTTCTGTAGGACGCTTATGAAGAAAAGTTTCAAAAATACGTACAGGGCACCGAGAGGGATTGTTAGGTGTGCTCCACATTTTGGGCTTGAATTGGCGGCATGAATTAGACTCACTTGAACGTGTTTGGTATCTCTCTCATTGAATTCTACATATTTGAAGCCATCTGATGTACTGTGGATACTAAAATCTCCATACATTAGTTTATAATGTTCGTCTCTTCCACGTAATCCCAAATGCAGGGTTAGCAAGAACCATACTGTATTTTGCAATACCTCTGCACTCGAGTCCCCTAAAGCTCCAGAGGCCCACATTGAGTCAATATCACGAGTTTCCAATGGCTCAACTGCATTGCTTTTATTACCTTTTCCTTCTTTTTTAGCATTTTGCGAGCAGCCTTTAATTTTTCTTGAGATGAAGCAAATCGAGTGTCACATAGAATTCTATAAGGCTTACGTAGTTCCTGCATCAAGTGACAATCCAAACTTCTTTGAAAACAAGTGAGAGTGTCAGGTTCATAGAGAGAATTATTAGTCTTCCTCACTTTGCAGAAGAAATTCCTAATGACCGGTCTAATTCAGGAGGTGGAATTTGGTCAATTTTTCTGTACTCGCTAACGGATTCGCACCAGGAATACCACTTTTTTAAATCTGATATGGTCTTCTTTTTTGTGTTGCAGTTTTTTTGCTATTCTACAAATACTTCAAGCTCTTCGTCATCCAGACACTCAGAAGAAGGCCCTCCTTCAACACACTCTGGTTCCTCAATTGGTTTCGAACATACAAGATTATCAATAGTTGGAATTGTTGAAAGTTCCTGTTCCTGTGCGTAGTCAGATTGTGTCCCAATAAGGTCAAGGATTTCATAGTCAAAAAAATCCTGAATTGCAGTACTTTCGGCCATACTCTAGGTTAGTATATCGCTTCTGTAAACAGTTGCTAAGAACTATCATTGCACATGCTCACATGATAACTCTAATGGGTTGTAAATCCACTGTCAAGTTACACTGTCTCCATCATATACACAGAATTAGAGATATTGGTTAGACAAGTTTGATATAGAATAGTAGACCACAAGCACTAGAGCAAATGACCACAAAATACAAGAGTCAAGTGACCACAAGTATGAGATAAAAAACTAAAATGACAATAAAACAGCTAACATGGTAACAGCTGGAAAGCAGCTGCCAACAACTGACTTCAACTGCTGGCACAATAATCTTTATTCTCTCTCTCTCTCTCTCATTTCTCCCCATACATTGTTTATATGTGACCGTCTATAGGAAAACCAGGCACAACGCAGCACCTTCGAATTTTTTTTTTTTTCACTTACGGAGTTGTCGGCGTCCAGATATTGAGCTCTCCAAGTTTTATCGGCGCAGCTTTAGTCGGTCCCACTATAATAGACCTAACCGTTCCCTTCCGTAGGCTTGAAACAATACATTTTTAAGAAATCGATCGATCTTTTCTCGATATTACGCACGCCGCGTTGTGCCCGGTTTTCCCGTAGACGGTCACA
>WLWI01004079.1_pt1 | contig 12416 bp, 13 predicted proteins | sample 6701501 | NCBI WGS metagenome assembly WLWI01 (sample SAMN12718690, study PRJNA515312) | sponge metagenome | isolation source: marine sponge | host: Mycale hentscheli | place: New Zealand: South Island, Marlborough, Capsize Point | collected 2014-11-01
ATGTGTACAGTGCGGTGCGGGAAAGGTAGTGACTTTCAAGGAGGCGGGCATCCAGAGTCCGACTGTACCTAAACGAATAATCGCGGTCAGTTGATCGAGTTCCTCTTTGCTCTTGCCCCTGGCCAGAGGCAGCATAAGGTCTTTCTTTCCACCATTTTTTAAGGGAATAGAGGCTTCATGACGAAAAGTGGTTTTCTCAACCTTACGAGTGAAACCCTTGGGACCATCTTCCAGTTCCACGTAGCGTGTCGTGTCTAAGACATCTTCTTTGGTAGAGGTATAGCCATAAGACGTGTGCATACCGGCGTTGATACACATCTCTGACCAGTTATGAATAAACTGGTGCCCCGGATCATATCCGTTCTCGCAACCCAGACGCCAATTAGAATTAATGTCATATGGGTCGGTGCAATAGACCACTGCATTATCATCGAGGAAGCCGGGTGCAACATCGTAATGTAGAGGTGGGGCTTCGATGTCGCCGACGAATATGAATATGACCCCCTTGCGTTCCTCAACCGGGTAGACCTTAAGGCTACATTTGCCAATCATTTTAGAATCAGGTGAGCTGAGGATGGTGCGTAAACTGCCATCTTCAATATCAAAGGTCCAGGTGTGATACCAGCAAGTCAGCGTTTCTTTTGTGTAGAACAAAGGACGGGCAGAAAATCGAGTACCCCTGTGAGGACAACGATCTTCAAGGGCTCGAATTTTTCCCTCCTGCCGAGTCACCAGTATCTCCTCTCCCAGCAATTCGATACCTTTTGATTCTCCCTCAGCGAGGTCGCGGGAAAGTGACGCAGGATACCAGTGATTACGAAATCCCCACTCTGCATCCAGCCAGGTCTGCCATGGCTTTTTAGCCTTCGCGGCTTTGGCTTTAGCCTGTTCAACATAAGCCTGGGTCTCGTCCAGTAGATCTTTAGTTACATCACTCATTATATTTATACCTCGTGCTGTTTCACAGGAAGTCTGTGATACGAAATAGTTTTTTAAAACGAACTTACTTGAGCAGGTATTCGATATGTAAACGGTCAAACTCGTCGGCTTCCTCCCACTGAGGCCAGTGAGCACTGTTCTCGAGGATAACCAGATCGCTATTGGGTATCAGGCTGGCACCTTCTTCTGCAAGATGGACTAGCTGACCAGGGTTGAAACGAGTCCATAATACAAGAGTGGGGCAGGGCAGCTTTCGCAATAAATCAGGGTGGTACCACTTTTCCTGCTCGATCGGGTCGAGTAGTGCACCGATACTTTGTTCTGCAATCGTACGTATGACCGCAGCACGTCCCGGCTGTTGATAAATTTGATAACGCACTTCAACAATCTCATCAGTGACATCTTTTTCATCGTGCATCAACCAGCTAATACGTGCGCGTATCATCTCGCGATCGGGCGTGCCGGATGCTTTACGACTACGTTCTAGCAAGTCCTGTAATTCTTTCGCACCTTCCTCATCTGGTGGCAGCATCATACCGGTGTTCATGACAATTTTATTAACACGACCCGGATGGGCTAAGGCAAACCAGGAGGCGACAGTTGCGCCGAGCGATTCGCCGGAAATATGAACCTTGTCAGCGCCAATAGCATTAACAAAATCTAACATGAAATCCACATAGCATTGCATGTCATAAGAGATGTCCGGTGCATCGGTGTAGCCGTGTCCGACCATATCGATGGCATAGACATGAAAATGTTTTGCGTGCGCTTCGATATTCTTCAGATAGGCCTCGGCATGACCACCGGTGCCATGTAGAAATATTAGTACCGGTCCTTCCCCAGCCTCTATGGTGCGGGTCATTACGCCATTAGCATTGTAATAGCATTGCTTAATCTCAAGGCCTTGTAGATGATTCCAGATTGTTCTCATTGTCAGATTCTCTTTATTGTTAATTATTATTTCTTAGCGGCGGCTTCTTCATTCGCTTCCGGTGGAAGTTGATGATTGTGTCCCCAAATCTTGGGCGAATTATAAAGTTTAGGTTCCCACACCTCATCGTCGATCAATTGACCTCCATAACCATATTCAACCAGCCAGTTGGATGATGTATAAAGATAAAATGATGTAGTCAGATCATTGGTATGTTTGCCATAGGTAAAGGCAACGGGATAATCTTTTTCCTGCACGACATCGTAGGCTCGGCCAACGTCATCGGCACTATTAGCCTCAAGCATAAAATGACCGAGGTCTCCATTTTGCATTGGCCCAACGGTATTCATGATGGCCAGTGAATGATGTCGTGGGTTGCAGTGCATAAATGTGGCTTCTACATCATCCCAGTGGATGTGATCACTCAGCGTTAGCCCAAGCATATTCTGATACCAGTCCAGAGTTTGTTTACGGTTAGCTGAGGCCAGCACCACGTGACCCATACCAAGATTGCTGGTGTTAAATCCACTACGACCATCGGCCTGGTTAAACGGTACAAAGTCCTGTAAGGGGCCAAAGAAAATCTCGTTACGTACGCCATCCGGCCCATCAATGACATGGATATCCATAACTGCACGTTCAGTTTTTAATTTTTCATCGCCGGCAATAATATTGACGCCTTTGTCTTTTAATTCGCCGGCAAAGTTATCCAGATCGTCCTGGCTTTCCATTTCCCATCCAAGATAGTCAAGTTTATCGTTATCGGATTTGTATAGAGACAGGCGATGATGATTATCATCAATTCTATATTGCATGACGTTTTTTGGACTGTCTGTACGTTTTTCCATTGCAAAGACATCAAGTAGTAATTTTTCCCATGCTCCGCTGTCACTGATAGAGCAGCCGATGTATCCCAGCGCTTTCACTTTAGCCATTATGTTTTCCTGTTCTTTAATAGTTTGTTTACAAGTTCAATTCGTCTCGCGGTCGTGAACACGAATCAATAATGATATAAATAATCTGTTTAATAGGATCGATCAAGTCCGGGATAAAAGCGACACCCATGCCTCCCAGGCCTTCAGCGAACTCTTCCGGCATCTCCTTTTCGCCAATATAGGGATAACCGATCCTGGCCAGTGGTATGCCTAGCTGACAGATGGTTGCGGCGTCAGTTTGTCCACTCATCAGGGCTGCACCGGGGTATTGTTTTTGATTCACTTCCTCCCATGAGCGGATGGCACTTTGTACAATCCAGTGATCGGGATCGGTGCGCGAACCCTGACAGGAAACAGTCATTTCCCAGTCGGCCTTGATGTCTTCGTGTCTGGCCAATATCTCTCGCATGGCCTCTGAGAATTCAGTCTCAACTTCCGCCATTTTTTGATCGGGATTGGTGCGTATATCGACATAAATCTCACAGGCCGCACCCGGGAAGGCTGGTTTGTCGGGCCAGCCGGAACGCACTGCCGCAATCCAGCCCTCAGGCTTTATCTGTTCGGATGTATGTCGATCAGGGTAAGCCGCCAGCCATTGTTCAAGGTCAAGAATCAGTTTTGCTGCGGGAACGATGGCACTCTCGAAACCGGGTGTGCCGCGTGGAATGCCGGAGTAACCCATGGTGCCCCAGACAGTAATTTTGAACCAGACCATGCCCGGATGTTCATGGTAGACCTCACACCAGGGTTTGAAGATAAGACCCATATCAGCTGTGACGCCATGGGAAAGCATATGCATCACACCGCTGCTTATACCCGTATGGTTTCGTTCTTCTGAAACCCAGGGCATCCCACCACCGGCAGAACCGACAATGACATCACCCTGTAATGGTATGTTAGCTTCCTTAATACAATGGGCGGCTTCGGTCAGACTGGCAATCATGGATTTGGGATTCGAAGCACCCAGACCAATGACTGTCTCATCACGAATTTGTGCTTGTGGGATCATGTCATCGCGCAAACTCGGACCCACCCAGGGCACATCAATATCTGCTTCACCATCCAGGTGGGTATCGATGGGTGCATATAATAAAAGATTTGCGCCTTCCCCCGAGCCTTTAATACGGCCAATACAATTACCACTTGTTTCTGTCACCGATTGATATTGCGCATTAAATTCTGCTTGCTTCATGTAATCGGCCAGAAACTGGCTGGCTTGTTTTTCATTGCCGGTGGGGCTGTGGATGTCTGTTAGTGAAAAAATTAATTGCTTCAGGCGAGCAGCATCAATTTTTTCACAGGCCTGTTCATACCACCGTACTTGTTGCTCACTGAAATTCGCTGTCATTTCAGCTGCCTCCGGTCAACTCAAGCCCGTGACCGTTGACGTAAGATGCAGAGTCGGAACTTAACCAGACGACAGCGTTAGCTACTTCTTTCGGTGTCGCAATACGACCGATGGGAAGTTGTTCGCTGACGGCATTCTTAATTTCCTGGTTACCGTCAAAAATTCGATCAAGAAGAGGCGTGTCTACAGCGCCGGGGCAAACAGCGTTAACTCGAATGTCATCGCGGGCATATTCCAGAGCGGCTGTTTTTGTCAGGCCCATGACGCCATGCGCGGCAGCGCAGTAAGCACCGTACTGAGCGAAACCAATGAGCCCCCAATTGCCGGCCATATTAATGATGTTCCCACCACCGTGGTCTTGCATATGTTGCAATTCAAATTTCATGCAACGCCAGACACCGCTTAGCTTGATATCGAGCATCTTTTGCCAATCCGCCTCGTCAATATCTGCCGTTTTGGCGGCGACACCCTCCCAGCCGGCATTGTTAAACGCGATATCCAGGGTGTCGTAAGTAGTGACAGCCTCTTCTGCGAGCTTGTTGATCGAGGAGGGGTCGCTGAGATCAGTTTGAATAAAGACGCCTTCACTTCCAGCCTCGCTAATCGAATCAAGAACTTTTTCAGCCGCGTCATTATTTCGACCCGCGATAATAATTTTGCAGCCCTGACGCGCAAAGGCGACCGCGGTAGCGCTACCTATACTGCCGGTACCACCGACGATGAGTACAACCTTGTTTTTCAGATCAGTCATCATAACTTTGTGTGAAATGTAGGCTCTTGAGTATTATTACTCAATCTTGCTGTATTATGTATTGATTTTACATTGACTTTCCAGCACATGATTTTCAAGCCTACATTAATAATGTCAGGTTCGGTCAATTTTACTCATTGCGGTGCAACAATCATCGAACTTGAGAAGTAAGCTGGATATAAATGGAAAAGCCTGGGACGATTTAACTTAGAATTACCGACCAAAATAAGAAGACTAACAGGGGTGAAATAATGGCAAGAGTAAGTGGAAAGGTTGCTTTGATAACGGGTGCGGCTTCCGGATTAGGAAAGGCTGATGCAATTGCACTGGCTAACGAAGGCGCGAAGGTGGTGCTGACAGATGTAGCGGATGCCGGTGCAGAGGTAGCGCGTTACATAGTCGATGAACTTAAGGGTGATGCCATTTTCTTACACCAGGATGTATGTGATGAACAGGGATGGACTGACACAATTGCTGCAGTTGAAAAACAATATGGCGGATTAGATATCCTGGTAAACAATGCTGGTATCGTCATCGTTGCCACACCAGAAGAAACTACACTGGAGCAATTTAGACTGGCTAACTCTGTGATGAGTGAGAGCGTGTTTATGGGTTGCAAGGCTGCAATCCCGGCAATGAAAAAGCGTGGGGGCGGTTCGATTATCAACATGTCCTCTATTGCTTCCCACCTTGGTTATCCGGTATTTTTCGCTTATTCCGCAGCAAAGGGGGCAGTCAGGTCAATGACCAAGTCTATAGCTGTTTATTGTCAAATGAATCGCCTCAATATCCGTTGTAATTCAATACACGCAGGCTCAATCGATACGCCGATGGTAGCGCAGGCGCTATCAGAGCTTGGTGCAGAACCGCCTGCAGATGATGATCTTATAGGTGTGGGTGAGCCAGAAGATGTTGCGAACCTGGTGTTGTATCTGGCTAGCGACGAATCAAAATTTGTTAACGGAGCTGAGCACGTCATCGATAACGCCTATTCGGTTCAATAGATCGCGCGACTTCGAAAAGAGAAATGGTTTAGTTTGATTTTGGAGCGAGGCTGCGAATACTTTCTTCGAGGTACACACGCAAGGCTTTGTTATTGTCTGTACGCGGATGGGTGAGTCGACTGATCGCAAGTCCTTCCATTAGCTTTTGCGTCAAATTCAAAGCCAGGTTAAATGCTTCAGGATCGCTTTGCCATTCAGGAAATAAATCCTGGGCGGTCTTGTACCATTCTTCATCAAAGGCCGTTTGCGCTGGTTGTAGGATATCTTTTAAATCATCATCGTGCCTTGCCGCAACTGATAGCTCAAAGAATGCAACAAAAAGCGGGTGCGTGACCTGTTTCCAGTAAAACTCAACGCCCAGCTTGGCACGGTCTGCGCCAGCAGGGATGTTATCAATAGATTTACGAAATGCCCGCAGGCGTTTTTCGTGCAGGTAATCGACAGCGGCACGAATAATGTCCATCTTCGAAGGGAAGTGGTGTAGTGTCGCACCACGAGATAAACCGGCAACCTCAGCGATCTTTGTCGTGGTTGTATTGGCGTATCCAAATTCAACAATTGATTCAATTGCGGCGTCCAGAATTTGATCACGAGTATTAGAACTCTTATGCGCTTGCCAACCTGCATCTCCCGGTCCTTTGGGCATCGATTTCATATTATCTTCTTTCCTGTTACTACTAGTATTGCGATTCGTGATTATATTTGGAGATAGTACCTGTTCTTTTTACTTATTGATTCTTCTGTACCCAGGACGAACTGTTCAAAATCAAGCTAGCCTCCTACGCAAGAAATATTATCCAGATTAAGTAATTGTCATAAGAGAAAATAAAAAAAGCAATGATAACTGTTTTCCTGTTGACTCATTAGTTATATTAGAATAGTTTTAATTTAATTCAAAAAACCATTAAGCCCTATTTCTGACAAAGAAGACGCATTTATGAAAACCTATTACTTTGCACTTTTGTTTACATTGTTTTTATTGATGTCCTGTTCGGAGCAAACACCTGTGGAATCAGCTTCAAAAGATGCTTCTGAAGCTGTGGTACAGGTAGAAATTCCACATAGCAATCCAGAAGCTGACGCAGGGGAAGGTGAGGTCTATGCAAATATGCGTGGAGCCTCGGGTGGAGGTGAAGAACACCCAGGTAGTCCCTTATATGAGACTCATTGTGCTGCTTGTCATAGCGAGGCCGTGCCGCGTGCACCGCATTTATCATTTTTGCAAATGTTGCCTGGGGATATGATTCTCCATACCTTAAATGAAGGTTCAATGCAGGCAATGGCGACGAAATTAAGCAACGAAGAAAAACAACAGGTTGCTGAATTCATTGCCGGTAGTACAGATTCAAAAAAACAATACCCGCTTCAAATGTGTGAGGCTGATAAAAGCAAATTTGATTATGCTAGCCATCCATTCGCTAAAGGCTGGGGTTTCGATTATCGAAATACACGCTTTATTCCGAAAGAAGTAGCGCAACTGGATAAAAAAGATTTATCTAAACTTAAATTAAAATGGGCATTTGCTTATCCAGGTATGATTCGTGCCCGTTCTCATCCAACATTGGTTGGAGGAGGCGTTGTTGTTGGTAGTCAGGATGGCTCGGTTTATTTTCTTGAAGAGGAAAGTGGATGTGTACGTTGGGTATATCGCTCAACAGCAGAAGTTCGATCTGGTATTACTGTCAGCAACTGGTCGGGTGATGAAAAAACAGCAGAAGCTCCTGTTGCTTATTTTTCCGATCTAATTGCACGTGTACATGCAATAAACCTCGAAACGGGAGAGCTTAAGTGGATGACCAAAGTAGATGGACATCCAAACGCTACTACTACGGCTCAACCGGTTTTACATAAAGGGGTAATTTATCAACCAGTCTCTTCACTTGAGGAAGCGGCAGCAGCGGATCCCGGATATACCTGTTGCAGTTTTCGTGGTTCAGTAGTTGCGCTTGATACTGCAACCGGAGAAGAAATATGGAAAAGCTACACTATTAAGGAAGAGCCAAAAGAGGTTGGGGTTAGTTCTGCAGGTTTACCAATATTCGCTCCTTCCGGTGCGCCAGTCTGGAATACCCCGGCTCTGGATGAAAAACGCGGATTACTTTACATGGGAACCGGAGGCAATTATTCCTCTCCCTCGCAAGAGACTAGTGATGCATTGTTAGCGATGGATATGAAATCTGGCGAGATAAAATGGGTGACGCAAACTACCAAAGGCGATGCGTGGAATGTCGCGTGTTTTCCTTTCGTGCCTTCTCATGCTAATTGTCCGGAAGAAGATGGTCCCGATGTTGATTTCGCGGCCGCCATGATACATGTGGTTGATGGTGACAGAGAGATGATGGTAGGCGCGCAGAAGTCGGGTGATGTATATGGTATCGATCCACTTAGCACCGAAATAATCTGGCATCAAAAACCAGGCCGCGGTGGCAATCAGGGAGGTATTAATTTTGGATTGGCTGCAGATGGTGGAACGGTGTTTGTACCAGTTGCAGACTTCGATGACGACTTGTTACCTATTGAGGATGCGAAACCTGGTCTTTATGCCTTTGATGCATTTAGCGGTGAGCCAATATGGTCGAACCCAACTGAAAATGTATGTGAAGATCGAGAACATTGTGATCCGGGTATTTCAGCACCTGTAACAGCTATACCGGGTGTAGTTTTCGCAGGACATCTGGACTCAAGGTTAAGGGCCTACGATAGCGAAACGGGTGAAGTGTTGTGGGAGTATGATACTTTCCAGGATGTAACAACTGTGTCAGGTGAAGTAGCGCATGGAGGCAGTATCAACGGCGGTACAGGACCCATTGTTGCTGGCGGCAATGTCTATATAAACTCAGGATATGGTATTTATTTCCATACACCTGGAAATGTATTAATGGTTTTCGAACCGGCTGAATAATAGTTAATCCAGTCGTTCGTGTAACTCGATCATATTTCCACTCGGGTCTGTGATGAATGCGGCGAGACAAATACCGGGTGTTAAGATTGGTTTTGAAACTTTAATTTCTAAAGTCTTTAAAGTTGAAATGGTTAATTCCAGACTGTCTACACAGAGAGCAAAATGTTGTTCCCTGACAGGCTTGCCAGAATTCATGCCAATCAAATGAATTTGCTGTTCACCCGCTTTTAACCAGTAGCCTTCGAAACCGAGATCCGGTCGTTGAAGTAATTCCAGCCCCAGTTTATCGACATAGAAAACTCGTGCCTCTTCCACATCGCGCACGTTGATTGATACGTGATGTATGCCCTTGAACTGCACCTCAGTTTCTAATGCCAGTTAGGCGACGTGCTCAAAAAACTGCAGGTCCATTTCTTCTGCGAGACAATCGAGAATGGGCGGTACCAGACGATCATGAAAATCAACAGTCTGGTGTGCATCGAACGCCGCCTGATTTTTGAAGCGAGCATAAACCACATAATGCCCAACTGTCTCTTTATGACGTATGACATCATAAACAAGTACGTCCGGTTCATTCTCGTGAGTAAGCTGTGATAATTCTGCCTGAAGTTTTTCAAACTCAGCTTCCCGGCCTTCCTTTACAATCAATTTCGCTATAAATACAGGCATAATTTTTTTCTCTCTGGTTTAGGCTAAACCTAGTTCCTCTGTGATTTTTTTTTGCAACTGGTACTTCTTGATTTTCGTCGAGGACATAGGCCATTCATCTATAAAGCGAACGTGACGAGGTACCTTGAAACCAGCAACTTTGTCTTTGCAAAAATCAATAAGTTCGGCTTCCGTTGTACTACTGTCAGGATTCAGTTCAATATAGGCAGCAGGAACTTCCTGCAGGCGAACATCTGGTATGCCAACGACCTGCGCTAGCTTTACTGCCGGGTGTTTTTGCAAGCAGGTCTCAATTTCAATGGCGGCCACATTCTCGCCGCCAACTTTGAGCATATCTCGCAGGCGTCCGTGAAAGAGTAATTGTCCATCTTCATCGGCGGAGCAAATATCACCAGAATGAAACCAACCCTGATCGTCGAGTGCTTCAGCCGTCTTATCTGGCGATTTATAATATTCAGTAAAAATACTATTTCCTCGAATCCAGCAGTCTCCCTGTTCACCAGGCACACACTCTTCTCCGGTTTCGGGGTTCATAATCCGGACTTCTATACCAGGCAAAGGTGTACCGAGGCGTTTGAAACGTTGGTCGCGACTATCGTTTAATCTGCTGGTTGAAACTGTACCGGAAGCCTCAGTCATACCAAATGTTCCAACAAAGATAGTATTAGGCATCGCCTTTTCCATAGTTTCACCAACGACAGGCGGTTGTACACCGAAGTTGGCATTCATCAGCTTCATTGGCGACAAATCCCTTGTAGCGAAATCAGGATGATTGATTAGATCAGACATAATGGTCCAGAAGGAAGGGTAAGTGGCTGTGACCTTTCCTTCCTCAAGCATACGCAAGGCTTCGCCTGCTTCGAAATGCGGCGTTGTCACATAAGTACCGCCAGCATCAAATATGGTAACCATGGGTAAGATTGCCGCAATATGAAACATTGGCAGGGGAGACCAGAAACTGTCTTCCTGTTTCAATTCATAGCGTCTACCTAAAGCCGCGCTATTTCTAACGATGGATTCATGGCTAATCATGCAACCTTTAGGGTTTGATGTTGTACCTGAGGTATATAGAATTAATGCGGTACTACCAACACGTGTCTGGATGCGACGCAGATGAATTTCGTCTTCAGGAATATTTTCAGTTAAGTCATCCAGTTGTGCTTGAGACAACATGCCAGCGGCGGTTTGTTCGCCATAAATAACGATGGTTCGCAATTTTGGAGCAGCTTTCACATTGATATGAAACGGATCGCTGTTGTCCTTAACATCAGGAAAGGCTTCTTCTACACGTTCAACGAAATTTACTGCCGCATCAAACTCATCTGTCGTTATGAGAGCGACTAAATCTGCATTTTCTGTCACATAGGCTATTTCCGGCGGTTTGTATCTGGCATTGATTGGTACTGTGACAGCACCAAGCATTGATACCGCGAAGAGCGTATCAACGAAGTCCATGCAGGTTGGTAATAATACGCCAACATGATCTCCAGGCTCGATACCAAGCGCCCTCAAACTTCTCGCTCTGGCCATAACACGCGCGCTTAGCTGGGAATAGCTTGTACTTTGATCGGGCAAGACAATGGCATTGGTTTCGGGGTTTTGATCGTTGGCAATTAACAATAAATCACCAAGAGTGGTTGCCCTTACTCTAACTTCTGCTAGTTCACTAGACATATGCGCTATTTACTCCAATGGATCCAGGTATTCTCTTACATAGGTGCCATCGAGACATTCGAGTAAGAGGGGAGCCAGGTCATGAAAATGTGGGGTGTCTCTGTGTAACTCTTCTGCGGCATCGTCAACAAAGGCCTCAATAACACCAAAGCCTCGTTCCTCATCGCGTAAACGGTAAAACTGATAAGTGCTAACACCGGGTTCATTGGCTAAAACTTTTTCGGTAAGTTGTTTTGCAAGTCGAATAAACTCATCTTCCTTACCTTCTTTGGTCTTCATCCGAGCGATGAAAGTGAGCACGTTAAGTTCTCCTTAGTTGTTTCAGGCATGTGTGCGAGCTCCGATTATTCGCTTGATACTACCATCGTGTCTTTCATAAAGAAACGATCACAATTGATTTTTTTTATCTGTAAATGCTAGTATTTCGCATCCCGTTTTTTTACCAGGATTGGAGTTTTGTAATTGAGTGACTCAAATTTTATTCCATTAGCAAAAACTAGTGACGTCCCGGAAAATCGTGTCAGTTGTTTTGAGATTGAAGGGCATCAGCTAGTGCTTAGTCAGCTAAATGGTGAATTTTATGCACTACAGAATAAATGTTCTCATGCAGAGCAAACATTCAACACGGGTCGAGTACGCGGACACAAACTACTCTGTCCTTTACACGGTGCAATATTTGATATCCGTGATGGCAGTGTATTGGGCGCACCAGCATTTAAGGCAATAAGAACTTATTCTCTAAAAGTTGAAGGCGAAGATATTTTGATTTGTCTTGATGATACAACTTCCTGATATGACTTTGTGTTCAGATATCAGGCCACCTGCCAAATAAGCTTACTTGCGTTGATCAAATCGTCTACCGACGATGGCACTGGCGATATTTACTTTTTGAATGTCGATAGCGCCACCGGCTATACCCCAACCCCAGGCATCACGTAAGCGTCTTTCCATAGGATATTCCTTCGAATAACCATAAGCCCCAAATAATTGCATGGCATTCCCCGTCACCGTACGGGCAATTTCGTTAGAAAAACATTTTGCAATCGAAGACTCTTCGAGACTGGGTATTCCATTTTCAGCATTTGACGCGGCGCGATAAATAAGTAGTCGCGCAGCATCAACCTGCATTCGCATTTCAGCGATTTTTAATTGTACGGCCTGAAAGTCGATGATGGGTTTTCCGAATTGTTTTCTCTCTTGTACATAATCGATAACATCCTGCAAAGCACCTGAAGCCTGAGCCAATGCCATCGTTGCGTTTCC
>WLWI01004080.1_pt1 | contig 12414 bp, 8 predicted proteins | sample 6701501 | NCBI WGS metagenome assembly WLWI01 (sample SAMN12718690, study PRJNA515312) | sponge metagenome | isolation source: marine sponge | host: Mycale hentscheli | place: New Zealand: South Island, Marlborough, Capsize Point | collected 2014-11-01
CTGTGCTGTACGCGGGCCTGGCTGGGGGGGGGGGGGGGAAGCGAGGGGGGGGGGGGGGGGTGGCGGGGAGGGGGGGGGGGGGGGGGGGGGGGGGGGGTGCACTGTACAGGACCCACAAATTCCTGGGGAAAATGCGGTGTTAATCAGGACACCAAATTACCACAAAACGCTAATTAGAACCGTTTCGCTTATTGCTCTGCTCTCACTGTTTAACTGGCTCCGTTTAACTATGGCGAGTTGTTGTTTATGCAGAAGTGACTTATCACAAAAGCCTACACAAGTAACTGTCTCTATGGATCTCCAATACTTCATCCAAGGTCACTCCCAACTTTTCAGCTTCATTCTCCAAGATAAAAGCGAACTGTGAGAGCAGAATAATAAGCGTGACGCTTCTAATGTGTTTTGTGGTAATTTGGTGTCCTGATTAACACCGCATTTTCCCCAGTAATTTGTGGGTCCGATACAGTGCACCCCCTCACTTGACCAGACCCTTTCCTCACTTTGCATTTGGTAAAGGATCTGGCCCTGCAAGACTAACAAGACGACTATGGCAATGGTGTGCAATATAAGGAAGTATGATATTGCTGTTGTTTTAATATTTTAAAAAAATTATTTTTTTTAATCATTACAGCCTGTTCAAAAAGCACCTCTCCGCAATCCACCTAGGAATAGAGGTCCAGCAAGACGGCCTCCCTCCATGGCAGTGTGGAAATCTCCACAGCCACAAGATTGATTCAAAAATAGGTTTTATCAGTCTCTTGGTACACTGTTTTCGCATTTTGTGTGTGAATTTCATAGTATTTTTATATTTTTGTTTATTTTTTTACGTTCAACCAATGAAGTTTGGTTCAAACAGTGTTGTGCTACATACAGAAAATTTTCAAACGTCTTCTTAGCCAAGTTCCCAAATACAGTTGTGTATGAAGTGCTAAATACAGCATGTGGCATCAGTGCGTTATTTGTTTTGTTTATGTGCAATATTGCCTAGTGATAATTTGATGATTGCAATCCAGTAAGACTAGATCTCCTCTCAACACTTACCAACTTCAGTAGTCAATAAACACAAACATGTAAATGTCATTTACACAGATCTAAATGTAGAAAGGAACCTACAGTACCTTATCCTACATTTTACATGAAGGAAAAAAAAGATTGCCCTCTATAAACCAACAAGCTAATAATTGACAATAATCCGTTTAGAAATGCATGCTTTTACAAGTCACGTATACGAAGACAAAGAATAATCAAAATTACTGCATAAATTTAGCACATAAACGCATGGACAAATGCAAATGAATGAATTACTGGAGGGAGAGAGAGTTCTTAAGGAGGAAAGTGAGTTTTGAATTATGCCACATATTTACAATAAACAACAAATTCCAAAACACAGAACATCAACAACAAAACAAACTCAACTCCACTGATGCACGCACGACAACGACACGAACACAACACCGGACGACAACCACGACAACTTTTCACAACAACAAAATCTGCAAGAAGTAAACAACAAAAACGTAAACAAAACCTTTTTATACAAAAAAAAGAAAAGAAAAAAAGAAGTGATATTTATATAAACCTGAGATTAGTGCCAAACCATGTCAAATACAGTCTCTTAAAGAAAGTGATTTGTTGAAAGAAAAGTGACCTGAAAGTAAACAGTGCAGGAATTAAGAAATGTCCATGTAATGCAGGGTAGACTCTGAAAGGGCCAAATAGTTACAAAAAGGAAATGCGGAAAATGTACAATACTGTGCTAACACTTTGAATCCCTCTTCGTTTCCAAGACATACTTTCCATTAGTACTTCATCAAAGCGTGAGTTCTTTCGCTCGTCAATATGGACGACCATCTTTGGCTTTCTTCAGCTGAACCTTGAGCCTCTTGGTCCCCATCTGGAATCCGTTCATGGTGTTAATGGCAGTCTGTGCTGAGACGGGGTTGTCAAACGAGACAAAGCCGAAGCACTTGCTGAGGTTAGTGGCACGGTCTATGAAGACCTTAGCGCTGATTACGGTTCCGAAGGTGGTGAACATCTGGAAGAGGTCAGGGTCCGTGACGTCATTGGGTAAGTGGTAGATAAACAGATTGCAACCGTCGGGACCTGGAAAAATAAATATAAGAGCTTGCTGTTTTAACAACTTCAGTACATCTAAAAGGTCTCTTTCAAACCAGTCTCCATGTAAAACACAATACGGCATGGCAACTATAATTAACTTATGCATAGTTTACAAAAAGCCATCATTTCGTCTCATTAACTAAAATTGGTTAAAAGAAATGCACACACACACACACACAATCTTAATTTCACTTCAGGTCTTACGAATAACAGAATTAAATGCATTTTCTTTGAAGACAATTGTCTCTCTTTCCTCTGGCTTGACTTACCTTCTCTCTGCTTACTATGGCCCTGCACCCTGTGCTTATTGTGAGCATAGCCTTGAGGTGCGAATGTTGACATGGTAGCTGGAAAAAAAAAACAACAACAAAAAACACACACAAAAAAAAACACCAACAACAAAATTGTCAATATCATATACAACACACACATCACTCCATACGTACCTCCTAGTCCGAAGGAATTATTGACGACTGGTGAGGCTCCTACAACTGGAGGAGCACCCACGCCTCCAGCCGTGACCGTTCCCTGACCCACGTTGCTAGCATTCACCATCCCCATAGAAGTTGGTGTGGTCTGTTGGCCGGACTGCATCTGCAACAGCTGCTGAATTAACGGGTATATACACCAATACACTGCATAAATATACTAATTATAGACCTAGAAAAGCACCCAGACAAAAAAAAACAACAACTGACAATTAGTAGCTTAATAGCTTGTATCTAGGCAAACTTGTTACAAGGATTTTTCACCTCCCATTACATTTAATTATATACTTAAGTAAAAAGTTGTATTACATGGCAATCTAACCCGAGAAGTATAAAACAGTATCTTAAGGCTAACAGACCAACGCTAGAATTGTTTCTCTCTCTGTATAAGTCACCTGATAGTAAGCAGCTACTTCTTGCAGAGGAGCAAACTGTAGTGGAGCCAGGCCGGTCAGAGCGCCCACGTTGCCTTGGGCAGCTAACGCTCCTTGCAGTCTCTTCGCGTTCTTCTCTCGCTCAGTATCAGCGATCTTCACAACCACGGGGGAGGAGCATCCCTAAGAAACCAATGCAGATGGAGGGGAAAAAAAACAAAAACAAAAAACAAACAAACAAACTATTAAACCAACTGGTGGCATAGCATACACATAAACCTGTTCCCAATAATTCATTCCAAAAACCTCATTCCGCACATTCTTAAAACTATCAGTCGATTATCTTCACTCCTATTATAGCTAAACGTAAAAATTAGAACTGAAAAAACAAAACAAAACAAAAAGTAAAAACAACAAAACAAACAAACAAAAAACAACAACAGAAAACAAAAAGTTTCACAGAAAATAACCAACATATGAACTCACGGGCATAGTCTGGCTGTGATGAAGTGCTGTAATAGCCTGCAGGGCGTCAGACTTGTTGGTCATCCGTACAAAAGCGGCACCTAAAGTGAGGAGAGAGAGGGTGACACACTCAATCACCTCTTAGCACATGGCTCCTCTCCGCCAACTGACCTTTGCTCCTCCCTTCATCGTTACGCAGGACAGAGACGTCTTCCACCAGTCCGTACGGGAGAAACATGCTCCTGACGTTGTCCTCGGTGAGATCCTTATTGAGCATGCCCACAAACAAACGTCGCTCCTCTTGGGGAGTGATAGGCGCGACGGCAGGACCTAATAAGGTATGGCAGAAGTGAAGAGTGGACGACAAAATATGAAGGGAGAAAATGAATCATTGTAAGTCCACAACTTCCCAACCTCCAAGCTACTAAGCCACCGTTGTTGCCCTTACTCCGTGTCATCCTATAACTAGTAGCGTGCTTGCGTCCGCAGAAATGGCGAGCAAGTTAGCCCAGATATATTTATAAACAGTGACCAGGATTAGTTACTAAGTGTAGTCTCACTCAAATTTTCTTACATATATTCATCAATCTAGCACTATCATATATGCAGGGAAGAGAACTCATCGTGAGCACTGAGTTTCCCACCTTTCTAGAAACTGGTGTATTGTTTAGCAGCACGCTGAAGTTTAGAGTGTAATGACACACTGGTGTCAAAATATACTGCGGCTTTAAACGGTAGTGAAGAGGAAGTACATCCTATAATTTCCAACATCTAGTTTTCTACAGTTAATAGCGCCTTATGGCAAAAATACGACAGTGAAAGGGTTTAAGTTCTAGTTGTAGTAATTAGCAAAACTTTAGACGAAGTAATCAAGTTTATTTTCCTTCTAGTGGCAGCTGAGGTGACTCACTGTAGAGCAAGTAGTTATTGAGCAGCTCTCGTGGCCTGGCATGTGTTGTTAGGTGGTTGGCAAAGTAAACTAAAGTTCCAAGCTTTCAGCCTCCAGGTTTCCCCCTAGGCTATCCAGATGCTGGGCTAGCTACATTAGTCCACACAATGGTCGTCAATTTATTAATCTACCACATGCACTACTAATATATCGTTAAGCTACTACTACAATCCATTACAAGAACAGGGAGAGGAAAGGCACTTCTAACTATTATGTCAAGTGGTTGTTTTTCCTCCCTTCTTCTCGGCCTGCAATAGGGTCACTCACCTTGCTTGTTTTCACTAGGCTTAACTTGCATTGGGTGATTCATCTAAACAAACAATATAACCACAAACAAAGTGACAAACATCTAAACAAAACAACATATCACAAAAACAACACAAGAAAAGTGAATAAAAAATTGCCGACTTCCATAATAGCACATTCAATAGTGTCTATTAGGAAAAATCAACTCCCACTAACTGAGTCCCTGGATTCACAACTAATTAAAAAAGCTTATGAAAGAGAGAGAATACATCTAATTAATATAGTAACTCTTCTAATTACATTTATTCATTGCTCTAATTATACCTGTATTTACGATTATCAACAGATAGCCTAAAAAAATGTTTACACCTCAAGATATCTTCAGCTGGTTTTTAAACTTACAGTACAGTTTTGAAAACCTCACGTTATTTTAAAGATGTTTACAGCATTTATACTAATAAATTGGAAACTTTCTCACACCTATTCCTTTTTTTTGAGGCTTTATTCTCGTAAATGTTCATGTTAAAAAATAATAATAAAATAAAGAGAGGGGAAGAAATTGAAGATTTATAAAATGGACATTGCAGAAGACTCACTCCAGGCAGAGTCTTCTGGTCGTGAAGTTCCTTCTGCGCCAAGATAGCCGAGTCTCTACTGACAAAAGTAACAAACGCACAACCTAAAATAAAATAAAAAACAAATTATTTGAAATGGCAAGTAATAATTAAATAAAACTACATGACCAGAGTTAAGTCACATGACTACAACATGACTTTACACGATCAATCGTGAAGCCATATGACTGCAGTGCGATTATACGGGGTGCCACCCACACAATCAAGCTGTGGCTCCATGGCCTGAATTTGAGTCACCTTCTTGCTATAGTGGTGTCAAAATGAAGCATTCAAGATAAATTCTAGTTGTAAACTGACCAACCGGCATACAGAAGACACATAAGCACATGTGCCCCAGGGGTTAACAAACACAACTCCAGCAAGCAAACTAACATAGCAGTTCTCATAATTGATCACCAGTTTACATTTCTTCCAAAGTTACTAGTGACATGAAACTTTCCCACTTGTGACTGATCTTGTCAATGTGCCAAATGATAGTATAAGATGAGTAAGCTAAATTAGTAGCGTTGGGATAAACAAGAGATTTGAGATGGCCAAGAGAAACTTCACATCACTAGAAATACTTGCACTATGTAATGGTGAAGTGGTAAAGTATGGGTTTTCAGCTGTTTCTATAAAAGATGGATGAGGAGACCCAAGGCCAAATGAGGTCATGATAACACTATTTTAGGGTTACCATGAGAAACATGGTGGTGCTATTAATTACACACAGGATCCAATAAAAGAAATTCCTTTGTTATTCTCTCTTTGGGATAGGATAGCAGAGGCACTTAGAGGGGCTGATGAGTGTAACAGACTGGTGATGCCTTTATTAACCCAACCCATGGTCACACAATGAACAAAGGAAGGCATGGTTTTCCAAATAGAGCACTACATCTCTGCTTCAGAAGTACAACTGATCACAAAAACCAGTAAACATCAGTAACCAATATGGCAATTATGTGCATGTATAATAATATAAAGTGGGGGAAAACTTTTACAAGTATCCTTAGCACAAACTTGTGATACTCCTACAAAAATAATTGCACATCATCCTTTAACTAATGAGAACCTCTTAGCCAATGTTAACCAAGTCATACAACTGTCCTATCGTGATCTTTACCTTTGCTTTTGCCGCTCTGTCTGTCCGTCAAGACGACGATATCACTAATTTGGCCGAACACTTCCATTACAGGCCTCAGGTCCGTTTCCTGCCACGACGGTGGGACCTGACCCACAAAGAGCTTTATGTTATTAGTGTCCGTCGTCATTCCTGCGCTTTTAAGAAGAAAACAGAGAAGCTTGCGCCAATAAGAAGTACAATTGACCTTATACTTAACACGAGGTACAACCAACCGTTTCAAAATGTGCGCAATATAAATTAGTAATGGGCGGAGTTTGGAATGTCTAATAGAAGAGCACTTCAGCACGCGGCGGTGAGGAATATTAGATTTATTTTTTCTCTCCCCTCCCCGTCTACTCGCTTTTTTCTGTGTAAGGGCTGAGAATGATGCAGAATTTGGAGGTATGTTATGCTGAGCGGTAGCGTATTGTAAGTGCAGTTGCTTTTCTTTTTTTAAGGGGGTGAAAGGCGGGGACAATATAGACAATTTTAATGACGAGACATTTGGAGCGGGAGCTACAAGTAAGTGTGTGTGTGTTGCTTGTCACTGGGTGCAATAGTGGAGTGTTACTTGTTGTAATTATTTGTGTTATTTGTCCATTCACTTGACAAACTTGTTATTATGTAAGTGAAGTGAATTCTAAATGTACAAAAAAGCACAAAGAGAAGGGAAAACATTATGCCTCTGTATTACCAACCATCGTGACGGTGTCTTTAAGATGAAGCTGGTGTCGCATATAATGTTTCTTCATGAAATGTCACCTTAGTGTAGTAAGCGTGATGTACTGGAAGACCGCCAGGAGGTGGCTGAAATGAGTGTCCTCCCACACAATGGCTCTTTCTTCCTGTGCCCGTTTTCTCTCTTCAGCTCTTTCTTCTTGAGCCATGCATTGCCTTCTCCTTTGTCTATCTTCCTGCTTCTCAGTTTCTCTGTCCCTCTATCCATGACTTTGTGACACTACTGCCTTCCCTTTTGAGCGCTTTTTTTTTAATCAAGTTTCGCCCCCACCCCTTCAGTTAGTGGCATGGCTTTAGCCACCCGGCTCAAATGAATTATTCATGAATGCACACTGTCATCGTTGTTGGACAGACAAATGTATTATCATAACACTGTGTTGTGTTCCAGCATTGACATCTGGGAAACTACATTTCTAACTAGAAGGATTTAGTTATCACAATTTAAAAAAGCATTAAGATTCTGTGAGTAACGAGCTCATCAGGTGAGCTCTCTTCATATGAACTGTTGAATAATAGTCTTCATGTTCACGCTGTCGCTGAGTAAATCCTTTCTATAAATGCTAGAATTTTTCACCTCCTGCTTTCTTAAAGATTGAAAGTATTAAAGTTTTCGCAGCACTCTGAAGTCTAAATGTGTTTGATTTTAATAGTACAGTGCGGTCGTGTATTTGCTTTTACAGCACACTGCTGAGAAGCAGTGTCCTCTGTTAGAGGTTCTCTATGGACACTTGTAGGTCGCCTTGAGAGTCTTACCTAGTGGTCATTACTCTATCACACGTGCTACTAATATGCATGTGCTTATAATGATATATCCTGCCACATCGTGGCGCTTGATATACTAATTTTTGGTTGTTTAGAATAGAGTAGCATAAGGTATTTTTAGCATCTACCATAGATACAGCAATTCGCTTTTCCCTCACTTTTCTTGACCCATGTATTCATGAATACACTCACACCACCCGGAGTAGTTACTGTTGATGCTTTACCAACCCGTGATGATGCTTTACCAACCCGTGATGCCGCTTTACCAACCCGTGATGCCGCTTTACCAACCCGTTACTGATGCTGCTTTACCAACCCGTGATGCCGCTTTACCAACCCGTTACTGATGCTGCTTTACCAACCCGTGATGCCGCTTTACCAACCCGTGATGCCGCTTTACCAACCCGTGATGCCGCTTTACCAACCCGTGATGCCGCTTTACCAACCCGTGATGCTGCTTTACCAACCCGTTACTGATGCTGCTTCACCAACCAGGCTCAGCTAATGAAACACACAGTCGTCGTCGTTACTGATACACAAGCGTATTATTATGTAGATAATTCACTTGATTTACGATGTCTCCCTTTGCTCGCTTGTATATAGATTTAAAAAAAATAGTAACATAGTTTGTTTTGTTTTTATTTATTTATTGTCTTATCTTTCTCTCTCTCTCTCTCTTTTATTTTTTATTTATTATTATTTTTTAAATTATATGTTTATTTATTTTTAATCATTGTAGTTTTGCAAGTCAGGGTAGTATTTCTTGATGAAGGAGGGCTACATTCATATACATTAGTAGAATTTATTCTCATGATGCAGGGAAGGCTGGTTGTCAGTGTTTCAAGTATGATGGGTCATGTTATTAATCAAACACATGCCTCCCAAAAGTTAATATAGTACAATAGCTAAAAGTTAAATTTTAAGTAAAATTATGAAAGTTATTTTTACTCATTGTTGTCATTACCTACCACTTGGTTAAGCTTACATCAGTTTCCCTCTCCTACTCTCTTTTTTCCGGAACTACACATCTTTTCTTATCCCCTTTTCCTTTCCTTTTTTTTTTTTTTTAGTTTTCTTCTTGAGTCATGGAGTTCCTTCTCCTCCTTTTGTCTACCTCTCCTGCTTCTGAATCTCTCCGTCATTCTATCATGATTGTGCACCTAGGCTTTGCGATAGTTTTGCCTTCTTTTTCATACTTTCACATTCCATTTTGAAACTTACGCCACCTTTTACTCGACGGTTCGATCCCTCTCTCCATGCTCCAAGGCTTGCACCTGCAGTTGTATGAACACCATCATACTGTACACAACTTAAAGGGTCCACAGACCCACTCACTCCATGAGCTAACATTGGAGGCCACGTGCCACCAAGGCTCCTCACTCATAGGCCCATGTGCCTATGCATTACAGGACACCCTGTCCTACACTGCTACTGAGTCAGAGCAGAACTAGCCACTAAACTGCCCAACATGAGCATTGTTTCACAACAGACCAAGCGAGGGCCATGATGGCAGCCCCAACTGGGACACAACTAGACTTGGGCCCCCGGCTAGCTTCCCCTCCAGACCTTCAGTCACTTGAATCTCTACAGTTAGCTTAACACCTGCCACTGTGTCTTCTCTAGACAATTCCGTCAAAATAAGTGTCAACTGTCAGATTTGTCAGGTCTGTCTCTGGTCCAAACTGTGAATTGATTCGCTCTCCCCGGGCACCTGCGCAAATCGAGGTTCCTGCCCCTTCTCACACCAGTTTGGAGTTCGGAAGGTTGACCTGTTTCATCTGATCCCCCGTTTTCGTTATCTTGTTTCTTCTGGGCACTCGTCGCACGTTCCAATATTTGCTTTAGCTCTAGAAATATCTTTGCTGATTCTTGCTTTTCTTTTTGTAACTCTTTCTGTAATTTGTCAGTTTTGGTTACAGAGTTCTCTACAAACACTTCACCAATGAGGTTCTGTTTTCTAGCTACGTCCAATAGCCTCCTTATTTCAGAAGCTAGCACACCAGTGATGTTGGCTTTCATACTGGAGACTACTTTTCTAGCCGAGATCATTTTGAAGTCTGGAGTAAAGTCACTTTCAACTCCTGGCACTTTGGTTGCCATGATAGTGGGATATACTAAAGTTGTAGCAAAAAAGGAGGGGGGAAAATGATAAAACTTCAAAACCCGCTCTCAATGTCAGTATTTCTCAGTTAGTGCATCACCCGATGTATGCCCCTAAATAATAGTACAAGAATGAATGTAATTATAGTATGTCCAAGTTGAGTCGGTGCGGTAAAAACCGTTAATAACTTTTGAACGGAAGTAGCTACGCTTCCGGGGTTTGTACCATTCGAAGGCTCGTGCCGAAGCGGTCCAGAAAATTCCCTTTAAAATACTTCAGAGCCAGCGGGAAAGTGCAGTTCCAAAACTCAATAGAAAAGTCTACGGGCAATAAATAAAACCACACGTTTCCCGCGACACGGCGGGATTTAGTCACGCGCTCAAACCGGGCCAACCACGTGCGCAGTACCTCAGAGACAATTTGTAAACAAAAAGCGGTCGTAGTTAGGTGACTTCGTTTCTACCCTTCTGCATTTACTGTTTGCTGACCAAGATAATAAGATATACAATTCATCATGGACTCTGTATGCTACTATTTATGCTTTAGCTGTCCATTACTCCTCACATCTATATAGGTACAGTTCTCTATGGTTATGGGGATGCTATTGACCACCCTCCAAATTCAACTGCTGCTTGTATCTACCACAATTTCAACATTGTAATCATAAAATCATATAATATATATTATATATGTCATTATAAAATTATATTAATTATGTCAATTTTTTTTGTAAAAGTTGAAATTTAACAAGTAGATAGAAAATGATATGAAGGACAAAGTAATACTGGAAAGTGTGTGGCCATAGCTAAAGGTGATGTACTGGATTCTTCACATTACTGTTGAGTACCTCATAAGTTCGTCACACCAAGAAAATAAGAATAGAGTTTAAATACACACTTAAGCACACAACAATCAGACTTACTTGAGGAAGCTTTCAGCCGCGGTCCTGCGCTTCTTTTCCTCTAAGATTTGTACTACATTAGTAGCTCCAGGTCGCCCTCTGCAACCTTCAGCCAGTTTTAGCGCACAACTAGAAGCTCGTATAAACGATAAACTGCGGGTGATTAGTTATAACCGAGCATATATTGAATACAGCAGCGGTAGAAACTGCCATAGCTTCTATTTCATTTCAACAAGTAAACTTACGGTAATAATGCGCACCTTAGACCCGCCCCGTTTTTACTGTGGGCGTCGACGTTTTCGTGCGTTTGAGCTACTACTGTCATGTGACCTTAATTGGTTTCCGGTTTTGCCAAGTGCATTACTCTTATGCCACATTTGTGGTCGCGCCAACTCAACGTGGACATACTATAGCTTCTGAGATATTTCCCTTATGACCCATAGAAATGCAGCTGTGTGGTGAGCAACAATTTGACCATGCTTAGTAAGTGCTTGTTGTTAGTGTCATGTTGAGCTAGTTCACGTTCATTGATTTAATTGGCGAGTGAGTGAAGTGAGCGAGACATAAACAAACATCCTGGATTTTCAATAAGGTAATACAATTGAAAATCGGGGATGTTTGTTTATATATGTGTTTGGATATACGCATGTCATTTTTGTACTTTGACCCTGGCATTTTTATGTTAGTTCGATGGTCGACCCCATACCAAACTTCACTAAACAGAATCCTCTGGTTTATCGATCATTACCCATATCATCCTAGAAATTGAATTGTTTACCGTTTTGAATTTTATTGTGCGTGCAGTTAAAACTTACAAACTTACTGGAGTTTCATTTCTGTTCGAGTTAGTGGCGGTGGTAAGTTAATGCGCTATTTGTCATAGTTATAAACCCTACCAACAGTATTGACTTGAAAATTATTTGGTCTTAGACTAACCACGGAGTAGTCATAATTGAATTAGTGGCAGTCATTCAGGAGGCCACTAATTCAATTATGACTACACCTTCACACCACCCAAGTACAACTCATATGTCACAGAAATTGTCCAACACCCCAGGGCTGTGCCCCACCACACAATGATCTCATGTTCTGTATCATCTGTTAGCTGCCTGTAATATCAGGTGACTCTTAATCATTAACATTAAAGTATTAAACCACAATACATTATAATAAACAATTTATATTGAGCTCTTTTACATAATTAACTGTTAATCAAAATTTCACACTTTAAAAAAATTTGTTTTAATTAAACAATTTTTTTGGCACCCCTTCTGATACTGTTATATATGCCAAACCGAACCTGCATACCAAGTTTCATGCTTTGGTCCACTCTGTCAATAATTTTTCTTATCTGCTGGACTATTACCTAACTGTTCTAAAACATTCTCTTAGCTAGTGTGTTCTCACTTAATGAGCACAGTCAGTGCCTCGTTTCTTTTTATGTTACACTTGTGGATGGACGGCCATATAATATTTAACTATCCCATCATATCTTCAATAAGTCTTTGGTTGTAGTTACCTTCACACATCTCATG
>WLWI01004082.1_pt1 | contig 12412 bp, 4 predicted proteins | sample 6701501 | NCBI WGS metagenome assembly WLWI01 (sample SAMN12718690, study PRJNA515312) | sponge metagenome | isolation source: marine sponge | host: Mycale hentscheli | place: New Zealand: South Island, Marlborough, Capsize Point | collected 2014-11-01
ACACATGCGCAAGCACTTGATGTCCAAACTCTAACTACCATGCATACATACAACACACACACAACTGTTCATAAGTTCTATCTTTCTCTGTTCTTCTCTGCCTTCTTATGTGGGCTGGCCCACATCTTCTAGTGTTCTTAGTATATCTAGTTCCTTCAGTCTCTTTAGTCATTTCTAATCATTTTAGTCTATTCTAGTGTCGTAGAACGCTCCTCCTCCCGTATTCGCATTCTCCTCCATTTATTACGCGCATACTCATTTAATTCCATTTATAATTCACTTCCATGCCACGTACCCAGTTTTATACATAACCCCTTTTCTTTGTGCATGGGCAGTGAGTTTGCTATATATTACTTGCTGTCCATGTGCACTGACAGTTGTAGTCGTGTCTTGCTGTGCTAATATACACTTATTCGAATCGCCGAATTAACCTTGGGTATTGGAGGGCCTTAAACTGCCTTAAGTAGCTAGCCTGATCGACTGCTCCTCTGGTGGCAGCGTGCTCCCGAGAACGTTTCCCCACATCTAGTCTCTTTAGTCTCTATGTCTCTTTAGATTCTTTAGTACCTTCCAGTTTCTCTAGTCTTCTTAATCACTCCTGTCTCTTTAGATTCTTTAGTACCTTCCAGTTTCTCTAGTCTTCTTAATCACTCCTGTCTCTTTAGTCTCTTCTAATATTTTTAGTATTTCCTTGTCTATTTAATCTCTTCTAGTCTTCTTAGTCACTTCTACTCTCTTCCAGACTCTTTAGTCTTTTTGTAGTCTCTTCAAGTCTATGCAGTTTCTTTAGCCTCTTCAAATCTCTTATTTTCTTCTAGTCTCTTTAGTCTCTTCTAGTGACTTTAATCTATTCTAGTTTCTGTAGTCTCTTTAGTCTTATAGTCTATTCTAGTTTTTTAGTCTATAACTGGACATGTTCAAGCATTACTACCCACTTCTCATCAATTCACTACATTTCCCTGATCACAGTTACCCCTCCTGCAGCAAAATTAACACTGGTCCAAGTCACCCTACCCTTCATTCATTCGGTATCGTAATTTGTGGAACAGTTATACACACATGTTCATGCAAACATTTTTGTCCATATATGTACATTTTCCACTTATGCTCACCTTTCCTCATCCAAATTAGAACCTTGCATTTTTTTCAAACTCTTTTTTTCTGTGCTCTATATTATCCTTAAATATAGTTTTAGTTAAGTTTAACTGAGCTATTTCTGCACATAGCTGGCCTTACAACCCACATACAGAGGGCAATCCATTATTACTAGTGAATTTACGCAACAACTAGTCCGTTTAGTCTCTTCATATCTGTTCTCATTAGTGTCTTCCATTCTCTTTTGTCTCTTCTAATTTCTTTATTTTCTTCTAGCCTCTTTGGTCTCTTGTGGTTTCTATAGTCTCTTTAGTCTCTTCTAGTCTTTTTAGTCTTTTCTAGTTTCTATAGTCTTTTTTAGTCTATTTAGTCTCATGTCTTTTTAGTCTTTCCTAGTCTATTTCGTCTCTTCATGTCTCTTGAGTCTCTTCAGTGTCTTCCAGTCTCTTTAGTCTCCTCTAGTCTTTTCTAGTCTATTTTGCCTATTTTAGTCTTTTCTAGTCTCTTCTAGTCTCTTCTAGTATGTTTAGTTTTTTATAGTTTCTAGTCTCTTTAGTCTCTTCTGGTCTCTTTAGTCTCTGTAGTCTCTTCTAGTCTGTTTAGTCTATTTTAGTATCTTTAGTCTCCTAGTGTTTTTAGTCTCTTCTAGTATCTTTAATCTTTTCTAGTTTCTATAGTATCCTAGTCTCTTTAGTCTCTTCTAGTATGTTTAGTCTCTTTAGTCTTTTCTAGTATTTTTAGTCTCTTTCGTCTCTTCGAGTCTTTTCTAATCTTTTTAGTATTTTCTAGTCTTTTCTAGTCTATTTTGTCTCTTCTAGTCTCTGCGTACCTGACTATAGCACCACATATTCATGTAAATATAGTAATGCCAGAGTGTTCAAAATTGGCTCAATAATGGATGGACAAAAATGAGATTTGAGTAATTATGGAAGGTTAAAAAGGTCCGCTAAGTCCATATGATAAGCAAAATGTTCACATTATTTGACACTATTAACGCAAACCTACAACTAAAATTTTGAACTGAAATTAATTAAGCAGGCTTACACACTTCACTGTAAAGTAACAGTTGACTGTGATTTTCCATTGTCTGTGATTTGTTTTTTTCAGTGACAAGGTGCATCTTTATTTTCCAGAAACTGAATTAGTACATCCAAAATCAATACTATTGAACATCAATATGGTAAATAACTTGTCATTTTCTCCTCAGTATTTTTGGCCCAAAAAAAATTTGACATGGACCCCAGGTGCTATTTAAACACCACTAGTATGATCTGAAACTTTACCTATTGGCCGGATTTAACGCTGTGAGTAGCAGCTGTATTGCTATATACTTCTTTCTAGCCGGAATCTAGCTGATACTACTTACAACAGCTAATTAGCTTGATGGCCCCTTAGCCTCCTTTCCTCTGCCATATAATGGCTTGTATATCCCTGAGAGTTGGAGTGCTGGTAGTGATTAGCTTGCGAGCCAAACTCTGGGGTGGCAGAAAACTACTTCTCATCCCCAGTTTATTCCACAAAAATATGCATGGCAAACGACTAATATTCTAGTATTGCATGTGAAATTGATTGTATGTATATTTGTTAAATGTACTTGCAATTATTCAGGCTTATTTGAGAGAACATTTAGGTTCATTGCATTCCATGGAGCCATTTTTAATTTTAATATTGTGCACATTAGCAGAATGTTAATTAACCTGACTAGAATAATGTTTATTGTTTTTATTCAATCTGAACAAACAAAGAGTTGATTGGGACGACAGAAGCTTTTAATTAAATTGAGCTTTAGATTTTACCTAAATTAATAAACTAGAACTTTTACACCGGTACTTCTTCAGGGAATTATTTGTCTGTTGAATCATCTTAAGAATATTAAATATTCTTGAGAATATTAAATGATCATAAGAATATTATCATCTCTCTCCATATTATCAAGTACTTACCTCTAAAAGCCTATCATTATAATTATACTGGATGTGGGTTCTAAATATACCTGCGTTTGTTATTTTTTAATTAGGCTTAACAACGTGCCCTGCAAGATAGAATATTAGTAGTCATTATGATAAGTCAACTTTGAACAAATTACAACAAAAACAAACTCAATTGATAATGTTTCTTTATAATGTCCTCTATAACATCAAAAAAGTCTTAAGAAATCTACCTGGAGGAACATGGTGAAATCACTAAAATGTATAAATCACTTGATTCTTAATTAGCAGTTTGTTGTTTTTGTATTTTTGGTCATTTCTTTAGTTTTGGTATCTCTTATATCAAAATTTAATATACCATCAGATAGCCCATAAATAGGCCAACAATTTGATACCATAATTAGTAGTCATAGACTAACAGTAAAGGAGTTATAGGCAAAAAAAATGTTCTGACAACCAGCTAGAACGTAATACCTGGTGTACATGCTTTGCTATTTAAACTTACCAGTTTGTTAAAGCATTCAAATTCAATTATTACAATGACATAGAAACATTTATATTTGTCAGAAACACAAACAATCATTTTTCTCTGCTCTTAAACAATGACAAAATAACAATCCATTACTACAGTTGTTCAACTAATGCATGTCTCTAGGAGTTAGACTGAAATCTTTATGTAGATTGTGTCTGATTCTGTGAACCCTAACACACATCTCTCCTATCTTTTGAAGTGAGGTCATCAGACATCTTTATTTCTTTCTTATATAAAAAGAAGCGAGGTTTTTGATTGCCTAAGTTAGAGATGGAAGACGAACTGGAATTATTTTTTCATATTTGCATGCTATCTACAAGTGTAAGAAGAGAAGTTGTGGCACAAGGTTTAATTTGAGATGAACACAGCATCATCATCATCCTCAGTAGAAACAATTATGCATTACACTGTGGCTTATTTTTTATTCCATGCATCAAGTTTATTTTGTGATCATTTTTTTTTATTCTATGGGTTAACAAAAACATGGACTTCATGATCATGTTGACCAATGATTCATCATAAAAATTTATATCCCAAGATCAAGTGATTTTCTCGTGCACTCAAAAAACTCTAATTATTAAATTGTCACTTTTTTAAATGATCACAAACTTGATAAATCCCTATTTTATATGCTCTGATTCTCTTTTAATTTTCACTCATAACTGACAGAATCACATCTAAATTTCAAATTGCACCTTAATTTCCAAATTATTTCATTCATATTCTCATCAAACCACAAATTGTACATGAGTTCAATAGTTTCATGCTATTCTGACAGATGAATAGGTTTGTATGGAAGTAATTTGTCTTACAATTTGGCATATTGCTTAATGCAGAAAAACATAACTTTAATTGTTTTTATCAACCAGTATAAACAGAAAGCAGTTAAGTACATAGTATCGGCTTCATGGTGCCATGATATATTCCTAAATCACCATTTGCGTGAGAGTGATAGGGATACGTTCGGGCATAATGAATTCTGCGACCAGATCTCAAGTAAGTTTTCAATAAACACTTTTTGCAGTATATATACTAGTCAGGACCTATCATATCAAAGTTATTATCATATGTTCACTACTATATGGATTATATAACAATTTCGTCTTTTTATTCAAGATTGAAGTTTCATCATTATACATATGAAAAGTTTAGTGTTTCAATAGTGTGGTTGTTGGGCTATGAGATATGCCACCATCACTCTAAACACGGATCTGATTTGGAGAGAGCATTGATGGTATTGCTTTCTTTTTTCAGAGAGTTACTTGATTTTGCTATGCTTGCACAACAGTGGTCTATGTGTCTACGACTGATACACAAGTTGAGACCTTAATGAATTAAGACACAAAAGGTAGAGAACAAAGATGTGACCGAAACTAAGGTGACTGAGGTGAACTGACAGCACACCAACATTTGGCAATAAGTAGAAACTATTCTTGACATGGAACATTAATTTAACTTGAATAAGATAGAAATACATTATGTCTCCTAATGTACACATTTCCTACCACATAAACATAAAACTGTACACTATAGCAACAGCATTTTTCATTTTCATTTTTCTATGCACATTTTTTGTAGAAACAGCTGAACAATTCATTGGCAACATTGTTTGCTTCTTGCAAATTGATCCACAGTAGTTTCCAATTTTGTGCTTTCAAATGACTTCGTTAAAACATTTTGCACCCATAGTGTGCACATAAGTAATCAAGAACTTTTGATGTGCCATAATATAAAAGGACATTTTTTTCAATGAATATTTTCTTTGTGCATATCCTTCTTTGTAATCTTTTGACAGTCTTAATAAAAAATTTCTTGTTGTGACGTGTTGTCCTAGAATAGTATAAAAATTCTCTCTAGTTGTAGAGGTTCCACAGCTTCTCAACAGCTTCTTAATGTATTCTGTTGTGGCAAAATTTGTGCACATAAGGCGACATATTGTATTTTTATTTTATCAATTTTTTGTAATATTAATGTTCCATGTCAAGAATGGTTTCAACTTCTTATATTCCATTCAAATTGAAAATAATATGTATTACAGGTCATAAAATAAAAAAAAATTTTGAATTGTATTTCAATCTATGCAATTATATGTATTTATACTGTGCATACAATCTAAAGACATATACAAATTGAAAATAAATGACAGATTAAGACTACACAAATCACAAAAACCCATTGCAGCCATTTATCACGTTGCAAAATGAGATTCCAACATCATGCTTCAAGTAATAAGGTCAGACGTCGTGGTATTGGATGTTGCAGCAAAAGTTACACGTGTATAAATTGTAGATAGTACATTTGAATAGTAATTATTTTGGGTACATCATTTTGAATAGACTGTTAAGTTTAACACACCAATCATATTGATGAATGTTATTTTTGTGTACTTAAATATTTTACACAGTTTCTAACTTTTCACACAAGATCGAATTACTTTACATGGGACATATGAAAGGCATTTGAGAGTTACTATCTACTCATCTTAGAAAGTACTTCACAAATAATATTATTTTGATGCAAATTAAGCACTTTTGACAAAAAAGGGCGTGTCCATAATTCAATTCGTCCTACAAACTCAACTTTAACGTAGTACATTAAAGTTTGTCTTTGACAATATTGCACAATTGGTGCAAAATACTGAAATGCAACATGTATTTGCTTAAGTGATGAGAGTTGGATTTGGATGAACCCACATGAGGGTAAATAATTCTGGACTTTTTTATTCGAGTACAAACAGTGCTGCAACGAAACTATAAAACAAATATGCTCAACTATTTGATTTTCAAAAGTATGAAATTCAATTTTTTTTTCAGCACAAAAAGTAATTTTTATTTTTTTATATATAATTGATACTGACATTTAAATTTTTTAGGTTTACAAACCCACTAATACAATTCAGTTTTTATCCGCTGAAATAATTATAATAATTGCATTTTTATTATTTAAACAGCTATAAAATAAATATAATAATAATTGTCATTTTTACAACTTACTAAGATTGTTAATAGTTCAACTGAGGTTAAATTGTCCGATGTGATGAAATAACACTATATAAATTCCAAAATTTCTGGAAGGTTGGATTACTATTTATTTTAATCCTTGTAAGTGATTTGCATGCTGCATGGACAAGAATCATCCTGGAAGCTCTAGTTTACGCTGCGTGTAAATCAGCTTGCAGATTAAAGTTGAACCTTGAAAAGGACTTCGGTAAAAAGTTGAGAGGTTGAACAGGTTTTAAATAATCATATTGGTTGTTATCAAATGACTTTTAGCAGAAATTTTTTTAGTCAAAACAATATTATATTCTGCAATTGTACAACATAATATTTCATGTTTTAATAAATTTGCATATATTTTTGAACTATTTGTATTTATAATTTATTGATGAAAATATATGATACTACAAAAACTGGTAATAAAAAAAATTGTTAATGAATGATAGTATCATTTTTTTAAATAAACACTATATAAGATGTATCATTTTTATACCAATATTTGCCGTAAAGAGTATGTTCGGGATCCTCATCTCCGAACAGAGGAACTACTCAAGGAAGAGCTGAAGGTTGATACTGGTACGGATCGGTATTCTGTTTAGTGCAATTTGGGACGGGGTCGACAACATAACTAACACAATAACGCGAGGGTCAAAGTACAAAATGACATACGTACGTCCATACACATATCTAAACTAGTGGTGTGCTTGAGCACAAATGGCGAGCTAGCCTGATAGTTAGGTAACATAAAATGTTACTATGATTTAGCTTACTTCATGCAAACACTATAATAGCAGTTATGACATTTGATTTCAGCAAACAAATACAAAATCACTTTCTTACATTATTAATGGTAACTTTTATAGTATCAAACATCAACCATTCGGATAATCTCAATCACCAGTAACTCTTGAACAAGCTCTCAGCTACAATAAAAAATAAACCAGTGTTATTCTTCAAATAAACCAGTTTTATTCTTCAAACGGACTTATTATATTTGCCAATAAATATAGCGAAATCTCGATTGCGTTACCCCTGAGAGTGTCTCGCTCGCTTTGCTCGCTCGCCAATAAACAAACATCCCCGATTTTTTCATTTTTACCCCTGTAAGTGTCTCCCTCGCTACGCTCGCTCGCCAATAAATATATCAAAATCTCGATTTAGTTACCCCTAATATTGTCTAGCTCGTTTTGTTGATCAAATGTGTTCGTGTATGGTATCAAAAGAAAGCATTAGCTTTGTAGAGTAATATAAAATTTAAATCACACTTATACCTTTAACTATTAATGAGTTATAGTCCTTTATGTATTTGTCAAAATACCACACCTTTTCAAACGGACTTATTGAGGACTTTTTTGGTCTAATCTATTCATGATAAAACACAACATTTGGTACACTGTTATATATATGCATTTGGAACATTTTTTGCATATGAAGGCATTTATGGTATTATTCCTGGTAACCATGACAACACTGTAAAATATTCTACAATGCAAACACTGACAAATAGGTTCATATTATTATGACTGTACTAATTGTTTCACTTAAAGTTAGCTTGTTTGACGTTCTCCTTCACACTTGCAAAGAGCTGTGCATTGCAGTCCAGCCTTTTTGCACTTGCATCTTGTTTGGTACCCTTTCTTACAGCCGCAACAAAACAGTTCATTTAAGCCAACCCCAACTACATGGAGATGGAAGCTAAGGGTGTGGAAAGAGTGCTTGGCACCAAATATGCCAACCTTGAAAAGGTGCCCTTTTCACATGCTTTTCCAGCACAGCAGGCGTTGGTGGCATCCTCTGCACTGATGAGGTTTTGGCAAACACTTTCTGCCTGGCCTTGTCCACATCTGTACAAGTGATTGTTTTGTCATAAAGAAGCACAATGAACCTTTCAATGACGTTCAGAGTTTGTTCTGTATCCTCAGTAGGTGCATGAGCCAGTTCAAGCAGTGCATCGGTAAGTTCTTGGAATGAACTCTATGTAGACCATGAGCTTTTCTTGCCACGTCCGACAAACCCTGACACTGTGTCGCAACCTGTTAGAGCATGAAGCATATGAAGGGCAAAAGACTTCTCTGGTCCCAGTGAAGCTGCAATTTGGTGTGCTGACAAGTAGCGAAAATGCTTTACAGTTCCAAAAGCAAGCCATACTTCATATTCAAGTGATAGTGTTTAAGCTACCATAACAGCCAATACAACTACATCAGTGTCCGCAGTAAACACAAGTATTTTATGATGCCCATGCCTTTCTGCATGAGCTACATGCAACATCATGCAACTGTCTGATTCTTCGTGATTGCAAGGAGCAAGTGAGTGTCTGTCATGCTGAGGTACACTGAGAACCACTTCACAATCAGTAACAATCTGTTCTTTGGAATCATGTGAGAAGGATTCAACAAGTGCTTTTGAGAGAAAGGAAAAGAGTTCTTTCTTGTTGAGGTCAGTGTGCAAAAAGCTCGTCCAGTTTCCAGGAATGGGTGCCGAAGCAACAACACGACGGCAGATCCGCTTACCACGTTTGGCCCTGGCTGTTGATTTGAGAGAATCTATAAGGTAGCTGTCCCACACTAGATCCAAGCGTGATGCAGTATGAAGTTGACCAAGCATGTAAGGGATGAAGACCTGATGAGCATAATCTTTAAAATTCTTGGAAGCACCAGGCTTTAGCATCTGAACTAGAGCAGCCCTATCAATTACTACCATGGTAGTTGTGGGTGATATAGATTGTGCCTCAGAAATATTCTCCAGACAATCTATCATATCGCTCTTAGAACCTAGATGTAGCTTCCCAGCAGTAGAGAGTGAAGGAGGACACGCCTGGTTCTCATGTTGAAAAAATTCGTCAACGTTGCCATCACGTGTCTGACAACTGATATACAACCTTGAAAATAATTGAACATCACACTTCAGCGAGTTTATCTGTTTCTTCCTTTGTAAGCTTTGGATGGTGGTGTGCTGAACAAAGACAACTTGTTGAGGTGAATTGTGTCTCTGACTGGCCTTGTCCTGTGTACTAGACATTCCTTAGTGAAAGTGTCAAACTGATCCTGACCAATACTTTTGGCATTATTGACTGTGGTCACTACATCTGGGTGTGCAATCTCTTTAGTGTCAAGAACAAGTAAGTCCTGGCTCTCCTCTATAAAGGGTTTCCATACTCTTCCATGACAGCTAGCAAAGAGCGAACATCTCTCCCAAAGGAAAAATAGATTAGACCACCAAAGTCCTCAATAAGTTTGTTCGTGGATGGTGTGATATTTTGTCAAATACAAAAATGACTATAACTCGTGAATGGTGTGATCTATAAGTGTGATTTAGATTTTATATTGCTCTACAAAGCAAATGCTTTCTTTTGATACCCTACATGAACACACTTGATCAACAAGACTCCACTTCACTATAGAAATCTGCCGGCAATTTCCTTAAGTAGAGCCTAGAGGTCACCAAATGTCAAATCGTAGGTGCCTCCATATCCATTTTATTTCCTTATGCAATTTCGTCCATGTGTACCCAATTTCATGCTTTTATCGCAAAATGCACAATCCTTCTACTATACTGCCTGACTACAGATATTATTTAGTACTCTGCCATAATTAGTTATCTGAATGTTTATTAAATGTCTATTTTTGTAACAAAATATTAAGATCATTAAGTACTGGTTTGCTCTAAGACCTTGTGAACGACTACTTAGCTAGGTGTGTACTAATTAAACTTGCTTCATTTGGGGAAAATATCTATTAAAGTTACTTTAAGTCAAATATTGTCCATTATAGCTATTCCAGGCTCCCATGATTGCTTGAAAGCTATAAGGCACTATTTTTGGTCCAGATTTCAAATTTACTGTTCGGACTATAAATCTATCTGTTAACCGAATGTACTTTGTAGCACTTATGCAGTTTATGCCAGAATACATGTTTCCGTTCAACTCATGGGAAGGTAAAGTCTTGGAATAATAATAATACCGATAATAATAATAATAATACCGATAATAATAATAATAATAATAATAACTAATGATGTGCTTGAGCACCAATGGCGAGCGAGCCTAAAACTACAATGATTGATTTTAACTGTAGCACTCGAGCTACTAGTATAATCAGGGGTTCTTAATACGTGTATATGGTAAAGGGGTTTCAATGCCATAGTAACCACTCACCACAACTGTTAGAACAAAAACGAAACCAATCACGTTTTCTTTGTTGTATTCTTTAGTTAAGTAGTAGCTCTAACACACAATACTTTCACACCACTGGACATACCTATACAAGACTTAGCTACCTTCGCGGTTAGTCTAAGTCCAAAGAATTTTCAGGTAGACACTGTTGGTAGAACCTATAACTATAGCAAATAGCGCATTAACTTACCACCACCACTAACTTGAATAGAAATGAAACTCTGATAAGTTTTTTAAAGTTTTAAGTGCACCCTCAAAAGAATTCAAAAGCAGTAAACAATTCAATTTCTTGGGTGATAAGGGTAATGATTGATAAACCAGAGGATTTTTAGTGAAGTTTGGGACGTGGTCAGCCACCGAACTAACACAAAAACGCTAGGTTCAAAGTACAAAAATGACATACATACGTCCAAACTTATACATAAACAAACAAACATTCCAGATTTTCAATTGTGTTACCCTGGTAAGTGTCTCGCTCTCTATGCTTACTCACCAATTATAATAGTAATAATAATAGTGAACAAGTTTCACTCCTGCTAGACCTTCTCAAATTTATTTTCGCACTTTTCCTTATTTGGTATTCATTATCTTTAAACTCATTGGGCCATAGTGATTGATTGCTGCCTTGTAAATACAAAGCAGTGTTGGAAGGAAGTTGATACTTTGCTACTAGCCTTCAGATAATAATAATAATGTTATAGCTGTAGTAATTCATAATAGGGTTATAATCTTTAAAAGGACTTCTACACACAGTTTCTTTCCCCAGCGATACAAGATATTATCATTAAATTTATAGTAATGGCCATTTTTCATCCTTCACTAGTTAGCGACTGAAGTGAGACACTATCAGTGGTGACACAATTATGTGTACTTTGACCCTCTATATTTTTTTGTGAACTCACACTAAATGTTTACCCCTTTGAATTAGGTAGGTTGTCGATGACATACGGTATCTGAATTTCTGTGGACGCAGTTAGGTCTTACCAACTTACCACGTTCACTTTCTATTCAAATTAGTGGCATTGGTAAATTATCTAGGCTATAGCTCCATTTGTCGTAATTATACACCCTGCACAACAGTATTCTTGCTTGAAAATGTATTGTCCAATAGTGAAGTCCCGAAAATAAGTATTATATTATTATGTACAGGGAATCACTTAGTGTGTGTGTGTGTGAGTGTAGTTTTGTGTGCAGCTACTAAATGCCACAGAGTAAACAGTTCACTATAAAAAAAAGCTGCCTTTTCACTGCTGTTTTTGCTCCTATAGCAGTAAGTTAGGGTTTGGCTTAAAACTTCGCAGTAGTTCCGTAGAAATTTTTTTTTAATCAGACAATAGCATCAAGTGATTAATGTGGCATTGAAAACCCTTTACCATATGTAATATAAAAACTCAGGGACTTTTTTTCAGTAGCTGGAATGCGCTTTGTGTGAGTACTGGTCATTTAAATTGTCAGCATGGCCATTTCTTTTTTACCACTACTTGGGATAATTGAGGTAAGAAAGTGATTCCATAATTGTATGTTAATAAAGTACATGGTATGGCTACATACTTAGCTACTTGTGTTATTATTCAAGAATAAATGGACTGAATGATGCCTTCCTAACTGTTAGGTGAATGGGAGCTAAAACATTAACTTCAGGAAAACTAAATAAATTTAGCCTTTTTGTTATATTAACATGCAGATTTGG
>WLWI01004085.1_pt1 | contig 12410 bp, 6 predicted proteins | sample 6701501 | NCBI WGS metagenome assembly WLWI01 (sample SAMN12718690, study PRJNA515312) | sponge metagenome | isolation source: marine sponge | host: Mycale hentscheli | place: New Zealand: South Island, Marlborough, Capsize Point | collected 2014-11-01
TAGAACATAATATTGGATAAATCTGATTTTTTTAAATTGGAGAAGTGCCAACTGATCAATCAGCATAATATGGCACTAGTACCAGTGAATGGGTTAAGAGGAGAAGGCTTTAGATGGCAAGATTCCATATTTAGTTGCCTCAATTTTCAATGTAAATTCTTCATTATATTTCACTGATTTCATAAAACAACAACACAAAACACTGATTTTCACACCATAGTACTCATACATTACTCGTTTTTAGTTTCAATTACTCTTCAAGCATGACTAAAAACCTAAAAACCTAGTGGTACTGGCTCATACCATTAGTGTCCCTACTAAGATGAGCACTATTGAGAACACTACTGGTTGTTAGAAAGAAAGGTAATACTTGTGTGTGATTGAATAGATCAAAATAATTAACAGAGATGCTACATAACCCAAACTTGGTTTGTAGTCCTAGTAACATTTCACACTTAAACCTAATTGAAGCCACATGTGCTTCAATATTAGCTAATAAAATAGAAGTCTCATAAGATTGTATTTCTGGGTTTTTTGTTGAGAATTTTTTATAAGTGAACTTGACTTCAAGATAAAAGTCAGACTAACCTTGCTGGGGTATCTGCTGCAGGCCTTGACCACTTCCTGGACCAGCCAGGGAACCAGCAGTACCTGACTCTCTTCTAGTGCCTGCTTCCCAAGTGGTTACCTTGTAAAATAGATTAGCTTCTGCAGCCTCTCTAACCGGGACAAACGTTATGGAGTAGTCATCATTCCTGAGTCTACCCACTGAACCTCTCATAATACTGCTCCCAGGGGTTCTTCCAGCTACATTGGGAGCCATTCCTGTGTCGCTGCTGCTTCCACCCACTCCTCCTCCAGCTCCACTGACTTCACCCATCATACCTTCTTGGGATGGGTCTACACTGATGGGCTGCTGACTGCCACTATCTAAAATGAATACAACATAACGTGTACTTAATTTGGATGACTTGGTATGAAATATCACTTAACACTTCATAAGCATAAGATGTGTATAATGTCAAGCAAAAAGTGTACCTTTGCACATATACAAATCATCAGCAATATATTTAAACTTCTCACAAAAGTCAGATTCATTGAAACATAATCCACATGCACAGATAGAACTCACAGCTACAAAAAGAAAATAGTTACACAGCAAAAAATAGCAACTCCCAGGCCAACTCTGGATAACCAAGCACCCCGCCAAGTTTTCATTTTATTACCTAATATATTATTTTCTTTTTTCATTCAGCTACAGAATTTATTGTCAGTCCATCACTGTTTGTCCAAAGTTATGTTTTATTGGGCAAGTGAAGTGAGACTCACTAACGGGTCTCAATTTGAGATCTTGGTATATATATGGTAAAGTTCAAGAGGTCAATGCGTGTCCACCCCCTGAGGTACTCCAAAACGTAAACATTAGCGCGGGCGCAAGAAATTCAGGTGAAAAGATTTTGAAGTAATGTTATGAAAAGAAAATAACAGCAAAGTGCTACGGAGACAGAATGGGAGAGACGTTCGCAGTTAGGTCTTCCAAAGTTAGCCGAGCTCATTTATTCTTTTAGCAGTGGTGGTAAGCTAACTTCGTCAGTGTGCTGTTCATCATAGCGCCTTATGTAACAGATTTGTTCTTACTTATCCGAAGTCCAATAGTCTAGACACTAAGAGAATACAACGTAATGCTATATCTACTAGAGCTCTGATGCAATAGACCATTTTGAACGAAGCTTACCTTGTAAAGGCTACTAGCTTAAACGAAAACCGTTAGTTTATCGATCATTACCCATATCATCCTTGGAAATTTGATTGCTTACCCCTTGAAAATCCATTGTCCAATAGTCAAGTTACGAAGAGAATACAATGCTGGTTTTGTGCTGGTATATCCAGTGAACAAGCATGTATAAAAGTGTTGTGTGTTGCTAAAAGAATAGCAATAAACTAAACAAAAATATTTTTATGTAACAAAAAGTATTAGCTGCTAGCATTCATTATTCATATTTCAGTTCACCAGCTCACTTGCCATTTGTGCTGAAGTACATCACTAGTTATTGTACAATTCTATCAAGATGTTCTTATGCCCATTGTAAGTTATTTATAGTTTACTGTTTGATCTGTTTGTTCAGCCTCTGTAGGTTTAACTTTTTAACTCCTTATTAAAATAGTGGTCTGATCCTTTGAAATTTCATTTTAACTCATAAGTGAATTTCTGTAGTAACTGTCATTGTGCATACAGAATACAGTGCATTATGTTGGAAACTCCGACAAGATACACACAAGCCACCTTCTGAAAAGTGATGAGCAAGGATAAAGCTTTTTTTTAAACATGCAACAAAATCAGAAATGAGGTACGTAGAAAAAGTACGAGGGATAGCAGTTCATTTAAGCAGGGCTGCTGATAAGTGCTCAAACTTTGTCTGAATGATGTCCTTTCAATCTTAATTTTAAAAGGACATTTACTATTGTGGTTGCACATGCATTTTGTAGTGGGAGTATTCTCAAAAAGTAGTGCAAGGTACCATTATCTTAATTGTACTATAAAATATTGTATGTTTTATGCAGAAGAATAGAATTATTTTTAATGAAAAGTACACAGAATGTTTTTGGGTATGATACATTTTATTTTGTTTGAATGACTATATCCAAATGTTTAGTTGTGAAAATTAATTACATTTAGTCAGCTAAAAATTGTCCCATTTGTAATTGATCAGCTTCTCTTGTGTGCTATCAGACTCTGATACTGATTCCTTGCTCTTTGAAGGAGGTTTGCGGTGACCACCAACACCAATTCTTTGTTACTCCTTCCTCCATAAGTGAATGGCTTTTTCAGAATCTCAGTTGTGAAGTGCAGGTCCATTAAAAGAAATTCTCATAAGATCATCTAGACAATTTTCACCAAGAGAGCAGCATTTTTCTGATTTCATGAGCTTTAAAGTAGAAAGCATGTGCTCAACATGACCGTTTGCCAAAGGTAGACCGAAAAGAACCTCAATCAGTCCTAATACATGGGATCATTTACCAATTTATCATTTCCCATTGATTTTATTGCTGAATTACAATGGTGCGCCCCCACCACCCCTCCCCCAAAATGAATCACACAATTATGTTTAGTGAAGTTTGCAGTTAAGTTCATGAAAAAGACAAAAAAATTAAGGAACAGAAATTGAATTATTACAAAAAAAATTACAAAGCATTTCCATGATCATTGAGGACGATAATGTCTTCCAGACAGTGCTCATGTACCCATCTACCACATGCACACTCTAGCTATTCGTTTCCACCATTGCAGTAGGCTTCATATCAGAATGGACATTCACAATCTCCTGCATCAAGGTTCTGGATCTTCTTGTGATGAAAATATTGCCTTATTGCCTCAATATGGTAAGAAGTGCTAGGCAAAAATGCCACCAAAGGTGATATCACACTAAAGATACTGTCTGAATAAGGACAAGCAGTCAACAAGATAATCTACAAATTTGTCTTTATTTGAACAGCTTAAATAGGGGACTGGACCTAGTTTTTGTTCAATACTGAACTCTTCCAAAAAGCCTGTCTCTTAGCAAGGTTTCAGTCAGCATCATAAATTGATGATTCTGTAGAAAATTAAGTATAGCATTTTCCATTTGAACATTTGTCCATATCTTCCTCTTAAGGCCTTGCTTTAGAAGAAACAATAGAGTATAAACAGGAGTATGTCGCTGTGGTGGACTTCTTTAGCCTTTTTGGAGGCGTACACTTGACCCATTAAAAAAAATATTACCAGCTGAACCTTAATCAACTTACCTGTAAATCACTACTTTGTAAGCTATGTCCATTGATAATAGGCTGGAAATTGGCGATAATATATACCGGTTGATAATTGGTGGCGGCTTACACTAGAGAGAGTACAATTCAGTTGCAGGACAGAGGGGATCAGTGATAAATCCAGGACTGTCCCAAAGCTTCCCGAACAGTTGGCAATTTTGGGAGTGTTCACTTGTCACCTTTATTCCTGAATTAACTATAGCAGTCTTGCAAAAGCAGCAATTTCTGGTTCATTTTGTAAATTTTAATAAACTTAGACATTCCTATGCCCTGTTAGGAATGACTCAGTGCTTATGGGTATAATAATTATCTTTCAATTCAGTGAAATGTGATCTCAAAGTCCTACTTGACTTTTGATATCAAAATCTCTACATACACTCTGTACTAAGACAAAATTCTAATAAATCTGTGATGCACTCAGGAAATAAGTATGGCTCTCTTGGTCCAGGGCTGGCCTGGACAAATCCTAAGACTTCTTAGGACTTAGCTATCTCATTATAATGATATCTCAAGAATCCCAAGACTTGGCTATTTTCACTATTACCAAACTACCAAATTATCTCAACACTTGCCTCCAAATTGGGCTCCAGTCCCTTGTCCAGCACCTGCTGCTGCCGTGTCACCAGTTCCCCTATTGTTGCTACCAGTACCACCAGGAGAAGGTCCCATGGACAGGAGTTGCTGAATCTCTTTTTGCTTCTCTGAGTATTTCTCTGAATTAGAAGTACCTGCTGGAAGAGTGGAAACAGGTTTGGTTGGTGTAGTTTCTGACACGAATGATGAGCTTTGGCTGCTCACTATATATATATATAAGTATATATAATATTATACACACATGCATACACACATGCGAACATAAATATATACATCATCAATGTTTCATACAGGATTTCTTTAGGGGGGAGGGATTTCAAGTGTAAAAATTGAGTTACTTTTTTTTTGTTTGTTTGCAAAAATAACTAATTAAACAAAGAGAAGCGCATGGCCAAAGTGGACTATTTCTTAAAAGGGCATACCCATAGCCAGGGGGTTTGAGGGGCTTGGTCGAACCCCACTTCAGAGTGACCGGAAGTAAATATTTTAGCCACACCCCACATATAACTTCTGGAATATCATCATCTGTTCGATCGCGCTGAATCTGCGATGGAATTCTCTGCTGTTTCCATCGATGTACTTCATACTCTGTGTATGGATGGCCTAGTCTGAGTTCAAGTCACCTAATAAACATTCAACTCCTTGGATACAACATTTCGCTCTCACAACAGCATGAGTAAAGCTTGCTATGTTACATCTATTCATTATAAAGTGTAACGTAATACACTTATTAATTAGTAAGAGTAATAGCATGGGTAAGCGTGCTATTCAATATTAATAGCACAAGCAACGGAATTTTTTCAACAGATTAGAAAGGGAGCCATCGGGAAGTATCTGAGAAAGTTAAACCTGAAAAACACAGATAGTGAGTGCACTATATAGTGTAGCTACACTGCAAATGATTTTTAAAAAAGTGGCCTACTATTATCGAGTGGGATCAGTAGCGTTCGCAAAGCTATTGTAATAGCACTCTGATTTGCCCCGTGCTATTTTACGTGTTGTTCATGCTATTAATCCTGAATAGCACGGTTACCCGTGCTATCACATGCTAAATGTAGGCCAGCTTTATAAAAACTGCACGAGACTACTGTAGGCTAAAAATCATTTACAGTGTGGCTACACTGTATAGTGCAATCACTATCTCTGTACTTCAGGATAAACTTTCTCTTGAACTTTGCTTTTAATCGAAGGTTCCTCCTAATCTGTTAAAAAAATTCCATCTAATGGGGGTATAGCTTCTGCACTTAAGAATGACATTGTCTCCAACTAGAAACTACAACTGTACATTTCCAAGGCTAGAGCTGCATGCTTGATGCTTGCGCACTTACCCTTACTATTTCACTTAAGCTACCGTGGCATTTCACTTTGTCCCGTACTATTTCACTTAGTTATAGAGATTTTTCCAATACATTTTGAACAGGCAGTTTACACGCCGTACTATTAAATAACTTGTAGTACGAGAAAGGCGTATTAATGTTGCACTGTTTATATACAGCTCACTATAGTGGTTAGTAGCCTCGTTACTCGAGATTAATACTGCTTTTCTCTCGAATATCAACAATGTTTAATGAACTCATAGTTATGAAGTAGAATACATGGAACAAATTATAAGCTTTAGTGCACTTATCTTTTGTTTTTGTTTTTAATAATATTGTAGAAGAATTAATGAGAAACAAAAGTAGGTGTGGCTTTTTGCATCTTCAAAATCCGAACCCCCCAATGCGAGGTCCTAGAAGAACTGAATGTTCTGCATTCTTCAGTGGAATTGTTTTTAGACATTCAACTAATGATATCGTGCTTTCAATTTGGTATAGCTACAGCTGAGAATTTAAAATATAGATTACGATGTTGATAAAAGAATTTGCCAGGATTTGAAATGGATCATGTGTGCCCATAGAAACTGTATAAAATGCTAATCAAAGGCATGTAATATAAATTACATTTATATGTTGTCACAAGCTGGTTATCTACCTACCCAGAGCTGCATAAGGTAAGATACCCCAGGGAATAAATACTCTAGGTTACTGGATATTTTCTAATGCAAAAAAATAATAAAAGTAATACCAATACTTTGCAGTCATTCAACAAAAATATGTTATAATCCCTTTAGCTGGCTGAAAAAGTAACTTGAATTGCTTGTTTGAAGCTAAACTAGTGCCTCTCAAAAATTACATTATAGCATCTTCAATTAAAATGTGTATTGGTTGTGTTCCAGTCCCTTTTGCTAGAGAGCAAACTGGTTCTGATACAAAAACAGAAATTGAATCTTCTATGTAGTGTAATAGTAAATGCAATAAACATTATAATGAAACTCGTCAAATTACAATGGCGAAGAGTTGGAAGTTTGCTGCCACATTGTAGCTACCCTAGACTCAGTAAAGTTAACTCTTTCAATGCTGTAACCGCATATAATTAGGCGAAAACAGGCCCGCATTCTCCGAATTAAAAAAAATTGATTCTAGATTATTACATTTTTTTTTATACGTAATGCAGGATTTGTACTTTCTTTTAAAAAATATTGAACCCGTACGGGCACGTATGTATTTTTTAATTGTCTGAAAAAAAAGATCGAGAACTTCTTTGACCAAGATTTTCTGGGGCTCTGAGCACACACATGTTTTGTTGCCTATGGACTTCAAAACACTCAGAATAGAAAGCATGAAGCCTATAGAAAGTCCCACAGCATTTTGGAAGAAAATGGATAAAGTTTTTTCTAGGGTAATCGATTAGTCAGCTAGTTCCTCGGAGTCTCCTCAAAACCTGCGAGATAGACTGGTTCCGGTTCGTTTTCATGCTTTTAGAAGCTTATTTGCTTATTATGAGGCTATAGCTACCTACTTTATATGCCTGGCTGTTTTTTGTTGTTGTTGTTTTTTATGGTTGCGTTGCAGAAGAAATTCAAACATCAAATTTGAATTCTAAAGACGCCCTAAGTGTTAAAGAAAATCAGTGTCGAAAAGGTTAATACTCCAAGTAATGTTCACAGATTGGCTGAACTGCATGTACCATAGGCCAGGGATGATAATTTTCACAACGAGAATAAGGCTTTTTTAACCACAAGGACTGCATAAACATTTTTCCAAATCAGTAAACATTCGGAAGAAAAATAAACCTCTGCCATTCTTAAAAATATAGCTATCTGGAACTACGCATGCACCCATTTATGCAGAGCTCCAATATCAAAAATATTGATACCATGTAATGTGGAAATACTCAAGAAGATACCCAACACATGTATAATGAATGAGTATTTGTCATTCATAGGTTGGTAAATTCAAAGATTAAGTAGAAGTGTGGGCAGTGTAATTATAACTTTAATAACGCATTGGTAGTGATAGAACAAGTGTGCTACTTGTGAAAAATAATATTGCTGGTCAGATGAACAATAGCTAATAGGAATGGTCACCTCTAAATGGTTATAACTCACTTTTAACTTTTTGTGATATATTTATCAGTGGTTCCCCCCTTTCATCATGATTCAAAGGTTTCCTCCTCTTTGTAGATATACTAGACTCAGTTGAAGGAGTTTCTCAGATTGTAGTGAGACATCAACGGCTATCTACACTAATATACAAGACAATAATGTGTGATAGGGTCAGAATATATCCAATCCTAGACCTGCACAGTAATGAGCTTAGCGAAGACGCGCTCCAAAAAGACGAGATAGAATCGTTTTGAGTCGTTTTGAGTTGTTTTGGGGGGAGGTGGTGCTGCAAAATTGTGTTTGTGGGTGGGGCTTCTGATGAGACAGCTGTTAATTTTAATTTATTTGTTCAATAAATGTCAGGTCCGCTATTGTATCTTCTCTGAACAGCCCAATTGTGATTCTATCGCCTACGAGGTTGTAGTCTCGCATGCCAGACCCTTTACCATTGATCCGCTTCCATATACGTGGGCATGAAGCAGGCCCGTAGCCAGAGGTTCGCATTGGGGGGTTCGGATTTTAAGACGCAAAAAGCCACACTTTTGTTTCCTCATTAATTCTTCTACAATACTAAAAAAACAAAAGATAAGTGCACTAAAGCTTATAATTTGTTATTCTACTTCAAATTATAATTCATTAAACAATGTTGATATTCGAGAGAAAAGCGGTATTATTCTCATGTAACCAGGCTTCTATCCATTACGGTGAGCTGTATATAAACAGAGCAACATTAATATGCCGTATTCGTACTACAAAGTTATTTAATAGTACGGCGTGCAAACTGTCTGTTCGAAATGCATTGGAAAAATTGCTATAACTAAGTGAAATAGCACGGAACAAAGTGAAAAGACACCGTAGCTTAAGTAAGAGTAAGTGGCAGCCAGTTTCTTTTTAATCATTTGCTGTGTAGCTACACTAGATAGTGGACTTACTATATGTATATTTGAGGTTTAACTTTCTCAGACACTTCCAAAGGCTCGAAGACTCCCTTTCTAATCTGTTGAAAAAAAAATCCGTTGCTTGTGCTTAATATCGAATCGCACGCTTACCGGGGCTATTATTCTTACTAAAGGTGTTACGTACACTTTATAAAGAATGTAACGTAGCAAGCATGCTGATATGAGAGCGAATGTTTTTATCCATGGAGCTGAATGTTTATTAGGTCACTTAGACTCAGACTAGGCCAGAAACAGCAGAAAATTCAAGCGCAGGTTCAGCACGATTGAACAGACGATGATATTCCAGAAGTTATATGTGGGGTGTGGCTAAAATATTTGCTTCCGGTCACTCTAAAGGGGGGTTCGACCGAACCCCTCGAACCCACCCCTGGCTACGGGTATGTGAAGCACGCTCACACAAATGGGAAGGTAAAGGGGTCGCCAGACTAAGGGGTGGGAGCTAGATTCCAACCAAGTTTCAAAAGGGGACTGAGCTTTCCAAAATTTAAAAGGTGTCAAATATAGCTCGAGCAATGAAAAATGTAAATGTAAAAGCTGTCTTGTTCTTTGTGAACCATTGGTCTCAGGAATAACCTGACCATTCAAGTGATCTTTCCTTTTTTATTTAACACTAGACATGACTTGCCCCCCCCCCCCCACAAGTAGGTATAACTTAAATGTATTAATAATATTTAGGTGAAAGTAATACATAAACACTAGTAAGTAAAGATTAAAACAAAAAAAAATTATCTTTCAAAATGTGCAGAATATACTTCAATGCTATTAAAGTTTATGATGAATTGGTTCAGTTGTGGGAGACGACTGAATGAGAGCACAATAGAGAGAGGAGGGAAGAAAAAAAAACATAGTTGAGTATCATGACCATGTAGATAAATAAAGAAAAATTCTAGTGGTGACGTATCTTGTGAGACTGCTGCTTCAATGGCTGACTCTCCAGCAAAGAATGCAGACTGATATTCTGAGCCATTAGTCTAGCATGAACCTCAGACAGTCGATGATCAGTACCAGCAACAGAGAACACCTACACAAATACACAAACACAGTAAAAAATAACAAATCCAATTAGCACCAAATGATAGGTCATGAAGCATTTCCTCACCATCTCATGTCTCACCTTCTTGCCTGTCTGAGAGATATCTTGCATAAATGAACAGTCGACATCGTCTTCCTCTTCCAGCGTGCCAAGCTCCTTCTCTCCCTTCCACTGCTTGCGAGCAACGCAAGCAAGATTTGAACAGCCTTCAAGTACTGGTGCTGGCTGAGGGAGTCTTACTGCCTCAGACAGACTAAACAGCTGCTTCACTTCGTAATACGGAGGCTTGTCCAGTGGAGGGGAGGAGCTACGACTTAATGACTGAACAGTGTCGCTACAACCTTGTATCACCTTATAGTACGTATGAATGGCCACCCTGGGCTGCATCTCCTGACTGAGTTTAATCACATGTGCCTGCCACATGTCCTCCACCTCAATATATTAACATAATAAAAACAGCTCAATACTTCTACTGTACATAATATTTCAAATGGCAAAGTACTACTTCAAATTTCTCATGACCAGATTAGCTGAAAAGGGAATGCCACATGAACTATATTTTTCCACCTAATAACATGCAGTAGTTTTGTTGTATGTAAATGAACTTTCCTTTCATGTCAATGTTTGTATGTATATTGTAGCCAGTGAAAAGCACATTTTTTTATAGTAGCTTGCAAAATAGAGTAAAATAGCTTGCTTGAACCCTTTTTTTCCAACTTGCTCCAGATTGTAGAGCAAATTCCCATAATATTTGAAAAGGTACTTTCTTTTATGTGACATTATTATCAGAATGTTCTCAAGAGACTACAAACTCTTACCTATCAATGTCAAATCGATAAACTCAAATTTGGGAGAACTTCAGTTTTTGTCACTTTGAGGATGTTTTTACACAGTAAATCATGAATACAAGTAAAAGATTAGAAAAGAGTAGAATGAAACACACACACACATACACAGCTAAAAATGTGATGAAACTTCTATGTTAAAAAAATAGTGCTTAGAACCAGACATTGAAAGCATTTGATATGATTGACTCACATTTCTTGAGGCTTTTTAGATGTGTGTCAACTCTGGTCTTCTTCAGGTTCCTCTCTTTAAAATCCTTTAACCTGCCTTCCACTATTGTTTTCTCTTCTTAGTCTGTGAGTTGGTTTTTCCATAGGCAAGCTGATCCACAGAAGAAGGCAAGCTTGCTTTTTTAAAACATTTTCTTGATCACCGTCAGATGACCATTTATCACTAGCATTATCTTCCTCACTGGCTTAACATTCTATCAGTAATATCTTTTATAATCCTCTGACTCATCTAAGAGAGTTAATGTAGGGCCTTTGTTTCATTCTGTTTAAAGCTGTGCCTTTTCTCTACTACTCAAATTATAGTGTGGGCAATTGGTTGTCTGTCAAAGGAAGTTACAGAGCAATTATTCTGCCATCCCTGCCTACCTCATTTCAAGTATGTCCCATCAATATAGCTATAACTCTGCTTATTTTTTGTTAATAATTTAGTTTGAGTAGCAATTCAGTAATAATTCAGGGTTGCTACTGATGCAATATCGCCACTTTACATTCATGAATGTAAGCAGCATTAAGTCTATTTTCAGCAACAATGTCAGTTGCTACCAGACCCTCTCTCAGTCACTCCAGGTCTTTGCTCTACCTAACAAATATATCTATCCTTTGAAAGGATAGCTAAATCTGTACTTATCGATTATATTATAGATGATACTACTATAATATTAAAGTAGCTAATGGAAGCTTCATTGCATGGCTACTTTCATTATTGTAGTCTAGTGTGATTTACACTATGTACACTGTGCACAGAGCTAAGGACTGGTAAATTATTTTGACCGGGAAGTGGCTTCTTTACTTCACATCTATCAGCAGACCGAGAGGCCAGAGCAAAGGTTTGAAATGACAATGTTGTAAGTCATAAATTAGTGAGGCAATAATAATTAGTAAGAATGTGTATTAATAGGGTAAACATTAAAGTAAGGTGAGGCGAGGGAGCATGAATAGAGAAAGAAAAAAGAGTTCGTTTTAAAATCTTGTCAAGATGTGATAAAATTGTTTGAACTAATTCTAAAATAAATTGAGAGCTGATTTCAATTTTAAAGAAATAGAAGAAAGTTGTACATCCTCCAGCAAATTCAACATGCCCTCCCAAGTTGCTGGATAAGATTGTGAACCATCATTCAGCCACTCTCGAAGAACTTCTCGACAACACAGTATGACATCACCAGGATGATTACTAGCAATAGCAGCTATACAAGATGAATTCAGTTTCAGTAGATCTCCAACCTTATGCCAACGAAAACTGATGGCATCTATCAGTCCGAGAGTTTGAGGCCGACCATCTTTATCTTTCCACTTCAGTAAGGTCAAGTTATTCAATGTAAAAGTAGGAGCTGAAAGAAATATAACAAGTCAGTCATAATGTAACTTTAATGTTGTTTACTTCTTGCTAAGTTCTGAAATGTGCGAGATTGTGCACTCTGTATAGCTACTATTCGCTTATTTATTAATTAACCAATGATGGGACAAGAACTTACTTGATACAGGAGTAGAAGTGCTGGCAACAGATAGTGAAGAAGTTGAAG
>WLWI01004087.1_pt1 | contig 12408 bp, 6 predicted proteins | sample 6701501 | NCBI WGS metagenome assembly WLWI01 (sample SAMN12718690, study PRJNA515312) | sponge metagenome | isolation source: marine sponge | host: Mycale hentscheli | place: New Zealand: South Island, Marlborough, Capsize Point | collected 2014-11-01
TTGTGATCTTTCTGGGACTGGGATTGCATATTCTTCTGTTTTGGTTTCGTTTACTTGTAGATTAAAATTTCTCAGCATTGTAGGTACAGTTTCTTTCAGTTCATTTATAATTTCCTTATCGGTGGATACCCAGGTTACATCATCTGCGTATTTTGGGGATATTGTAAATATGTTGTTGTGTAGTGGTTTCTCTTTTACTTGGGTGTGACTGTGTATTGCATAGCTATGTTCTTCTTCTTGTTGAGATTTGGTCGGATTTAAGGCATGCGCTAAGTAGAAAATAAAAAGGATTGCTGATAGACAGTCTCCTTGCATTATTCCAATTTCGGTTTTGAAATTTTCGCCAGTTTGTTCCTCTACTCTGACTTTTAGGAAGACATCGTTTGTTAGAATGTGTAGGAGATGTAATTCTTCAGGTAGTAGTACTTTTTCCAGGGCATTGAACAATTTCTTTCTATTTACAGTATCAAAAGCTTTGGACATGTCTAGCATTAAAATATATATGGTGTAATCATTAGATGTTATGGCTTTTTCAGCAAGCATTTTAATCGCTAAGACTTGTTCTGTTGTGGATCTTCCTACCTGGTATGCTGCTTGGTCTTGTGTTATTCTGCTGCTTAGTCTTTCCCATGTTCTTTTTATTAGGCATATTGTTAGTATTTTTCTAAGTACTGATAGTAGAATTATTGGTCTTAGGTTTCCTCTTGGGCCTTTCTTTTTCCCTGGTTTTGGTAGAGGTGTTAGAATTCCAATTTTTAGTTCTTTTGGGTGTTCTCCTGTCTTTGCTATTTCATTCAGTAAATTTGCAATATGTTGATGACTTTCTTTGGCATACTTTATGTGTTCGGCATGGATTTCGTCTATTCCACAGCTTTTCCCATTTTTCATGCTTTTACTTGCTTTTTTTATTTCTTCTTCTGTGAATGGTGTTGTCATCTCTTTCGGATTGTATTTTGTGTTGTTTGTTTTAGTCAAGGAAATCGGTGTGAAAATTGCTCAGATGATGATAAAAGCATGAAAGTTTGCACACATGTTTGTTACATCACTCTTAACATTTTCAGAGGTGGAGCCAATGCAAACTGTACATAGCATAGCAACGGTTGCTAAGCAACATATTTTCCATAGCAACCAACATGTAATATGCTTGCAGACCTATTTTACTGAACAATTTTAATGTATTTCAATATCTGCAGCTTTGCTCTTCATACTAACACCACGCTGGAGCGATTGTAATATACACATCATAGCAACAGTTGCTAGGCAACACATTTTCCTTAGCAACCAAACATATTTGATGTCTACAGACCAGTTTTACTAAACATTATAATGTATTTCAATATATAAAGCTTTACTATTCCTAATATCCTCACTCTGGAGCAAAAGTCAACTGCACATGACTTTATAATGGTTGCTAGGCAACGCATTTACCTGCTTGTATCACAGATGGAATTATTTTCGTTACTACGGGCTCATTTGACAGCTGAGAACAGTCATCAACATAGTATATACCTATGTATACCTGTATCCCCATTGGTGCATTTGATCCGTGACACAGCAGTCTTAATCACGACGTCTTAATCAGTCTTAATCACAACAGTCTTAAACCTTTTACCATCGATCAATGCCATGCTGCCTCTGTTTGCCGAGGAGGCCAGCTCCCCATCTGTGCTGCGTCACTGCTTTGATGTTATTCAGGCAGCTGTACAACATGTCAACCCTGGTCAGATTCCAGTAATTTGTGTCGATCAGCCTCTGTTCGCAAAACTGAAACAACTACAATGGTCCATGGACAGCCAGTATGGAGAGGACAAGTTTGTAATCCTTCTTGGTGGACTCCACACAGAGATGACTTCCTACAAAGTCCTGGGCCATTGGCTGGAAGGGAGTGGATGGGTTGAAGCTCTTCAAGAGGCAGAACTTGCCACTCCTGGAATAGTAGAATCCTTCCTCAAGGCATCCCATGTCACTCGGACCCGGCATGCCCATCAAGTAACTGCATGCACACTGTATATTCTTCTGAAGAATGTATATGATGTGTATGTTGCCACCAACGTAGAAGACACTCCAGATAGTTTTAGCATGTGGTGCATGCGTCGGAAGACTGAAAGTCCACAATTCCTGTACTGGTACACAAACCTTGAATTGGAACTGCTTGCCTTGGCATTTGTGCGTTCATTACGTACTGGTGACTTTGATTTGTACAAAGATACACTGACTAAATGGACACCTTGGTTCTTCAGTCTCAACCACACCCATTATGCCCGCTGGATGTCAGTTCACGTGAGAGATATGTGTAGCCTGGACAGCACCCATCCTGATGTTGCCCGAGAATTTCGGCATGGTAAGTTCGTCATGGCCAAGTCCCAGAGAAAATTCTCCCTCATCGCCGCTGATCATGGCCATGAGCAAAATAATGGTGTGATGAAGGATGAAGGGGGAGTCATTGGATTGACACAGGATGCTGACGCTCTTTTACGATGGGCAGTAGCAGGGCCAGAACTTGTCCGTGTCATATCTGAATTTGAGTCGTCCATGGTAGGGAAAAGAGAGAGTACCAGCCAAAGAAACCACCATGAGCAAACTGATGCTACCCAGAAGCTATTTGCTACACAGGTGAATACACTGGTCAGAGTAATCGAGGGCATGGGGAATCCATTTGAGGAAGAAAGCCAAGATCTTCTGAGACTGCATTCAAAGGACATCATGGGCAGGCAGTCAATCGAGTGCCTCACCACAATACAATCAAAGGGTCAAGAGCAGTATGGAACATTTGTGGACGAGCGACTCCGGGCCAACATCAAGCCAATAACAGCAACCATCACTAGGAACAAAGTAGTACTGTTCAATGAACAAGCACACAAATCAAAGAAAGCAGGGACACAGGTCAATTTTCTCAAAAGTGAATCATCTCTCTTTGCAAGACTGTATGTTGCATGCCAGACAAGAGATGGTGATCTGGACAATTTCTTCAGCCATGAAAATCATCCATTTCCACCATCCCTTTCTACCTATGGACATTTACGTCTTGGGAAAAAGTCGGATCTCATGGGCTGTCTTGAATAACATGTCAAGTTCCCACGTCATTCAAGGCCAGAGACAGATGTGAGCATCATGGATGGTGCTGTTCTCGTGAACATTCTTAGACCTGGAGGATGCAAGACATTTGGCGACTATGCTGCAAATGTGTTTGTCCCACACATCAAAAGAGAGCAAAACAAGGCTCAACGACTAGATATTGTCTGGGATCAATACTTTGACAACAGTCTAAAGGCAGAGACCAGAGAAAAGCGTGCTATGGGTCCTAGCCAACGCAGGCGTGTTGAGGTGTCCAGCTTCATACCAAAGAACTGGCAGCAGTTTCTTCGCTTGAATAGCAACAAGATAGAATTGTTCAAACTTCTGAATGATGAATTGATATCAAGTGCATCAGCAGAGAACCCTCTTGTTGTCACCGATGGTGCTAATGTACTCTGTATACCTGCACGAGACACATCCAGCATTACTCCCTGCAATTATGAAGAAGCAGATTCCAGGATCATGGTACACGTTGCTGATGCTGTCAGACAGGGCTTTCATAAGATCCTTGTTCGGACAGTAGATACTGATGTAGTTGTGCTAGCAGTAGCGACTGTACAGCAGCTAGGAAGGATAGATCTATGGATTGCATTCGGAAGTGGCAAGAACTTTCACTACATCCCAGCTCATGAGATAAGTGTCTCTCTTGGCCCACAAAAATCCTTGGTACTTCCGGTGTTCCATGCTTTCACGGGCTGCGACACTGTGTCCCAGTTTGCCCAAGTTGGAAAGAAGACTGCATGGAAAGTGTGGGAGACACATGATGAACTCACTGGAGCCTTCTATGAGCTGCACAATGCACCAGAACAAATATCTGAAGAAACAGAGGCTTCCCTAGAATACTTCACCATCCTTCTCTATGACAGGACAGCAACATGTACCTCCATCAACGAAGTCAGAAAGCTTTTATTCACACGAAAAGGACGTCAGATGTCAGCCCTTCCTCCCACCAAGGCTGCCTTACAGCAACATATCAGGAGGGCAGCATTGCAAGGAGGGCACTATTGGGGACATAGTACTATGCCATATCGCCAGTTACCCTCCCCTTCTGAGTGGGGATGGACGTGCCCAGAACAGTGGATGCCCCTGTGGACAAACTTACCGGAAGCAAGTGCATCCTGCCAAGAGCTGCTGAAGTGTCAATGTAGGAGCAGGTGTAGAGACTGCAAATGTGTATGAAGGCACTTACAATGCACTGTTTACTGCACTTGCACAGGAGATTGTGATAACGCCTGAAACTATGGTGAATGATTTAAGATTGTTCATGGTGAAAATATATATTGAGACAATCCATCTGACCAAAAATAGCTGGTTGCTTTCATGAATGTATTGCCTAGCAACATTGTTTCAATTTGATGTATGGTGTAAAATACCATAGCCTTCTCTGATTCCAGGAAATAGGCCTTCTATTGCTAACAAAATTGTTTAAGTTAAATGGATCCCATGTCCAGGGATTGTTTGCCATGTGTACACAGCTTGTTGCTATGGTAAATACGTTACTAAGCAACTAAATATGCTATTATTTGTCAATTAACATTTATGACAATCTGTACAGATTATAATATACCCAAATATTTCTCTTCTGTAAGCTTTTAGGCAGTATTAGGTGGAAATATCATTTACAAATAGACAATTAAGATACAAATAGACAACTGCTATGGTTTATCCGTTGCCTAGCAACAAACAAATGCTGTTTTTTGTGATGACATTTATAATGGCTTTAAAACATGTCTTTAGATAGTTTTGATGCTATAACACAAAGTATCATCTTTTTGGAATGGATTAGATATGCCTAAATGGCTCGTTGCTAAGGTCAGTAAGTTTCTTGCAGCTGTGTTGTAATTTACACAGCTTGTTACTATGGTAAATACGTTACTAAGCAACTAAATATGTTATTATTTGTCAATTAACATTTGTGACAATCTGTACAGATTATAATATACCCAAATATTTCTCTTCTGTAAGCTTTTAGGCAGTGTTAGGTGGAAACGTCATTTACAAATAGACAATTAAGATATAAATAGACAGTTGCTATGGTTTATCCGTTGCCTAGCAACAAACAAATGCTGGGTTTTTTCTGTTGACATAGTGGCTTTAAAACATGTCTTTAGATAGTTTTGATGCTATAACACAAAGTATCATCCTTTTAAAATGAATTAGATATGCCTAAATGGCTCGTTGCTAAGGCCACTAAGTTTCTTAGCAACCGTTGCTAAGAAACATGTTGTATCCATTGGCTCCACCTTTGAACATATTCAGTATAGTCTCAAGTATAATTGTGCCAAGTTTCATGCTTTTATCATTAACTGAGCAATTCTAGCTGTATTTTGCACCGATTGCCTGAACTATATGTCAATTGGCAATCTAGCATGCCGGCCGAACATCAGAAAGAATGGACTGTATCCGGTAGTATCATGTTTTGTTGCATTATAAGCATCTACAAGGGTGTGTATATGTTCTTTCCAATTGGTTTTCTGCTCTGCTGAAAGAGTTCCCAACATATCCATGAGCGTCCTGTTGAATCGCTCACATTGCCCATTTCCCATCGGATGATATGGGGTTGTCCGCGACTTGTCAATACCACAGATGTTGCATAGTTCCTTTATGACATCACTTTCAAAATTTCGTCCTTGATCAGAATGAAGTCTATTAGGAAAACCAAAGTCTAGGAAAAACTTCATTAGTGCTTGGGCTGTTGTCTTTGCAGTTTGGTTTCTTGTTGGTACAGCTTGGCAGAATTTCGAAAAGTGATCTGTTATGACCAATATGTTCTCGATGTTTCCTTTCGATGGTTCCACGGTTAAGTAGTCTATTGCAACTAATTCCATTGGCTGATAGGTTTTGATAGATACGAGTGGTGCTTTATCTGGAACTGTCATCTTTCGTCGAACACACCTCTCACAGTTCTTCACTTTTGTGATTACTTCTTCTGTCATCCGTGGCCAGTAAAAGCGAGTTCGAACTAAGTCCAGAGTGCGTTCCTGTCCAAAATGACCAGCATCATCGTGAAGTCCTTCCAATGCGTTATTTCTATCAGCCTCCGGTAGAACGAGCTGATATACCTGTTCTTCTTGGTGTTTCCTCATTCTGTACAATACTCCTTTCCTCAGACACAACTTATCCCACTCTCGTGAGTATACCTTCATGTCCTGAGGATGCATCTTCTTGTCTTTGTCAGAAAGTTTCTTATTTTGTTCCTTTAAAAGTATAATCTTATTTATGATAGGGTCTCTTCTTTGCTTCTTCCTCCACTCTCTTGTTGACGTTCCACAGTCTTCATCCATTAACACTGTATCAAGTCCATCTAGTACATTTTGTGACATAGACAAGATCTCAACGTAGCCTGTGTCCACAGTCATTCGGCATATTGCTTGTATAGCATCTGTACTGATTTCTTCTAACCTTATATCATCATCACTGGAGTGTTTCTCTGGTAACCGGGATAATGTATCAGCATCCACATTCTTTTTACCGGGTCTGTATCTAATGCTGAATTGATACTGTGACAGCTCTGACAACCATCTTGATCCTGTGGCATCTAGCTTTGCAGTTGTTAGAACATAGGATAGAGGATTATTATCCGTAAGCACTACAAACTCTTGGCCATACAAATAATCGTGTAGCTTATCTGTAACAGCCCATTTAAGTGCCAAAAATTCTAATCTGTGCGCTGAATAATTCCTCTCTGCAGGTCTCAGTCCGCGACTAGCATATGCAATAACTCTCAGCTTGCCATCTTGTTTTTGATATAATACAGCTCCTAATCCAGCTTGACTCGCATCTGTGTGTAGTTCAAAGGGTTCATCAAAATTAGCAAATGCTAAGATTGGGGGTTGTGTTAACTTCTTCTTGACCTCCTCAAATGCTTTGATTTCTTTTTCTTCCAATCCGATGCGTGTGTTCTTGTTGGCTTGTCTGCTGTTTTCGTGGCCTTTAAGTACTTCATACAAAGGTTGAACCAGTTGTGCATAGTCCTTAATGAACCGCCGATAATAGCCAAATAACCCAAGAGCTCTCCTTAGTTCATGTACTGTTTTGGGTATGGGCCATTTGCTAATAACTTCGGTCTTTTCTGGATCTGTTTCAACACCCTCTGATGATATGATATGTCCCAGATACCTTACTCTTCTTTGAAACAGCTTGCATTTCTTTGGCTTCAGCTTGAGTCCTGCATCTTTTAACTTGCAAAATACTTGCTCTAGTTTATCCAGGTGCTCTTGAAATGTCGCAGAAAAAATCACAATGTCATCGATGAAGACAATGACATTTGATAGATTCTGCAATGTTTGTTCCATCAAACGTTGAAATGTGGCAGGTGCGTTTGTAAGGCCAAATGGCATCCGATTGCACTCATAAAACCCAAGGTCGCCCACTTGAAAGGCTGTCTTTGGCTTATCATCCTCATGCATTTCAACCTGCCAGTATCCAGACTGCAGATCTAAACTTGAGAAATACAATGAGCCATGCATTTTATCGAATGTCTCATCAATTCTTGGTAATTGGTACGCATCTCTTACTGTTCTCTGATTTAGTTTTCTGTAATCAATGCATAAACGCAATGTTCCATCTTTTTTCCGAACCAAAACAACATTTGAGGACCATGAACTCTTTGAGTGGCGAATAGCACCACAAGCCAACATGTCTTGGAGATGGTTTTTTACTTCTTCATATCTTCCAGGAGGTATCCGATGGTGGCGCTCACGAAATGGTGTTTCGTCAGTCAATCGAATATTGTGTTTTGTTCCTTTAGCAGCTCCAAGTTCTGTAGGATTTGCTGCGAAAACACTGTTCCACCTTTCTAATAGTCCTGTAGCTTGTGTGACTTGGTCCACTGTTAGCTCAGCTTCTGGCAAATCTAACAATGGTATTTGCATGCGGTGTTCTTCAGAACTGTTATCTGGAGTTTCTTCTGTTTCTTCGTCTTCCTGGGTAGCGGATGTCCTGTTTGAAACTACAATTCCTGGTACCCATTCAGCGATCTTCTGTCGTCGTTGAATTACTATTGCTTTATCAGAAAAGTTCATGACTTGAATTCTAATCTTGTGATCTTCTCCTGTATCCACTAAAGATGTTGGAATCAGTAATCCTCCTGGTAAGAACTCATGTCCCTGCACTACACCACATGCATTGTCTCTGTCCATAATTCCAAGTCGTGCAATTACGATTTTACTTGCATTAGCAGGGATGGTCACAGCACCTGTTGTATAGACATTACAACCTTGAGCTTTCTTCTCATTCTCTATCATACTCTCAACTGCAATTCTCCATGGTTGACTGTTGGGTACATTCTTCAATGCAGAGATCACATTTGTACCTATGATAACCGGTATGGTATTGTTGTATGTAGTATCATCTACTACTAACACAGGCACAACTAGTTCCTCTTTGCCTTGATCCTCGGTAGCCGTAATACTCACTTCCACCAGTCCATAATATGGTAGGTTATCCCCACCAGCAGACTCAATGGATAGTAACGTATCCAAGCTTTTCATTTCACACTCATTCATCAGTTTTTGTTCATAAAAATGGTGACTGACTGTTGTTACCATAGATCCTGTATCTAACAATGCTGCACATCTATGTCCATTAACTAATACATTCACTTCATTTGCATTTCCAACAAGTTGACATCTCTGTTTACTGCAATCTTCCTTTTCCTTCTCCACATTTCTTGTTTTCTTGGGGAAGCTTTCGGCCTTTTTCTCCAAGCACTTCCTTCTTGGGGCCGAGACTAGTTTAAATGCCTGCAACAGGTTGAGAAATGGCCAGCTTTCTTACAATTCTCACATGTAATAGGTTGATCAGGTCTGCACCCAAATGCGAGATGACCTTCTTTCCCACAGTTGTAGCATGTCACAGGTCTCCTGCCAGTTTGCATCTTGCTTCTACTTCTGTACTCATGTTGCGGCCTTACACTTTCTGATTGCTTTCGTGCTTCCAGTTCACATTGATGTTTCTGAACTTCGGATTCTAAACGGCTGATTTTTTCAAGTATCTGCTCCAACTTTCCATTCAGTTTACCATCATCAGTGGTTAATACTGACTGTTGCGGCTTTAATTTAGGTCTATTAGTCTCGATCTGACATGAATTCACTTCTGCTTCTAAGATTCGTGCCTCTTTCACCATATCTTCTACATTCAATGTGTGTCTTCCCTGCCGTAATGCATCTTTGATTCGCACCTCACGTAATCCTGACCAGAATCTGTTGCTTAGTATTGAATGTCTTTCTTTATCACTCACTGCATTTTTCTCAGACGCTTGGTGTAGTAAATCTTCTAGACGACAGTACCACGCAGCACAATCTTCATTCTCTTGTCTTGCACTATAAAACATCTGCAGTAACTCCTCACCAGTTCTTACTGTGCCATAGATACTCTCAAACTTTGATAAAATTTGATCAACCGAGACTTTCTCACCTAATCGCAAGACAACATCAGCAGCAGGACTCTTCAATGATTTTCGCAATGCTAACAGAATGGTTTGCTTCCCATATGAGCCATCTGTGCAAAGCGATCTAATTTCCATCTTCCAACGACCGAATGGACTGTCACGGCCCTGGAGTCCTGAGAAGCATGAAAGGCGTGGCTCTTGTAAAAGTAAGTGCTTCTCCTGTGCATGCTCATGACACTGAAGTGTTGTTCGTATATCAGCTGATCCTGGAGTACGAAAAGTTTGTCCTTGAGGGGTATCAAACTGTAGCCTTTGCCGGAGCCGATCCTTAACTGCAGGTGTCATAGCATTCAGCAATTGCTCAACAGTGCTATTCTGTTCATCCTCGATGCATAATGTTCTATACTCATGTGCTAACATACTGTTCAGTCCTGATATCTCCCAGTGCATTGAAGGATTGTTCATATTCTTGATAACATATTTTGCACAGTCCTCATTTTCAAACTGCACAAGTGCCGCTCCCAGTATTTACCAACATTGTCCACACGTAGAAGTACTCTATGCACTGGTGCAACTCCCTTGAACAAATATTTCACATCATTTTGATCCATATCCGGATGTAAACCATTGACGAACACGGTATGCTGTACAGAATCCATATTGGTGTAGATTACAGTTGATGTGCCTAATTATCGCGAGTAACTAACGTTGTGTTGTGAAGGATGATGACTACCTGGCTAGATCTACTCCACTCAGGTTCGATATTACGTTGGGCGCCATTGTAACACAACTGAAAAACACGACAAAGGTTTCTTCAGAATATTGTTCTTCACTTGTCAACTGCTTGCCAGGTAGTCACAAGCAAGCTTACATGGAGATGAATTATGAACATAAACATTATTAATAATTCTGAATTACACATTATTACATTTTGCTATATTTACATAGTTCATACACATCCTCAAAGTCCTTATTAATTGCTATCAATACTAATTACTTTTATCAACCATACCAAATACTAATCATTGACAAGTAATTTACAACATATTTACCTGAAAAACACGACAAAGGTTTCTTCAGAATATTGTTCTTCACTTGTCAACTGCTTGCCAGGTAGTGACAAGCAAGCTGCCAAACTAGACAGTCAGTACATAAATATAGTATCAAAAGCATTATCAAAACAGTACTACCACACATCAATCTGTCTAGTCATCAGCCCACTATTATCCATTCAGCCATAACAAGACTAATGCAAAGACATACTGCAAGTATAAAGACAGACACCATATAGTACTCATATATAGTACACATTATAGTGATAGAGCACTTGATAGCTGTCACACATGTAATAATCACAACTTAGTACTAGAATACCTAAAGATGACAATGGCGAATGAAAATACAAATATGTACCAGGCGTTGCCCATTGAATGCACATACATCAAACAAGAAATAGGACTCGTAGTCACCGGCTATGGTTCTATAGTAGATGGTCATATTTACAGAGACGCTACCAAACCGGATTGTGTAGAGCATAGTAAGGGTTTACACGTGAAAAATGAACCAACAGATGATGCGACATATGTACAAAAGAACAATCAAATGGACACCAATAATTATAAACAACCTGCAAACGTTCGTGACACTGACGATATCACCCATCTTAGATCAAGCCTTGGAGAGAATATTACTGGTACACATATAATAAGCGTGAAACAGGAACCAGTAGATGATGCAGTATATGGAGAAATGAACAATGAAACGGAAACCAGCGTTCACGAACAACCTCCAAATGTTTATGACAATCACAATTTCAGCTACCTTAGATCAAACATTGTAGAGAATTTAGCTGGTGCAAACGCAATTATCGTGAAACAAGAACCAGCGTATGATAGAGAATATGGCCACATGAACAGTGGAGAGGCTAGGAATGGTTGCAACAGCTCTGACAAAGACACTATGACAAGTCACGTGTACTTGAAAGCAGAACCAGCAAAAATGGAATGTAATATAACACATGAGGAAATGCAAACAGAGGAAAGTGATGTTGCTGCCTCAGACAATGCGATTCTAATGAGAACTCCAGAATCCAAGCAGCATCCACAACAGCATGTTGATATTACAGAAGCAACAGCTGAGAAGACAAGAAATGAAGAGACGCCAGCTACTATCAGGCATGACATAACTGCTGTACAAGAACAATCAGCAAGTAAACAAAAGATTGCTGAAGCAAAACCTATCAGCCCAGCACATAAACAACAGATTGCTGAACCAAAGCCAATCAGTAGAGCAAGAAAACATAAATGTAATATATGTGATAAGGCATTTTCACGGTCGGGACATCTGTTATCGCATATGCTGGTGCATACAGTTGAAAAACCTCATAAATGTAAGGTATGTGACAAGGCATTTTCACGGTCAGGAGATTTGTCAAAGCACATGCTTGTGCATACAGATGAAAAAAATCATAAATGTAAGGCATGTGACAAGGCATTTTCACAGTCAGGAGATCTGTCAAGGCATATGCTGGTTCACACAGGTGAAAAACCTCAAAAGTGTCAGCTGTGTGATAAGGCATTTGCACAGTTAGGAACTCTGTCAAGGCACATGCTGGTGCATACCGGTGCAAAATCTCATGTGTAAGTAAGGCTTTTAGTGAATTACAGCGTTTGAAAACACATAATTTTAATAATGATACACACAGATACTAAACCACACTAATCCAGGCTTGTGATAAAGCATTTACTAAAAAACGTTACTTGACTAAACTTTTTTTTTTTTAATATAGGAAAAATGCCATAGCGTTTTATACCTGCGGAAAGACATTCGGAATGAGTTATGCTGGAAAGTACACTCACACAAAATAATTACAATCTGAACCTTATAGAAATATTGCCCTGAGGAGATATTACAAGTAATAAACTGTGAAGAAGACATTTTTT
>WLWI01004088.1_pt1 | contig 12406 bp, 6 predicted proteins | sample 6701501 | NCBI WGS metagenome assembly WLWI01 (sample SAMN12718690, study PRJNA515312) | sponge metagenome | isolation source: marine sponge | host: Mycale hentscheli | place: New Zealand: South Island, Marlborough, Capsize Point | collected 2014-11-01
CTACATGACACTGTCACACCTCGCCAGAGATGTCCCCACACAGCCACAGCCAGGACTATAGGCAATAGCTCCTTCACAGTGATGTGGACTTCTAACCAGCTATCCGGGAACTTGAGCTGGAACCAGTTCCCTGTTGACTTGTAGGCTCCACAGCCCCACTTCCCAGATGCATCCGATGTGAGCACCACTTGCGGGTCTCCCCTAACCACAGAGAACATCGGACATGTCCCATTCCATATAGGCAGAAAACAATTCCACCATTTGAGGTCTGACCTGAAACCAGCATTCAGTCTCACCCGATGATGCAGTGCCCTCACCCCAGTCGAGAGATCTATCATTCGCCGGAGGAAGGAACTGCCGGGCCTGATAACCCGACATGCGTGCTGCAGGTAGCCAATGAGCGACAGCAACTCCCTCTTAGTGATTTCTTGGATTCCCATTCCAGGATCATAGCACGCAGCCTCTCCAGCTTCTCACTGGGGAGGCTAATTGTCATCGAAACGGAATCCAACTCTATGCCCAGAAACACCAGCTTGGTGGCTGGGCCTTCAGTTTTTGCTGGGGCCACAGGCACCCCCAACACATCACACCGAGCTAAAGCTCTGCCCAGAAACTCCCCGCACTGAGGTGAGTCTGGTACACCGAATAATAGAAAATCATCTAGGTAGTAGATGCCCACTACGTGATCAATGTGCAGCAAGTTCCACAGTAGGCCATCAGCAATGGCATTGTATAGTTTCGGTGCTGACCGGAGGCCAAAAGGAAGCACCTTGTCCACATAAATACTATCCCTCCAATGCATACCCAGCAGATGGCAATCGTCGGGGTGAACTGGCACCGTCCTAAACGCCCCAGAAACATCGAACTTAGCCAGCATGGCTGCTTTCCCCAACTCCAAAACCTTCTGACAAGCCGCATCTACTGACGTGTATTGTACTACACAACTCCGGGTCAACTCCGTCGTTGACGCTACTACCGGAAGGAAAGGAGAGGTCCACAATCAGCCTCAACTTTCCTGGTGCATGACCCTTCGGGACAAGCCCGAACCGGTTTATATGGATCTGGTGGGTATGAGCGGCTTCCACTACTAACTTTTGTAGTACCAAATTTGAGCCATTCTGACTATTTGAATTTACCAGTCACTGTTGACAACAAGCTCTTAGCTACATAAAACAAAGGCCAGAGTTATTTTTGTATATTTAGCTAACAAATATGAAATTACGTACTTACCTCAGCTTCCCTAGAGTAATAGTAGCCTCCTTTGCTTTAATATTACGGCATTCTGACTACCAATGGCTCTAGACAACCAACAACCGGCACTCCGTATCCCCCCTATAACGGCAAAGTTTTGAAATTAAGTCTGGAAAACGGTCTTCAATGCCATAGTAACCGGTCGAATCAACTTTTTGTGTCTTAAAAAAAAAAGCATTTTGGCCAGAATTATCTCACACTTCGGGACTTAATTTTAAAGTAAGACTTACTTAATGCTGTAGTTTCAGAATTAACTGGGGTTAAGCCTAAAAAAGCCGTGTTTTTTGGAGAATAAAGTTTCCCGCGCGCGCGTTTAAAGGGCATACGTACTATCCATACATACATTCATACATGCATGTAACATATACCCGATTTTACATTATCCACCCCTAATACTGTCTCGCTCGCTTCACTCGCTCGCCAATAATAATACCCGTGACCAACGACAACGTATATTCATGAATTATTCATGAGCTAATGAGCTAGAATGTGCAGATGCACAATACTTATGAATTTACGCTGAATTGCCGGGTAACCTAGAGCGCAAGGCGAACTAGTTAGCAACCAAACCCTGGCACAAATAATGTATAGTAGGCGAGTGTGGCACAAAAACAGGACAGCAGAACAGCTTTCGTGAACTAGCGGTGAACTAGCGCTGAATTACCGAGTAAACCAAAAATGCGGTTGTAAGACAGTAAAGGGTTTGGCTACGTTAGACTACCAGTAGGCAAATTCATTTGTGACCTAATCAGGTACAACAATAAATGGAAAGAAGATGAGAGTGGCTGAGAGACACGAGAATGGGTACATTCAGTAGAAAGTGATTACTGTAATTGTAACTAAAAGCGGGTGGAATAGAAGAGTATAATACAGTAATACTAGGGATTGACTTAGTTAATTTATGGGTGTCTTGTCTTCATAGCAATCATTACCTATTAAGAACATTATGATTTGCATGCTTTCATTAATGTAACATCACCCCAGCTGTCATTATCACATCATTTATGCCTAGTCATGCTCTCCTTTATTGAGTTGTATATCAGCACCTGAAATTGAAAAATCAGTTCAGTTGATGTTCTTCACCAGTCAGTGCAATTACAGTTAAATTTTAACTATTGCCAATATTCTCTCTGCGACTGCGCAAAGTCTCTAGAGACGAGCTATCGTAAGGGAAGCTGGGAGATATCAATTCTGGTGGCAGCGATTACTACATATGATTGGCGCTGAAGTGTTTGTGAGGAGATTAGTCTTTGATCCTCAATAATACATAGGACTCGCATCACAACCCCAACAAGTTTTGCTTTTACCTTTTCACTCCTGTCAGAATCTGGTTTTATTTAGCTGCATGAGAATTTCAGTGTTTGGCATAAATTCAGTTTTCAATAAGATGAGATACAATATTTAATTATAATATTATAGTGCTCCATTGTATACTAGGATGACTTATCACCTAGGCGCTCTAACTTCACAAAATGCTTCAAGGACATACCACACCCATTAATTGCCACTTTCCTAATGAACATAACCACACCTAAACAATTTCCAAATTTTATTTTTGTTATGAAGTGCATTTTGCACATAATGAAAAACAGCATAGTTTACTGTAGAACACTCTTTGTTTAGCATTGGTATTAGTGCAGTGTGCAAGACACTGATTTTCAAGAGACCATAAGAAACACACACTGTTGCACGTTTTGATTACAAATATTATAAATGTTATATTAATATGTACCTATAGATATCATTGTGAAGATATAGCTTGGAATAAATAGTACAAGAGTCAGAGTGTGATATGGCGAAATATTTTTTACTGATGTGCTAATTTATTTTCATGAGCCAGAAGTGAAAATATAGCCTGAGAGTGAAATATCTAGCCATATCACTCTGACAGAGTGTAATAAGTGGTTTATTCCATGCTAGATATCTTCACTGAAGTAGCCTGTACCTTCAAGGACAGTTGAAACCTACGTTAGCATCCCTTTACTTAAAACATATTAGCTTTAATTATTATAACTTTGTTTATTACATTAGTGATATTTAAAATTTAATTACTGCTCGGGACTAATTTTGTTGCAGTTAGAAAAAGAGCTCCGCCAAGAATTGAAACCGATGGTGTGGATACACAAGGTATTAATGTCACTTGTCTCATAGTTCAGTTTCAATAATCAACTCTATAGGGATGACATGAATAACTTGACATTAAATATGATACTATAGACTTGTTCTGAGAAGTTTTGTTTAGGTTACTGTTTTGTTTTATGGAGGTTGTGTGTGAGGAGAGAGTGTTGTAATGGTAAGTATTTTATTTTTGTTATGAAGTGCTAAGTAAAATGGCTGAGAAAGAAATTTTGAAGTGATACATTCTAGTCCAAGCAGACATTAATTTAAAAAGCATTGTTTATTTTCAATATAACAACAATCACCTATATGGTGTCAGTAATTTTAAGTGACTTTCTTTAAGCAAATTCACCAGACTTTGTGATTACTCCATTACTAAGCACTCTCTTCATGCATTGTAAGTAGTCAAATAAAATATCTCAGTTCATAATAATGTGCCCATACTACTTAGGTGTAGGCAGTAATAGAATTTTGAAGAAATATGTAGTCCATAGTTATCAAGTGCGAAGTTTATCGTGCGCAGTAGAAACTCATTTATATAGTATGGGATTGACTTGGGCATCACCAGATGTAAAATGTCAATGAAGTCATTAGAGATCAGCATGCAATACATAGAGAATTTCTTCAAAGATGATAAATGTGCTATATGTTATTTAGTTTATTGTTTGTTACTTAGAAATATGAAAATTATTCATATTTTTGTCTAGAATCACCACCCTCAATCTCCAATAGGGATTCTAACAAATCCTGCAAAATGAAAAATACACTATTACGTAAGTACTATTTTATTATAGCTCTATGCATCAACGGTGACACTTTAATACTGTACAAGTGTAACAAGGGTTAATATATTATTTAGTATTCTGCTGTCAGAGTTTTCACAATTGTACTATGATTTTTGTCTAGAATCACCACCCTCAATCTCCAATAGGGATTCTAACAAATTCTGCAAAATGAAAAATATACTATTATGTAAGTACTATTATTTTATTATAGCTCTATGCATCAATGGTGACACTTTAATACTGTACAAGTGTAACAAGGGTTAATATATTATTTAGTATTCTGCTGTCAGAGTTTTCACAATTGTACTATGTTACAACTGATGAATGTTTCTCGAAGCTGAAACGTCTTGTTATAATTAAACTTCATTAATATTACGATAAGGTCAAATAAATAGATTATTATGTTCATTTATGATGTTTGTGAGTAATTATTAACCCTCAGCATACATGTGTGGGAAGGCTGTAAGTATAGGTTACAGTACGGGATATATTACAACTGAGGGGCAGAAAGGCCCGAGGATAGTTTAAATTGTGTACCGACTGAACCAACCGACTTGTACTATGGCTCTAGGGCTATAGGAAATGCATAAAAACTAAATTTGATTGGACAGTTCACTTGTTCACCTCCTAGGAGATGGGTATGAATATTTTCACCTCGAATTGAGCAATCTGATTGGACAGTTTGAATGTACCATGGTACAAGTAGTCATCCTGTCTGTCTGTTTATCCGACTGTCTATTTATCTGACTGTCCGTCTGTCAGCCCCCGAGGCTGTAGCATCCCAAGCCTAGCTAAGGTGCTACTTAAGGCCTGAAGGACCCTAAAAGTGGTAGTTCATGATGGCTGCCCAGCGTTTAACTAATTTAGACCATAGTGTCGCTGCCCTCAAGGGGGAGACACTAATTAATAACGTCCCTCTTTGAAGGACCAAAGCAGTTCAGATTTCCTCTGTCACAATACAAAGCTACAGTAGCTATGTTCTAAATCGGATTTATAGTACGTAATTGACGACAAGCGCAGTCGCTTGGGTAACGGGCTGTAAGTCATTCTATTGGAATTTGACTAGACCCTTTCCACACCCTAAAGTGCTGAATTGATGCAATCCCAGACTCACCAGACACTCTGCAAAGTAAATAATTCCAGTATTCCTCCTTCACCAGAGAAGAAAAGTCGGTCGACGCTGGGAAGAAACTCTTTTCCACAGTTTTGACAAGAGTTGGTAAAGGTATTTTTTTAGATGACGCGACTTTTGTCTAGTCTGGGTTGGGGTGGGGGCGTGTGGATGGTAAAGGGTCGGCTAATGTATGGCTTATTGACTACTAAAAAATCCAATTATCTACACATCCCAGTGTACCTTTAAATTCCCACTTAGTCTTTCTGTTCGTTCTAACATTACGACTCATTCCCCATAATTATCAGCACTTCTTCACCCAAGCTAGTTATCACTGAAGTTATATCTCAATACACAACTGCAAGAGGTAGCTGAATTTTAAAACATACAATGACTGCACAACTTGTGGAACCTTCAAATTGAGAACAATTTGGGAATAGGGCTTTCAGTTCACAAACCAGTGGTTGGTTTTCTTTTGAGTTAATAAGCAGTATATTTTTCTTTTGGAGGGGGGAAGTGGATAGTTCACTAAATATGGGTAATGTGCTCATTAGAGGATTCACCATCAGAGTTTCTAGTTATGAATATTGTCATCCATTTCATCATCACGCTTGTAATGCCACATGTCTCACTCTACGTAAGCCAGTCACTGCACTGGAGTTTATGAAGGGATTCTTTCCCCCCCCCCCCTCCCCAAATGTTTTCTCAATTTATGTTTAATGAAAACTTTAATAAGATCAATCCAATAACACAAAATACTGTAACTCAATTTGACTGTGACATAAACAACATTGTCTGAAGTAAATATCTTTTAGTTAATGTATTTTTCTTCTATTTCACGGGCCAATACATTTTCTTGTACTAGACTCGAAATGAGAACATCTCGGATGGTGTTCCACGAGAAGGAGGGATCCCCATTTCTGCTCCACTTTTCTAAAACCTTTAAAAAGCGAGTATCCTCATTATCATTGTCAACAATAATTTTTTCCAAGTCATTGATACTAAGTTGAAGCTTGAGCCCAATCATATACCACTTATTCGTTTTAGGAATCAGATTTTCAGCAATCACAGTAATATCAGGTATTGCAGCCTCTCTGGTAAATGAATCTAAAATATATATCAGAACAGTTATGAATAGGACAATTGCAAAACAAATAAATTTTTAAAGGGAATGTTTCTGCACTATTCTCCCAAATCATTGTTAGCTACTGTGAACTTCTATCTGTGAACTTCTATCTGTGAACTTCTCTATCTATATCTATATGTCACACTATTCAATATCTGATTGACTGTATAAGGATACATTCAATAGCTAAAAACAACAACTTCCTTGCTAGTTTGCCCTACTTTTAGATTAAAATTAAATAGTGATCAAAAGCACATGATGTCTGTCATTATTTTTTGATTTTGCACTTTATTCTGTGTAATAATACTTCCTTGTGACTATATTATACATAAATGAAAGTTTTCTGACCTGTTGAGTTGCTTTGAAACCAAACTTTCTGATGAGGACTTAAAATAATTCCATGCATTCGGGAATTATAGGAGCATTTATGAACCAAGTTCATTTTGGTATTCTTAGAAACTATAGTATGATGATGGCGATGATTAGCATCAATACAGAGATCACATCGAAATCCTTGTTCTACTCCAAAGTCAGCTAGTCGATACTTGAGTGACCTGCAAGCTTTGCTTAGAGACCAAACAATGGCACTTCTGACTTCAAAACAGCAGGAGCTTGGACAGGTGGTGTAGACTTCAAGGTGAGTGACCTTATCAAAAATTACAGCAGTACCAATGTATATAGAAGGTCCCAATTGGCTTGAAAAATATACACAAAACTCAATGACATTACGCCTTCGAATGGTGGAATTATCTGTATTAAGTTTCCACCCAAAATATTTGGACAGAATGACAATCATTGCACAAAACAGTCCTCGGGGAGAAATTCGGTCGCCAAAAGATATAATGAGTGGACCTCCAATGTGATTCATGTTCATAGTGTTGATAACGACTTGAAGTTGACTCTGGCACTCATGTGATAACGATGCAGTATCCTCGAGCTTAAGGACACATGGCATGAAATATGAATTATCAATTTCAGAAATTATATATAGATCCTTCAAAATACTCAAGAACATGCCTTCAGTGAACTCAGAATCGAAGGATAAAGTAGAAAGAATATCTGCTGTGAAGATACCGGTGTCACGGAATTCGTTCTGAGGAGATGTTGCTCTTGAAGAGACAAAACTTTTTACAATGATGTCAGTAATTTTTTTATAAAGAAAAGTGGGGTTCATAAATACCAAGTGACTAACATTTGAAATTTCAGGAAAATAAAAAATTAAATTCACATCACTGAATAAACGAAGTGCTTCTTGAATTTCTTCGTCATTAAGAACTATAAAACCCTCAGCAGCAATTTTTTTGCACTCAGCTATACTTACGTAATGCCTTCGTGAACATGCATGCTTCAAGTTTTGTAGAAAAATAAAATAGCCCAGTGGAACTTTAGCATTATTTGTTTCGCCAAAACTATTAATTTCACTTCGAATTTTTTCTACAATTGGACCATTGACATCCCATCCCCTCTGACTGGCATCTATAGGATATATTGCACGGTCTTTTGAACATTCCATCATGTTGCATTTCATGGCGTGCTTACACTCCATGTATGGCTTCAATGTTTTCTTAATTTCTGTTGATTTTTCTTGAAGCATTTGGTTAATTCTCTCTGGATTACATTGATCTTTAAATGTACCGATAATGGCCACGTGGGGACGTCCTTTATTCCAAGTATCCATGTGAATGGAGGAGCATGCTGATCGAACACTTTGTTCAATGAGTGAGATATTTGATGTTTTTAAATCTTCAGGAATGGTATAATCCCAACCATCAACTGTGTATTGGAATTGTGGGCATTCCAATAGACCCTGTGAGAGATTGTGGACTATAAAATGAACAGAACTTTGGACAAAATGAGGTAAAATTTCTTGAAATTGAGGCTGGCCACCTGTGTCCACTAAATATATGAGATGGATTTTGTCAAGCGTGTCTCTCTTAACTTTCCTTTTGCCTTTAGTTTCTTGAAGTATTCTGTATAATTTGCAATATATTTCAATGCTAAAATCTGAAAAATTACATGTAATATCTTCAAAGTCAATATCAAGGTCATTAATATTGCTATTTTTCTTTTTTAAATGTTCAAATATTGTGTTGGTCAAAAGCCTCAGCCAGGGCTCATCATCAAGTACTGCCCATCTAGTGTGATTGGTCTGTTGTTGAGACATGGAATTCACCACCAAATCTCCTTTGGTTATTTCATCTGCTTTAGTGGAAACCATTGTGCTTTTTCGTACCATAGGTCTTTTTTTCCCTAGAAGTAATTTCCGGAAGTGAGTCTTGCCTGTCCCAGGTGGACCACTGATGCCACATTTGGTTATATGTAGATTAACTTTGGTATTTAAGATTGCTTCCCTCATCATTCTTTTCAAAGATATTTCTAAAAATTACATATAAAAATATTTAAATAATTGATCTGTATCAAACACTGGTTCTTATCGAGGATATCCTGATCGTTTTTAGAATCTTAAAAAAGATTTTGTAAATATTTCCTTTAGTTTTGTAACTTATTCTATTGTACTGTTCTTTCACACACATACTAATTCAATCTTTGATAATATTCAATATCTACATATGCTATTCAAAAAGAGAGCTTACCAGAAGTAGTTGCTTGCTGCATTGTTGTGGATTGAGAGTTTGTGGATGGGATTGGTGGAGCTCTCCCATGAGATGTTGACGATGTTGTAGCCATAGCTACTGGTGGCATTGTTATATTTGGTGCTGTTTGTGGCATAGACGTGACCTTTTGTGGTGATATATTTTGAGTTTTTTGTGGTATTCTTGACTTAACTTTTGGCAATATTTTTAATTGTGTTGCTAGTGGTGGTGTATTAATTTTTGGTTTGGCTCGTGTTGCTATTGGCTGTTTTCTTGAGAAAGGCAATTTCTTAGTTTCAGGAGTTTTTTCTTGCACTGTAATCATAGAGCTTGGACCCACTTGAGTAGGCATTGGATTTTGCAGAGGCTGATTAATATTCTGTAGTCGTCTACTCAGGTTATCAAAGGAAGACGAAGTATCTTTCAATGTCATTGCTAAAGAAGACAAGATATCTTGAAGTTCCTTCTGAACTGGACTGATATTAATGGTGCCTGCATTTGCTGTAGTTTCTAAACTTGAAGTTGGAGTCATAGGGAACACTGCAGCAAAAGAACCTTGAGCAGTTGCTGCACATGAGGCTGGATTTGCTCGAGTAGGCGTAAAAGTCCCAACAGCTCTTGCTACTGATGCTGTGGTAATAGGAAATCTTGAAGTAGCTGGTGCAGAAGCAGATGGCTCAGACTGAGCTATGGGAAGTGGCGCAGCAGCCTGTGTAATTACATTACTAGTGGCAAACATAGGGGTAGCTCTGGTAGACGAGGCTGCACCTGCAGCATTGGACATAGCGGATGACGGTATGGTTACTTCCATTGGGACAACTCTATTAGATGTTGTTGAAACTTGTGAAATATTTGATGAATACTGCCTTGCAGTAATTGAAGAAGATGGGCCACCTGGGCAAATATTTCACTTGAAATACGCATTATGAAATCAATGATTAAGCTATAAAAAATTCCATTACGTATTTTTTCCTAACACACAGACATAAACCAACTGCAAACAAATTCATAACACTAGAATAAACTTTTTAAGAAGGAGAATGTCTGTCGTGTTGCGTTTTGCTTTGCTTTAGTCTTATAAGAAGTCAAAATTCAGCGAATTTATCATGAATTGATAAAAAATTCTCTATGTATTCAGATTGTGTGCATTTCAATCTACTCACCTTGACTGTCAATTAACGTAGACCGATTGTGACGAAGATATGTAATACACTTCTGTATTGGTTTATTCCTAATTTAAAGTATAGAATGCATATCACATAAATAATGGTACAACACAGCGATAATATTGGGACAAAAAATTGCAAAATGTTGTGGTAATCACATTATAAATGTCACAAAAGTACCAATTAAATGTGTGTATTTATCAAATTAAGTAACAAAATCTTATACAGATAAGGCTTAACAATTTTTACCATTACCAACTTAATTGCTATGACTTCATAAAAGAGCAGAGGTATATTTTTGTATCCTAAAAGCCAATAATTAAAGCTGGGAAGGTCTAGCTTTTATGAGCTCTCTAGAAGGTGGTAAACTTGTGTAGTTTGTGGTTAATGTGTGTTGTAGTGCAAAGTTTCATTATTTTCTAGTATAATCTAGTGCCTTCTGTATTAATCAGATATGTAACTTACACACAGCTCTGGTGCAGCGAAGGTGTTCTATATATTGAAACAAGAATGAAATTTTCAGAACATAATACTTCTTAAATAACTTACAGGCAAAGCTTGCACTTCCCACAGTTCTCCAATCTACACGATGGGCAATAAAACTTCTGCTTACCACGACAGCGAGGACCTCGGGTAGAATTACCACGTTTCATTTCGCCTTGAATTTGCTTGCACTGTCTTAGTTACCTATGTAAAATCAAATCATTCAAATCAAGAGATTTTTTCTTATGTCGTATTACCTGAGTAGCTGAGCATCAAAAGCCACTGAGGTGGCTAAAGCTTAAGAAGAAACCTTCTTTTATACTGTACAAGAATCAGTTCTTCTCAATTGCAATGGTAATTACAAGTTCTCTGAAGCTCATATTTATGAGAAATTAAATAGCATGACTACAATTAAAAGCATTCCCCATCTTGTTTCCAATAATTTGAGTGGAATCATTGCTCTTGTTACTAGGAGATGTGGGCCGGCATGGGCTAGAATAATTCTCTGAAATATATATGCATATTCATAGAGTAAGATTAGAAAACATGAATATAATTATTTAGTCACCAGAAACACTTCCATGTGTAACAATTGTTTCTTAGAATGTAGTCTTCACCGCACTATTAAAGAAAATCAAATTTCCAGTATACTCACTCACTACATAATTTGTACTGAATAATTCATCCTTAGTAAAGGGGTAGATAGCAGAGATATTTCAGGATTTCTAGACAGCTTAAAGGGAAAACACACCAGTTTGTATTCAAGGTGAATATGTTCTTTTTGCAGTTGTTGCTGAACTATTTGTTGTTTGCTAATTTGCAGGTTTGTGTGTTCATATGCTTGTGTGTGAATTTCTATTTAATTCAAATCTGTGGCAGGCAAAGTATTCATAAATAGCTAATTGAAGCTTCAAGTTGCTTTAGTCACTCGGTGGTGGATGTGGGGGATGTGGAAGGCATTATCTCAATCGCTTCAAGCACAGTCTCAGTCGCAAGTTGAGCCATACCTTAGTCACAGCTTAGAAGGCGTGGAGTCAAGCAAAGGAGCCTAATAGCTGAGTACTTCAAATGCACTCTAGCTTCAAATGTATATTTTTCCTTCCATTTTTCTGCAAATAATCATTATACAGATTAGTGCCCCCAGTACTTTACTAAATAACCAGAGTATAACTCTGATAAAATACCTAAAAAGTATGTGTAGGTATTTGAAAAACGTGAATGTTGAATTATTGACCATAGAAACCCTATACATTTATAGCTACCAGAGATGGATTCAACTCTAGGTGTTTTAAAGTATTTCCAGAAGTATTACCAGAATCAGGTAAACAGTGATACAGCTAATTATTCCTTTTATATTATAGGGATAGTTACATCTATCGAGTGGTTGTAGCGATTCAATTTATAGGTTTAACAATACCAAATAAACTCGGAATATTGACAATACAAAACTCAGTGAGAAAGTGATGCACGTGACGACTGCAATATGACAAGACTGACGGTTCAAAGTTCAGTGTTTGGTAAAGGGTCGATGTCCATTCAAGCTCCACCACATTACTCCCCCTCCAGCGATATACTAGAGAGCGAAGAAATCAGATAGATGAACTGGCGTGCACGCGACGACCCAAACGTGTAGTGTGAGTAAGTCGTGGCATCTCTGTACTGGGCAGTGGTTGGTTTGAAGTGAGTGGGAGAGATGGAGGAGCAGAAGAGTTTGGCGTATGTGACTGAGGAACTTCCATGAAAGCTGGCTTTAGCCTGTCGACGGAGACGGT
>WLWI01004090.1_pt1 | contig 12405 bp, 6 predicted proteins | sample 6701501 | NCBI WGS metagenome assembly WLWI01 (sample SAMN12718690, study PRJNA515312) | sponge metagenome | isolation source: marine sponge | host: Mycale hentscheli | place: New Zealand: South Island, Marlborough, Capsize Point | collected 2014-11-01
CCTTTATCTACTCCCCTCTCTTTGCCCCCTTGTATCTATTCCCCTCTCTTTGCCCCCTTGTATCTACTCCCCTTCTTTGCCCCCTTGTATCTACTCCCCTCTCTTTGCCCCCTTGTATCTACTCCCCTCTCTTTGCCCCCTTGTATCTACTCCCCTCTCTTTGCCCCCTTGTATCTATTCCCCTCTCTTTGCCTCCTTGTATCTACTCCCATTGGCTACTCATACCCATACTTAGCTGTGTGTAGCTACAATACTCACCTGTAGCAATCTTAATGTAATCTCACTCACTTTTATTGAAAAAAAAAAGAAAAAAACTAATGGGGACATTGAGCTCCGCCTACTTTATATCATTTAATTCAATGCCTGTACTATTGTCCATTTAACTGAAATGCACATATGCTATGTCTTCTGTATAAAAACAAATGAAGTGTTATCAGCCGTAGATGCCATTCAAGTATAATATCTGTGTGAATAATCCCTACTGTCTTCTCTCCTTGAGGAAGTTCTCAGTTAAGGTCCAAATAATTATAAATTTAGTTGGCGAGTGAGCGAGACACTTACAGGGGGGTAAATCGAGATTACATGGTATTTATTTTATTTTTATTTTTTTATTTGCTTATTTATATGGTATGTGCTAAGTGCCTGAACTTTTGTTTGCTTCACAAAGCATAGCAGACCTGACAGCACTATTACTCTTCATTGTCATTGAATGGGCAGGTCAAGTTTATACACTTCAATTCAACAACTAGGTGATTATGCCAAGTGCTGTAGCTCATCTAGGATAGCTCACTCGCCATTTGTGCTGAAGCGCACCACTAGTATTATTAGAGTTTCATGTAATATCTAAATTAGCTTGAAGTGTCTTCTGGTAACCAGTTGAGGTATTGCTACTAGGGCATTACTTTGTCGTGTGTGTTTCCTGCTTTGAAACCCTTTACCCAATACATAGCTTTTTTTTTTTTTGCTTTTTTTTTTTTTTTAAGAATTGCTATCTAGAACAGCATTTGATTAATTAAGTCATAATATTAATTTAATGCTATGGTTTTCCACTCATAATAGTACGGTGTGGCGCATAAATTTCCCACTCAAAAATGTATGGGACCTATCGCTGTTCAATTGAAATTGCACAGGGAAAGTGACTAAGTGAAATAGCATGGAAACTATGTGAAATACCTCAGTAGCTAAGTGAAATAACACGGGTGGTAAGTACGCATGCGTGCAGCTTTAGCCTTGGAAACGTACAGTTCGAGTATTTCTAGTTGGAGACAATGTCGTGTAGTGCATTAGACGAAATTATTTCAACAGATTAGGAGGAGGAGTCTAATTAATGCTGCTGATTCAGCGATAAGAGTGAGTATAGGTGAGGTAAACTATTACAATATTAACTTGCAAAGAAAACAAGCAAGTCAACGAGTACAGCATCATTTATTGAAGTTTGTGTGCCTGGAGTTATGCCACACCAATCCAAGCTTACATGAGCACGGCCATTTCCTTGTTCCTTGCTTGTCATCATCCTAAAGGACATTAGAGGGAGTACAAACAGAGAAGTTACAACAGTGGTCACAGTGCTGTGCTGTGGTTTTCTGTATGTTTGTCAAGCATGTTGCAGCAACAGCTGGCAAATGTTGCTAGGGCACTACAGCCAGTCATGGTGCCCTGTGACTCTGTGTGTAATTAACGTAGCCTGTGGAGACTATTTCACTACATTTGTAGCTACTGTTTTACCACAAGATTTGAATTTTTACTCTTCTTCTGTTTTTCTTTCTCTCTCTCTCTCTCTCTCTCTCTCTCTTTTTTTTTTTTTTTTTTTTTTTTTTTTTCTGTCTTTCTGTTTTTCTTTTCTTTTCCAATTTAGGGCATAGTCCTTGTGATTAGTTTTGCAGGACAGAAAGTGATTTAGAGTAGGCTGTACTATCACTTATTTTACAAGCTTCACCAACCATTGTCATAGCAAAGCTGTGGGAGAACTAAATGCGTGTGGGCATTAAGTGCATTGCCCACATTTTGGCTATTGTCTAGCAACTAATATATTCACACATTGTGCCTGGCTGGCAGAATGGTTTAAACTTACCATTCAAAAATGAGGGCTGTATGTAATTTTTTCATTACATTATTAATATGAACCAGGAATTTTTTTTTGTTTTGTTTTATAGTTGTTTATTTAGTTTTGCTGCATAGATAAGGATTCATCATGCTCGTAATTATATCTTGCCATTTCTCTAGTCTGACTCTGACTTTTGCAGAAAACCTGAAACATTAGATGAAATAGCTAATGATGCTGTGAGTCATGGGGCATAAACTTCTCACTGAATTCCATTTGTATAGCTAGCTTAATCACCAGCACTGGATCAAGTGATTCAAGCATCACCCTTCCTCTCTTGGGATGTTTCAACCACCAGTCTTATTATCTAACACGTTATTTTTAGACTGTGCATTTCAAGTGGTTTGGTTTACATTTAGATAGGGTGTCCATATCCTGGTGTATGGTTCTGAGGTGTGGTCTAACTCTGTATAGAATGCTGTGATCTTATCTTGGATTAGAACTTGTCCTTACGAGTTGCTATGGCAAGTTATTTCCTGCAGGCAGTTAAAGCCCCGGGTCGTTATCAATTATCACATTCTTGTCTGGCTCGCTTGCTTGGTTTTCTTGCTGAGGTTTATTACTGGAACTGTATATCTGTGCAAACAGTTGCCCTTAGCTACTATGTTTCACCATGGTTACGTCCACTGGATGTGCTGTTCGTTCTTCTTGTGGCTTTAATGGCTTCTTGTCAGAGTTCAGTAGCTAGAGGGATGCTGAGTTGTGGGCTTCTTTATTCCTGCTTTTTTTTTTCTTTTCTTTTTTATATTTTATATTCTTTTTTTTTTTGTATGTCTTGCACCCAGGAGTAGAAGATAATTACCAATCAATTATGTCAGAGCTCTGAAATTGCAAAATAATTATGAACCTCATACAACAGTTGAATTAGGAAGTAGTATATATATATTTTTTAATGTGATTAGCTAAATTGTGCTTTTTTGTTTGTTTTTGTTGTTGTTTTTTTGTTTTATTTTCTGCTGTTGATATTTGCAAATATTTTGTATTTAATTTACCAACATTTCAGATAAGTAGTTGCAATTGTATAACTAATAACACCGGTCTCTTTGTGTATGTGTGTTTGTTTGTTTGTTTGTGTATTCCATGTTTTACAGTAATGAGCTACAACCAAACAGAACTACGGAATAGTGACGATCAATTCGGGGGTGGAGAGTATTCCCGCCACACCCAGACCCATTTCCCTACTCGATCTGAGGCACTTCCTGATTTCATCTCTAGGCTTCAAAAGAAAGGGCTGCTATGCCAAGGGGAAGCAGAGGGTGTGGCGGCTAAGTCGTGTGACCTCTACCTTATGGCTCGCTTCAGGGATGGGGTAAGGAGATACTTAGTATTAATTTAGTACTAATAGTTTGGAGGGTGGGGTAATCTGCTATTCTAGTAATGTGTTCTAGAAAGAAGACTGTCAGGAACTTATGCAGAGGCACTAATGGGATGTATTAAATGTAAAATATTTTTGTTTTTACAATTTAAGCACAAGTTCTTCGTTATTTGGATAGTTAGTTGTCTTCTTCCTAGTATTTCTGATTGTGTTGCCTTTAATGTCCTACTGTCAGCTGGTAGTTACTTGGTGTAGTATTAGTCTCCTCTTTATAAGTGTGTTTCATTTCATTCCATCTGTGTTTCACTCCATTCTGTCTGTGTTTTACTCCATTCTGTCTGTGTTTCACTCCATTCTGTCTGTGTTTCACTCCATTCCGTCTGTGTTTCACTCCATTCCGTCTGTGTTTTACTCCATTCTGTCTGTGTTTCACTCCATTCCGTCTGTGTTTCACTCCATTCTGTCTGTGTTTCACTCCATTCTGTCTGTGTTTCACTCCATTCCGTCTGTGTTTCACTCCATTCCGTCTGTGTTTCACTCCATTCTGTCTGTGTTTCACTCCATTCCGTCTGTGTTTCACTCCATTCTGTCTGTGTTTCACTCCATTCTGTCTGTATTTCACTCCATTCTGTGTGGGTATCAGTCCATTCTGTGTGGGTCCATTCTGTATGCTGTTACTCATTTGGGGCTGGTTTTCTTATCTGTCACATGATCACCTTAGGTGGCGTGGTGTTTCATCCCAAACATGGACTATTTTGCTCATTCCTGTCCAAAAATTGGCCTCACCTTTTAGTCAAAAAAGCTTTGCTATGAATTGCAAAAAAAAGAAAAAAGAAAGAGAATAATAATGATGATGATAATTGCTCCTTCCCCTAAAGTAATAGATTATTTGGCTTCAGTCTTTATATGATTACGCAGTTAATTTATGACTAGCTTTATATCATTATACTTACTCTAATAAATACCATTTTTAATGTAATATTTGGTATTAACTATAATGGCAAGTCGGTAGTTAGGTTTCTGAAAGTAGTTTGTCTTATTCATTTACTGTGTGTCCAGTAGTGCTTTATTTTCTAAATCAATTATCTTACCAACAATAATATAACCGATAAAAAAAATTGGAAATGAATTAGGAATTTCAGTATAGTACATTAGAATGATTTTGAGGTCACTGTGGATTTGTGAATAACGAGAAGGACTCCCTCCTGCATGCACGCACAAACATATGCGCACACCACAACCCTCACAGCTGGTGAGTGGTCACAAGTTTGTCCATACCAGAATGCCTTAAATTGATCATTTACCAAACCACTAACTTAAACCCAAGAAAGAAGGCATTTTAACTTCAGCCTTGATCCTGTCGTTATGACATAATTGCCGGCCAGAGCCAGCCCCCAATACTATAACCTATAACCACGATGTAGTGGATTTAATTTTTGCCTAATAGGATGATTGTGTGGGGGGACTTGAGGAAGCATTTGCTCCATGGTGGGGCAGTCTGTCTGTTCCTTCTGATTCCGACGAGGAACTGTTGGGTTAGTAGTACTTAATCTTGTTCTACCGTCTTTTAACATCTGGCGAGCAGGATTTTTTTTTAAATTAATAATTGACCACACAAATGCCTTTGCATTTGTTTGTCTAATGGAATAGTGGAGCTATTATTCGTTGGAGTTATCCGATAGTCTTATTCCGAGGTACTATTTGATCTGTCTGGCGTTTGATTCCAATACGCATTTCATCCATACTGCAATAAATAGAATATCGTCTCATGTACTTGACCTTGTCATATTAGATGCTGGAGGTCAGACAGTTTTTGTGCCTTTAAGGAATTTACCTGTCGTCTGCATACATCTACTACCGTCCTTCCTTCATGTAATAATTTACCTGTCGTCTGCATACATCTACTACCGTCCTTCCTTCATGTAATAATGTGTAATAACTAATTGTGCATTTTTAAAGCAAACAATAGGATTTGCAAGCCCCCCCTCACCCCTGCCCCGCCCCCTTCCTGGAGTAGACTAAGTCCAAGAATATAGTTATCTGATAACCTTCTACCTTCCGATAAGCTTTTCTCACAGTGCCCCTAATTACCTCACCAGACCAACTTTAGATACCCTGCACACATGGGTGCCACAGTGGCTCTGTATTGTTTTCCACAAGCACCTCTATTGTTATCACTACACACCGTCTTACCAACAGTATATAAGCACCTGTCAATATACCAAACACTTATCCTCAAGATTCACCAAAAGCTTTTGAGTCTGTCTCAGTGTGTCTCCAAATACCCTGGCTCTTGGACTGGCCTTGCCAGATGGCTCAATATACACAAGCCAACCAGGAAATGGCGTGCTGGGTACACTAGCCTGCAGCCAGGGTACCAGGCAGTCCTCGTTGCTGTGTGGACTTAACCCGAGTGTGCTTGCTAAACAATAATAACAACAACAAAAAACAAGAAAGGAGGTTAAAGTCAACATTGTAAGAGTAAAGTACACCCAAGGCGACATTTTGTTTAAATAGGCTCTGTTGATTTAATACCACTCCCCTCCGTTCCACCCCCAGCTTATATTAGGTGAAAAAAAGTAATTTTTAGGGACTTTATATCTGATCAGTCAAATAAAAAGAAAATGCTATCTGAGATTATGTTTTTAATCAGGCTCACTTATGGCCCAATGTAAATATCAACCTTATTTCAAAGTTTTACTAGCCTACTAATGTGTTATTTTTATGCCAAATGAAATATTTCATCTCACTGTGCAGTGACATTCTTCTGTGTTTTATGGAAGCATGTTGTGCCTGTACCTTGCCACAAAGGACCATTCAAACTGTCATCATCCACCCTACACTTATCCATATTCAAATTGCTCTTTTTATTTATACTAACATTAGACAGTTCAAGTTATTATCGACTTATCATTTGATATAGTGTTCCCTTTGATTTGTCCTGTTCATACTCTCTTGTTTGTTGTTTCTAATTGACCGGAAGTATTGTTTTAACCCAAAGGCTTTCTCAAGAACAACTTTGATTTCATGAACTGGTTCATTGTAAGGTTTACATAAAAACACACTTATCTTTGGAGTATCACACAAGAAGCCATGATTCATACAACTAGCACGGCAATTACGAGTAATTCAATTTAAATGGTGCAGCTATTCCAAATATTTGTGTGACATGTACCCCATGTATTCCCAGGATTGTAGTTTAATCTCTTACGATAATTAGATACAAGATAATGTGTGTGTGTGTGTGTGTGTGTGTGTGTGTGTGTGTGTGTGTGTACGTGTTACATGTTTGTTCTCTTGGTACATTAGAAACTCCTCTGTCGTAGCCCTCATAGCACAAGAGGGGTGGTGCCTCAATTAATCACTAATTTGCCAAAAGGATTTCCATTATTACTCAATTATTTTGAGTGGGTGAGGTACCTTGGAAGCATGGGGCAGTTTCAGCTGCAATATCTGGAGGTGATTCAAATTCTGCTCAACAAATCTTTCATTTACTCTGCTATGAGTAAAACTGTGGAACTCTTCTCTGCTCATAACTGGGTGTATAGTGGGCAGGAAATATATATTTAGGATAGTTCTTCAACTACAGCTCTACAAGCTTAAACAACTGCTGGCTTCCCTCCCCGCTCTAGTGCACTCTTGTGTATGGTAATCTTGCAGAAAATTAAAGCAGTTAGTTAAAATAAAATATAAGCAAGACTTCAGCAGGAATAAGAGAGAGAGAGTGGCCATCACTGGTTTAATAGGAGAACAGGGAGTTGAGGAAATATTGACCTTTTCCTCCTTCCTTTCGATTGGTTCAAGTTGGCTGGGATAGAGTTACAGATGGCAGTTACAGTTACATACACAAAACTAATAGAACCAATCAGGATGAGGTAATCAGCCTTTTTTAGTACTGGTTTAGTAATTTGATAACTTTTCAATCTAAAAATTCTAATTTCAGATATGATATTTATTAATTAAACTTGCAAATTATCAAATTTACTTTTAAAATTTTAATTTTTAAGTTAAAAAAAATATCATTGGTATCTCATTACCACTTAGTGTTCTTTCTACTGCAGTGCAGTTGATCAAGGACAGGTACATACAGTAGAATATCAGTTATCCAAACTTCAAACACTTCAGTTAACCAAACCCCCTAAATCTAATAATAGTTCGGGCAGACACGAAGAGTTGTTTGATCATGCCCCTTCATTAGTGCTTTAATAATACATTTTTTCTATAGTATATTCGGTTATCTGAACACCTCTCGGTCCCAACGTGTTCAGATAACTGAAATTCTACTTTACATGATAGGCACACAGTAGCTCTTGTTTGGGAAGAATGTATTGTTGTCATTGTGGGTGTGAAAAAAGTGGTGTCTTTATGGGTTCGATCTATAAGAATATTTAATTTGTGTTTGTGTTAAAATTACAGAGATAGACTGGGAGAAATTATTGAGAATTTTCGTGTTGTGATCTGTTGAGAGTGAGACAGACTGGAATGTTACCTCGGTTGATGTCTAGCACTTGTGCTTTAAATAGAATGCTCCTGGATTCTATCCCGGATTCTAGCTGATTTATTCCACCCCTGTTGTGAATTTATTCTTACGTAGACTAAATTACTGCTTAATTTTAAAAAAAGGGCTAAAATGAAGCGGCAAATGTGATATCTGTTGCTATAATAACATAAGGACAGTGTACTTGGTGGGTGATTGTATTGGCTCTTAAAATAACGTTATCTTTCCATAACAGAAGAAGATACTCTCAACAACACTGGGTATCTTGCCACCTGTAGCAAACAAAGCCCTAGACCAGAATCTGTTAAACCTTAGTGGAGGAGTGAGATTCTAACCGGTATGACATGATAGACACCTTACAGTCCCTGTAGGGATCCTTGTTGCCATGGAAATGAGATTTAGGATTCATTAGCAACGCAGTAGTTAAGGAAAGTACTTCAAGTAAAATAAAAGATTGGTCAAGTTGACAAGAAGAATCATTTCCCTTCTTTCCAATACCCTAGCATTCCTACTGACCCTATAATTATAACAAGTGATTTATCGTTCTGGTCTGAAATAATAATATTAATAATACAGGCAATTACAGTATATGTAATTAAAACTTGACCCTACGTTTTGATTTCTTGCCAAAGTCGACTTCAAGGGTCCTGAAGAGGGCTTCAGCAAAAAGTCGAAACATGGAGTTAGTTTTATTTTATTGATATAATAGGCTTTTAAAACTGAGAAAAACTGCTATTATTATTATTACTACTATTATTATTATTATTATTATTATTGTTGTTGTTGTTGTTGTTGTTGTTGTTATTATAGTGTTTGTTCATATCTTTCTAATAATATTACGTGTAACTTTTTTTTTTCACATGACCTGCACGTTCTTCCACTGGGGGTGTATCTGGTATGGCCATCCAGATGTTTACCCAAGTCATGTGGGTGGAGTTTCAGGAGTGTCTCCAACAGCTACGGACTCTGTAAGTTTGTGGCACAGTTGTCATGGTAACACTATATATTGATCTTGTATTAGAAGAAGCTAAGGAAAGATTAGTTTTAAAAAAAAGAGAGAGAGAGAGAACATTTTAGGAAAGAACTTCAATGAGTAGCTGGGAAAAGTACCACAATATTAATGTCTCAATGAGGTATGGTCAATTCTACATTCAGAAATCATTGCAGTGAGATATTCTTGTTATGGTGAAACTCCAAAAGATTCTTTCTTCTTTCTTTCATTTTTTTTAATTTTCCTTTTATTTTAGACGAAATCTGTTCTTTGTTTTTTGTTTGTTGATAAATATTGCTGATGAAGTATGTGAAGTCATTCACCAGCAACAAGTAGCTGGAATGAGATGTAAGTCGCCTGCTATATAGGATGGTTTCTTAACAACCCTACTCGACTTCTAGGAGCACTACAAATATAGGATTGGTTGACTTACCAGGATGGACAAACAACAAGCAGCAACTGCCAGAACAAAGAACCCTACAGCTAATAAGAAATTTTAATTAATATCACATTATTGTGAAAAATATGTTGTCGCCAGGTTTTGAAAACAAAATAGTTGAGAGAGTGACAGCACTTTTATAAAGGTTAAGGCCAACTCTTTATCACTAACACTGATACAGAAAAAAAAAAAAGCCTATGTAATTATTCTTGTTTCTCGCTATAAATATCCATAAAAAATTAGCAGCTCCATGGTGAACTTCAAAGCCAGAAATATTGAAAGAAATTCCCCTGTACTTCTCCTTTCCTCTGTTTAAAGTTTTTTTTATTATTAGACCAGGCTAGAGAAAATTTGTTACCACTTATACAGGCCTAGTAAGAGGGTCTTGTCTTAATACGCTGTCATAGCTCACATAGTGAGATTGTAAGTATATCCAATTAATGAAGTTTTGCTTTTAGGCCATCATGTTTATCATAATATATCCAATCCGTTATAAGCTTTCCAAATTCTCCTTCAGTGAAGTAGTAATCAATCTAATGCGTTTTACTGGCATTGGGATTGGCTGATGTTGATAACAGTGTTAATGGAAATATGAATTCCAGATTAGATAGAGGTTGTTACTGGCATTGGGATTGGCAAATTGGCATACTGTTATGAATTCCTCAGTGGACAGATTGTGGCCCCAACTCTGGTAATTCTGTGGCATTCCTTTTGAAGTTAGATTTTCTATTTTTTTTTTTTTTTTTTTTTTTTTATAAAAATAAAACACCAAAATATGTCCATCCTTAGGCCCTTTTCCCAAGTTACAAGGTTCTGTTGATAATTTAAGACATCAGAAGAGTCTCTTGAAAGTGTACTCAGTCTTTTGAAGGTGGACTATTGGCTTGGCCAGATTGTTTACATATGCTCGTTGCCATGGGCTACAATAATGATTTCTCCCCAAAACTGCTTTCTTATCGGTATGGAGACATCTTAATCTCTTATCAGTGGTGGACTGTTGGCATGGCATTGGTCAGGCGAGTGGCATGATGTGCAGAATTCCTTGCCTGTAAATAACTGAAGAGGACTTGGCTGCTTTGGGTGTGCCCTTTTTGGTAATTTTGGGGTACTATGCAAGATGCACTATCTAAGTAAAAACACATACAAATATTGACTGGATAGGCTATTTTATGTAGCAACAGGTTGGAAGAGCATTGATGCAACACTTTTTCAGGTCACCTCTACTCCTTGATTGAATCAAGCTTATATCCCATTGCTCTATATAAAATGTAGTGAAGTCATCCCCACTCATTGAAATTTAATTCTTATGATATAGAATTGACAAATCAGCGAAGGGCACAGGAGGTCTTAAATCGTTAAGAGTGAAAGAGACAAATATAAGAATAAAATATAATAGTGATGTAGGGGCGTTGGTCAAGAGGGATATCAAAACGTGAATGGGTCACTCTCTCTCTCTTTATTTTATTTTATTTATTTGTTTATGTTTTCCTCTCCAAAGCTTGAAATTTCATCCAAGAGATCAATTTTTGTCTCATGTTGCTTTAATTTTCCCCCTGGCCAATGACATCACTGTGTGTGTGTGTGTTGTTTGTTTGTGGGTGGTGTTCAGCCAGTAGACCCTAAACAGCCTCAACATGACAGTATGTAGCAAAGTGAAGTCAAGTACTATCAACTAGCAGTGTGCGTCATACAAATGCCAGCCAAGCTAGCCTAGAGATATTTATAAATAACTTGAAGTATTAGCTCGCACAACACATTCTCAACAAAACATTCTAATTGTTACCATATACATACATGTATTTGAGCAATAAAAAATAAGAAGAGAGCTCACTTTGAGATACTATAATTTCTCACCTCTAATTTTCTTGAAGCTCCAGTGTAGTTTTTAGTAGCACATTAAAGTCGTGTATTCCCCACCCTTGGGCTTGAACTCGGGGACCTGAGGCCCTGAGCCCAGGACACAACCACTACACCACACACACACACACACAGACAACTGGGTCAAATTTGTACACCCCCTATAGTGCCTTCATTGGCTTTGCTCGCTCGCCACATCACTGATGTAACACAGTGTTAGTGCCTTCATCACTTGCAGCTCTCTTAGCTCTGAGCGGCTCTCTTCTGTGAACCAAAGTTCTCATATTTATAAATTCCAGAATTTCACATTCTCTATACTGTGAACCACACTTCTTAAATTCCTAGATATATTCTTATCCTCTCTTATCCAGACTTAGTAATAGTAGTGGTAGTACTGTATATCTTCACAGACTAGTGGTAGTACTGTATATCTTCACAGACTAGTGGTAGTACTGTATATCTTCACAGACTAGTGGTAGTACTGTATATCTTCACAGACTAGTGGTAGTACTGTATATCTTCACAGACTATGTAGTGGTAGTACTGTATATCTTCACAGACTAGTGGTAGTACTGTATATCTTCACAGACTTGTGGTAGTACTATATATCTTCACAGACTAGTGGTAGTACTGTATATCTTCACAGACTAGTGGTAGTACTATATATCTTCACAGACTAGTGGTAGTACTGTATATCTTCACAGACTAGTGGTAGTACTGTATATCTTCACAAACTAGTGGTAGTACTGTATATCTTCACAGACTTGTTCCTTTTTTTTTTTGTCACTTAAAATTGGATATAAATAAAATTTCTTGCACTACAAGTTGAGTTGCCATTAAAAAAAAGTTGTTTCAATTTTTTATTTCAATGTTGTTGTGTATTATGTGTGTTTATTTTCTTCTCTCTCTCTCTCTCTCTCTTTTTTTTTTTTTTTTCTTTTTTTTTTTTTTTTTTCCCTCAAACTTCTTTTAATTTAACAATCAAGCCTTACAATATCATATAAATCACTATTATCAGAGAATTAAGTTATCATTGTTGTTGTTTCTGGTGAAAGGGTGGTAATTAACAAGTATTATTACTAGTGATGTGCTTGAGCACAAATGGCGAGCGAGCCTAAAGACTATACTATTTTTATATGAATGATTTTGACTTCTAACACTGAAGCTACTGAAAATAAGGTCCAGTTTTTTAATTTCGCATACA
>WLWI01004092.1_pt1 | contig 12401 bp, 5 predicted proteins | sample 6701501 | NCBI WGS metagenome assembly WLWI01 (sample SAMN12718690, study PRJNA515312) | sponge metagenome | isolation source: marine sponge | host: Mycale hentscheli | place: New Zealand: South Island, Marlborough, Capsize Point | collected 2014-11-01
ACAACTTGATCATTGTTGATCACAGCCACAGCATATTGGTCTTCAGCATTTCCATGCTCTTGGTTTGTGGAGTATTCAGCATTCAGCACTGGAGTCCAAACTGCCTGGTAGACATGAAAGCCCCTCAATACACTGCTAAAAGAGAGCTGAAAGTAAAGAAAACCTGTTGCCGACATGATGTGGAGTACCCACGTTCTTCCAATCCAGAACGGCTGTAATTACTTAAGCGCCACCATAACAGAAGCGCCACGCCCAGAGGAAGTGTATTTTTGAAGCCGTAAGTTAAGCGCCACTCCAACCTGAAATTATTATCTTGCTGTAAACGAATATAAGACAACAAGACAAAGCTAAACTAAAACAACACAACTTCGCAAAGTATACTTCTGCTACTACTGCGCGATTGTTTCTGCTCGCGTATTATCGAATGGTGGGGTATAGGCGGGGGAATAAATTAATGTCCGGATCTACAGGCTGCGCGTTGCTATGTGCGGGCACCCTTAAAATCATGTAAAATAACTGGAAGGGGTGTGATAAGTTTCAAAATGTATGAAATAGTCTGAATTGGAAGTTTAAACTACATTAATAACTTTCTGATTATAGCTGTCAATTTGAAATATCATCCATGACTTGATTATGAAGTTTTCAAATGCTTTCCCGTGCTACACGCGGCGGGATTTAGTCACGCGCTCAAACCGGGCCAACCGCATGCCAACACTGAGACAATTGTAAACAAAAAGCAGTCGTAGTTTGGTGACATCGTTTCTACCCTTCTGCTAGATTTTCTTGTTCATTTTAGGCTCAGGAATTTGTTGCTATTCAAGGCTACTTAACAAGAGCAAGCTACAATGTGAGGTACGTTTGTAACACGGGTTGTTTGTCCACTCAGATTTTCTTACCAGTTTAAATAGGGCCTATTTATTTAGAAACTCAGCCAATTTACTGTTTGCTGACCAAGATAATAAGATATATAATATATCATAGACTCTATATGCCACTATTTATGCTTTTATTCCTCATTTCTATATAGGTACGCAGGGGCGGATCTAGGATTTGTTAAGAGGGGGCTCTTTTCAAGGGGTGAAATAGCTATAATACTTATGGAAAAATGTTGGCCATACTGTATTTCCTATAAGACTAATTATATATTCTAATATTCATTCACACAATAATTAGCATTATAATGTGACCATTCAGAATTGAATGAACTACTAAAATCAGGAAGGAAAAAATTAAAACTAAGAGCAATACCAATTTACAAAGGTATTTATGTCTAGAATAAATAAAGAATAGTAGGGGTTGGCGAATTACGCACCATTTTTGTTTCCTATGCTACAATGATAATCATTTTAGTAATTAATCTACTGGAAACATGCTGTGGACAAGGTTTAAAGGTCACCTCAACTACATTCACAACTATAAGAAAATCCTTGTACACATGAGTAATCTGAATCCTGGTATGGCCACTGTTTGTAATGTGAGTTGTTGATCTGCATCCTAATGGGCAACAGTGCTGGAACTGAAAGTATTTTATTTCTTATACAGAAAGTGATATTGGAATCTACAAATAGAATTAGCTACCAACACAGAGTGTAGTTTTATTTAAAAAGTCCCAAAGCTAAGACTACATTAAATTGCTTTTGTTACAGTACAATAAAAACAAATTATAATTTTTTCCAAATACTTCATTATGCTCATAATTACACTAATCGTGCTAGCACATGATAGTATTTAAGAAATTACTTATCACACTCAAAATCATGCCAGCACAATTTGCCAACACTTAGTAGGTACACTTAATTATGAAAAAAAAAAGAAACTAATTCATGAGATAAAATGAAAGTACAAAGAGATTTTAGTTAGTGATGAAAGTAGAGTTATATAATTGTCAAATTCAACCATAAACCAAAAAAAAATTGAATAAGCAACAACCACTAAATTTTGTCCAGAATTAATAAATGCTGGATTTGTTTTGCTTTGGTATACTACGAACTTGGTCTACCATATTGTATAAGGACACAAGTAGTAAAAATTCTGATTCAGCATATCAATAAGTAGAGGTGCCTTTAAAAGAAGATCGTAATTATTGTTGGAGTAGCTACAAGGAATAACAACGACGAACAAAAAGTGATTGCTATTATAATTTTATTTCCAGTTACAGGTAAGAAATACAGTAGCTAAAAATGAGGGCTCATTCTGAAAAGGGGGGCTCGTAGGACACCAGTCGAGGCCCCCCCCCCCCCCTAAATCCACCCCTGGTACAGTTCTCTATGGTTATGGGGATGCTATTTACCACCCTCCAAATTCAACTGCTGTATGTAGCTACTACAATTTCATGTCATCATGTCATTATAAAATTATATTAATATATTATTATGTTGTATATTAAAATTTAGCAAGTATGTAGATAGAAATATAGTATAATTATGAACAAAATGATATGAATGATTCAGTGTGAAGGACAAAGTAATACAGGCATGTGTGTGGCCATAGCTAAAGGTGTAGGTGATGTGTTGGATTATTCACATTACTGTTGAGTATTTCAGAAGTTCGTCACACCAAGAAAGTAAGAATAGAATTTAAATACACGCTTAAGCACACAACAATCAGACTTGCTTGAGGAGCCATTCAGCCGCTGTCCTGCGGTTCTTTTCATCGAAGATTTGTGCTACATTAGTTGCTCCGTATCACCCTCCCAACCTTCAGCCAGTTTTAGCCACAACTAGAAGCTCTTATAAACGATAAACTACAAGTGATTAGTTATAACCGGGAGTATATTGAATACAGTGTGGAAGAAACTGCTATATGTAGCTTCTTTTTTATTTCAACAAGTAAACTTACAGTAATAAAGCGCACCTTAGACCCGCTCCGTTTTTACTGCGGGCGTGACGTTTTCGCGCGTTTGAGGAACTACTGTCATGTGACTTTAATTGGTTTCCGGTTTGCGAAGTGCAATCCTCTTTCGCCAAGTGCAATCCTCTTTCGCCACATGTGTGGTCGGCCAACTCAACCTGGACACACTATAGGAGGCTCAACATCCTTTATGTAAATTTGCTCAATGAATGTTTTATAGATTTTACAGACAAGTTTGTAAAAAGGCATGCAGTATTAGATCCCTTGTGCCAATTTTGTCCAACCAATATACTTTAGTGTTAGTGTTTGTCTTCACAAGGAAATTATATTGTAATAGTTATGTTGCTTATTGTATTAACTTCTCCTGTACTTGTTGCTGTCTTTTAAGGATGTGTCTTGTTTTTTTGTTGTCGTTGTTTCACATAAATCCAGCTGTAACCTCACCATTGATTGTCAGTTAGCTACATAAAAAGTTTGTTATCTGTAGAAAACTTCTAAAATACACAGATAATTCTGCGACTATTGTAATGAACATTCCCGGAAAAATCAGCAAGTCTCTGACTGGACACATATATTAGGTGATGATGAGGGCTCGTACTACTGCAACAAGAGAAGGCTACACATTTTGATTGTTCATCATTATATTATATATTTTTGTTTCATTGATTTAATGAGATTTCTATTATTATTCATTGATAGGCTGCTTTAATCACTTAGCCAGAGGGAGTGCTCAACACAGTGGTATAAATAACTCATTATTTTATTTTAACATTGGTCCCTTTTCCCATTAATGTCACATTATACCCCCACGTTATTATTGCTTACCAAAAATGGAGAACATGGATGTATTTCCTCTGAAATATAGTAGTGTTGAGGATATAGTAGGTGAAATAGCACAGCTGGGATCTGAGGCAGGTACTGCAAAATTAATTTATTATGGGATACTATGTTTAAGTTTGTTTAGCTAGTCTTCAATATGAAATGGCTATACCTTAAACATATTATAAGTAAACTTGTAAATAATGATATTTTCTGACACCTCAGCTCAGAGAAGGTGCAGGGGCCATAACAGGTTTTTCAGTGGATTTTGTTTATAGTCAAGTTCTTTATTTAAAATTAGATAATTAATAAGAAATGTTTCTCTTAATGCTATAAATAGAATACTATTAATAGCTAGTAACAAATTTGGGGAAATTAAATAGCCATTGAATACAGAAAAGTGAAAACAAAAACAAAAAACAATTGTAGCCACTGAATAAACAACATTTGTCCATGAGTGGGACAGTGGTTGCAGAGCTTATATTCAAATAGAAATGGAGCCCGGAATACTCATTATAGCTATTAGTTTTAGGTATTGTAAGAAAATTAATCTCTTCACTGCATGCTGCATTAGTAGTAAGACCACCTTTCTGGTGCATTGGTTTCAGTTCCAGCAATCCACAGATTTCAACCCATATCAATCCTCTCACATAGGGACCCTCTAGGGATTCAACCCTATAATTCCTAATAGTAACACAATTCATTTGTATTTAATCATCATTGCATGATATGGTAATCAGAATTATGTTAATTCAGTAATTTTATTATAATAAAGCCACACATTATAATAGTTTAGTTTTGTTGTTCAGATTTTATCCTTGCCTATTTGCTTCATCTCTCTATAGCATGGTAGTGTAGCCTTTAATGTCTGAACTACCTCAGGTTGTGTAGTTCAGATAATAATGCTAAAACAAGCTAGAAATAAAGTGAGACTAAAATAAAACCAATACAGCACTGACTTAGCCTCCTAGGAGTTTTTAGTGTTGTAAGTGGAGGTCTAATTTGCTTTTCAATGATGTCAAGGGGCCCTAATTTTACTGTAGGTTTAGGTCTCTTAGGGGCCCTAAAATTACAAGGGGGCCCAATAATACGTAATATTTGGGCCTGGGGCCCCCAATTTTACTGTAAAATTGGGGCCCAGGGACTCCATTTGAAGGGAGCCCTGATTTTACATGACGCCAGTACTTGGCACTTTGTATTTCCAGTAAAAGTCGATAATTGAGGGCAGTAAGTAGACGAGTCTGCGAGGTCGCCTCAGTGGACTGAGTGTATTAAAAGTTCTAAAATTTCAAGTAGACTCAAGCAGCGAAACTCATTACTTACGGTCACTGTGTGTGCGTGTGTAGGGGAGGGGGGGGGGGGGGGGGGGGGGGGGGGGGGGCTGAGACTACTTACATATTATAGCTGAGAAGGAGAAAATACTGCCGGTGACATCTGGCCTACCAATGGGAGGGTTGTTAACAAACTTTGGAGTTAAATTGAAGCACCTTTTTTTTTTAGTTTGAACATGATAATATTGCATTCTGTTTTCAAAACCCTTCCTTTGCCTATACAGACTTTCCATTCCCATTTTACTGAGCTTAACTAGCTAGCTTTGATAAATAAGCAAGCATAGGCAACCATGGGTATGAATGCTTTTGCATCTATTTCACTTTTAAATGAACTTGTTAGTGCAAGTGCAGATATAACTAAAGTGATTATGGCAGTCTGACAATATCATTATTACCATTTTTATTGCTGCAATACTCATTTTTGGTTTGCTTTTTAATTGCCTACATAAATGTTATCAATCTTATGTACATTATATAGGTAATTGCACAACATGTTAGCTTACAGATATGGAGTGTTCCTACATTGCTAAATACATCTGATACTTCACATTGATATGTTGTTGAATTTAGAGATCCTGAAGTAATTACTGTTTTTAAAGTGATTCCATTATCTGAAACAATTATTTGATAACACCCTGGAACGCGATTTAAATTATAGCTTGATCCATTGATGTGCCACGTTGGGGTCATGCTTGTACCTTCATAAGAACAAGGTATTAATACATGTTCCCCAAGACATTTGAACATACTGTGAGGCTCTGTCAGGAAATGAACTTCATCTAAATAAAGATAGTGAAGTTTCTTTATAACTTATCCAATATCTTACAATACTTACCTGAAGCAATAAAGGAGAACAACAAAACCATTATAAATATATCATACATTACTTTAATGTCTATAAGAACTTCAAAAGTTGGAAGTAAGAAGTACTAGCTAGATATTGGTTTCAATATAAGTAACGATTAAGGTACAATTATGATATGGCTTCTGACCTAGTTATTTTTGGGAAAGTGCTGTTTTTAATTTAATTTGTAGAGTTACATGTTCCCCAAAACATTTGAACATATTGTGAGGCTCTGTCAGGAAATGTACTTCATCTAAATAAAGATAGTGAAGTTTCTTTATTACTTATCCAATATCTTACAACACTTACCTGAAGCAATAAAGGAGAACAACAAAACCATTATAAATATATCATACATTACTTTAATGTCTATAAGAACTTCAAAGTTGGAAGTAATAAGTACTAGCTAGATATTGGTTTCAATATAAGAAACGATTAAGGTACATTTATAATATGGCTTGTGACCCAGTTATTTTTGGGAAAGTGCTGTTTTTAATTTAATTTGTAGAGTTTTTGCTAACACAATCATATTAATGACTGGGAAATGTTTTCTTAACAATTGCACATACAGTCATGTAAAAACATATTGAAAAAAAAGCCAAAAAATCCAATACAAGCAAAATAATCATAGCAAAATGACAACCTTCAAGTAAAATGGTTAAGATTTACTGTGGGGTTGGGTGTACCAATACAAAAACTCTGCTCTATAGTTTTATCAATTACCTCCGATTTCCTTGTGATACTGGCAGGAAGCAAGAGGGGTTGCAGCTGTAAACGGAAAAGAGTGACAATCAGGAGGAATCAAGCAAGGTTTGCATTATTCATTTGTATCAGGAAAATAAAAGAAATCGTCTTTCTCCAGACAACATGTATACTTTATTCTCTTTCAGAAAAGAAATGATTAGTAAGTAATGCAGTTAGATTTGATAGGGAGCAACACAATATCAAGAAATGGTTTGAAAATACATCTAGGCTTGATGCTGCCAAACAGTTCTATTTCACATAATTAAAAATAAAGATATGAGCACCTTAACAGACGGGAAGACAAAAATAAACAAGCACACAAACAGCAGGCTACAGTTTGCCATTGACACACTTAAAATTAACTGCACAGGATGTACAGTGTGCCATCAAAGTACTGCTAGATACAATCCTGACAGCTTATCTTCAATCAATGTATAGTTCAATACACACTATGACTTTGATAGTAGATAGAGTTGATTATTTTATTGTATCACTCACAAAACATGATTACGTACAGCTGTTTCTGAGTTGGGGCACTCATGTTAAACATGGAATGGATTAAATAGAAGGAATAGTGACTAATATAGAGTGCTCTATTTGCATGCCTACTTTTTTTAAATTATGAATAGGAGCTAGAGGATAAAGGGGATTCTTCATTTTATAACTGATGATGATCTCAGAGCTGTTCGAACAGAGTCCACGGCTTATTCACCTTTTAATTGTTGCATGGCAGATTGAATGCTAAATGGAAAATTGCCAGAGTGTGGCAGGCACTTTTTTAACAGACAGCAACTAAGAATGAACCTTCTCTGTGGTTCCAACTTCTTATTTGATGGCTCATTTGTTGTGTGGTTTGACAATTATATAGTAAGTGAAACACAAGTTGTAAGATTTTTGTCAATTAATTGCAAACAATACTTGTCTAATGAATTAAGTATAAATTGAGATATTTCTGAGAGTTTGTGAAGCATTTTCTTTTTATTATTTTCCATAGCATTTATACCGTTATATGATAGGATTATAAGTGGGCTTGAGATATTTGGTGCTTGCAAAAGTAGTGCATTTTTTTCATTATTATTTTGCTTATTTAGGAATCTTACTATTAAATGAATGTGTTTACAAATGGTTGCCTGCAAAAAGAGAGTCCATACAAGAACATGAGTACTGATGAATACAAATGTTGCAAATGTTGCAAACTCGGCATCTTATAGAGCAGTTGTGTTGACAATGTTGTTGTTCAAGCTGTATTTCATAAATATTTCCCCCTTTTTTTGATTTCCCATGCCAAATATTGAGCTCATTTTCATCTGAGGACACTAAACCAGTTGACAGTGTCAAACTTGTGTGCTGCTAGAAAATGGATTGAATTCACGAGGTGTTTTTCCCTTTTCAGATTTCAAAATTCTATAAAATTTTTTTATCTATAGCGTATTTTAAAGTAGGTCAATAGTTTTGTCCGTTCTTTTTGTTCACTGTTGATTTTTTATAACAGTGTTTCAAAACTCGGTGGAATGACTCTAAATACATATTTGTGTTAACACCTGCATTTTTCCGGTATGATAGAGCCCATTCAGAACATTTTTCGGTATATTCATTGACAAAATACTGATAAAAATATTCAAGCTCTGGATCTTGTTGCCACTGCTGCAATGCACTATTTAATAACACTTGAAATTGCTCACAGTTTCTTTCTTCAAATAACACTCTTAAAGTATGATACACCTCAATTTGGAGCTAATGTGTCTAGACACAGCATTGCGCCAAGCCAGAGAAAGTGCTGTTCCAAAACTCAATACAAAAGTCTATTGGAATAGAAAAAAAAATGTAATGGTTTCCCGCTCAAAATGCTCCAGCTTTTAGTCACGCAGTACTCATGACTGCTAGGACTGCGTGACTCGTTATAAAATGAACTCAAAATATATTATGTAATACTAGACAATGTGGAAATGTCAAAGAATGTTTCATATGAAATAGTCAAACATGCTTAGATTTATTAGTCAACTTTATTTCTCAATGCTTTATAGCAGTTTTCATGTATTTCTTTAATGATGACCCAAACACTCACGTTACTCTACTTTCTCCATCCCATAATTAAAGTTGTTTCTATAGGAACACTAGTCTTTCATAAGATCAGTACATCAAATAAACAATGGTTTGTTACAAATTATGGCTACATTGTGCATTTTGGCTACCTTAATTCTGTGCATTAAATCTAGGTGCTATTCAGTTATAAATTTTAGGCTGTATAAAATATACAATTCAGTCAATGGCTTGCATATTATTACTAAGTAATGTGACTATCATCATTGCTATGCACTTTGAATAGATAAGCTTTAATAGTTTCTAATATGGATGCTAATTAATATGATAAGCCTTTAATACACTGTTAAAATGAGGTGGTTAAATAACACCTCGCGGGGTGTTTACCAGGAGGCGCTGTCTGGACACCCCACTTTAAGCCCTTATAACTTCTACACCAATGCATACTTTACCAACATAAAAATAGCTTATATCCATGAGTTTCTTCCTTTCAAATATATTTTAGTTCTGATTAACTATGGAGACAATATTAGGCTTTAAACTGGGGTGTCCAGGCAGCGCCTCCTATGTAACACCTAAACTAAGTTATCCAAACACCCCATTTTTAACAGTGTAGTGATCGTTTTGAAGTGTATTATTCTTTCTCTGTGTTCCTCATGTGCATATCATTGATATAATCTAGCATATAATTCACTTGAAGGACAAAAAATTTGCCTTTTTCCTGAGTTGTCATCTAAGTAATTTCATATACCAAACTAAACTAGTGTTTTCTAAGTTTTGTTTACTTATGCTGCTACAAAATAGAAGTGTATAACACTTTCTCTTTTATTGAAGTATGGCATTACATTAACTTTAATAAAACTATTATTTACACATGTGTACTATTTACACATGTGGAGTAACCATAAACAACAAGAAGCCTCATCAAGCTTGTACAGTCTGCATATGGAATAGCACTTCATCAAAAACATGCTCTCTTTTGTTTGTGCATAAGAGGTTCTACTAGTGCTATTATCAAATTATTTACATTTATTATCATAATATAGTCATACTAACTTATCTATCTATAATGTTAACATTTCTATAATAGTATCATATACAGGTATCAATATTTGGTGAAGTTATTTTAAAACTGCTGTATTAAGAATTGTAATGCAAAACAAAAATGTGCCAGTGTTACATCATTTAATACTATTTTATAGTTAAAATGATTGAAAATAAAGATTTATCTAAAGCAAACACAGGGCCAAATCACACCATTTCCCAGTTGTATTCTATGTTGTAAACTATAGTATACAATTTAGTATACAATGTTGTTATACTTGTCATGTTGCCTTTGTATACTCTTGTAGATGAACTAACTTCTTACAGATAGTTTACATCATTGTGTTCTTCTAATGTACAACATTGTTAACTTTCTGTATATGTCAGGTCAGATATTTGTATTCTACCTTGTATACTTCATGTTAACAATTTATTTTTAAATTCAAAGTATGAATGAATGATTAAAAAATGAAATTTATTATTGCAGAATTGTTTGAGGATTTAGTAGCTTCATTCTTGTTGGACTGAAGATTCTTGTTCTAGATGTTAAAATCTTCATCCTAAATAGAATATAAATGTATTGTAATTGAAAATTGTTTTTGTTTTAAACATGTTTATATTACTTTTTCTATTCAGAGTGATACCTTGCACAGCAAATTCAAGAGTCATCCAAACTGAAAAATAAAACAATAACATTTACAACAAAAAAATGAACTTTTTCTACCTTTTTTTATGTACCTAGCTTATTGTTATATATCTGTTGAATGCTTTCTTACATTCTTTAAGATCACCATTTACTTACCCAGACACTCCCACGGCCTGCTTTACTTTTCATCTGAGACATAGAAATACGGCTTGCCTCACTGCTTCATCGTTCCGCGCCTAAGCCTATGGCATTGAAACCCCGTACCTAATACTTTCTGCCACCTTGGCCACCTTGATGCTTTCCAGTTAGGCAAAGGGTCTCCGCATAGTCTACCAGTTTTTGGTAAAGGGATTTCTTCGCAAATTTAGTTAAGTTTACGTACAGGTCGCTACAATTAGAAGTACGCGGGTGGAGGAAAACCGTGGAGAACTAGCATTCACCTGTGGGGGCTGGCTGGCTAGCCAGCGCTAGAAAGGATGTCTCTAAAAGGTGATATGGTAGAAGGGTTTAGCGTTATTAAAAGGTTTCCTCAATTTTTTATTTGTCAGTAAACTGTATAGTGTATCGCTAGCTGTTTAGTTGGAGTGATTGTTATAATAATACATTAATTAAGTTATCACAATGTGTTTGAGCATGTTATATTATTTGTGAGACTACATAAGTTGAGATGGACAATTTTAATATTTCTATTAAATTAATTTCACTGATGTCATAATTCATATTAGCTGGAAGCAATATACATTTATATAATTATATATATATATATATATAATTATATATATATAGTTGCTTTGGCAACAGCCATGAATTAAATATGTTATTCTGATGCAATATTGGCCTCCACTTAATTAAGGTTCTTTTTAGTTACGAATAAAATCTATATATTTTTTACGTGTACCAAGATTTCTTAGTGAATGGTTACTCCATCCCCGTTTAAATAATATTGACATGGAAAGTAATTTATTGGAGTATAAAGTGTTGTGATAAAGTCTTGTGAATATCGTTTCGGAGTGACCCTCACCCTGGACATCTTTTACCCTTCAAAACAATCATCTCTTTTTATTTTTACACTGTTTTAAATAGTAACTATGGTATAAAATAGTTTAACCAAGGCAGCTAGAAATTATCCCTAGATACACCAGCCTCTTCCACAGGCTCTGCCCTTGTGATTGGAACAGTTATCAGCAATAACTCCTCAAATCCATGGTCTCCTCAAATCCATGGTTTAACTATTACATAAATTTCTCTCTGTCTCTCTCTCTCTTTCTTTCTCTCTCTCTCCCACCTCCCACTCCCCTCTCACCTCACTCACGCTCTAAGCAATACTTCTCTATGAATCCCAGGTCTAACAGGAATGAGTACCTGTAACTTATATATTATTTTATTATTTATTTTTTGCATAGATTGGAATAAATGCTTGCATGCAGTTAGATAACGCCTTCGCCTTTGTAATTGCTTAATTATGCTATACACTCTATGTATGTGTACCAAGAACACAATACTAGAAGGTGATAGCAGGCAATAGAAGTAATGGGTGTCATAAAATAGAGTACTTACTAAACAAATTCATAAGGTTATCTAATACAACGGTATCATTTATATTGCATTTATGTATTGTATAATGTAAAACTGAGTTTGTTATTGTTAGTTTTTGTTATTTATGTTTTTGTTTTTAATTTATAGTTTTCTTGGAGATTTGTTGAACAGTGTATTGGACAGCTTACTGTGATTCAAGTGGCTATCACCACAATAACTTAATTAAGAAACTTGCATCTTGTTTATCACTATATTTTCTGTTTTGGTTCATATTTGTATTATGTTCTCTTTTAAAATTGGTTTATTGCTAAATATTATACAGAAACAAAGACAACAAAAAAATTTTTTTTATCTATACACAATTACATAGACATGTAAACATTGCTATTGTAGCTAGTTCACTGGACATGACTGAGTGTAAATTATGCTACTCAGGGTTTTATACAGACTATTGGATAATATCCTTCCCCCATATAATATCCTTCCGCCTCTTCACCTCCCTCAACCTTGTTCCGACTTTTACTTCCTCTAATTACCCAAGCAAAAC
>WLWI01004093.1_pt1 | contig 12400 bp, 5 predicted proteins | sample 6701501 | NCBI WGS metagenome assembly WLWI01 (sample SAMN12718690, study PRJNA515312) | sponge metagenome | isolation source: marine sponge | host: Mycale hentscheli | place: New Zealand: South Island, Marlborough, Capsize Point | collected 2014-11-01
GGGTGTGTATGATTGTGTGCTTGCGTACTTGAGCTACAGCAGAAGGATGGGTGTGTATTCAGTGAAACTACACCACCTTGACTACCATACAAAAAACATTGTGTACTGGCTATAAATTATATAATACGGATAAGCTTTAAATAAGAATAAGAACAAAACAAAAACAAAACAAATGAAGCACCAAAGGTGCGAACCCTCAGTGCTATTAAGCACTACCTAGCTATTATAATAATATAATCTCCTTCAAAAAGAACAAAGCAATCTGTTAGCTATTTTAATGAGGCATCAATATAGCTCAAGCAATGAAAACAGTACATGGAAATGAAATGCTGTCTTCATAAGAGAAGCTAAACTAGCCAGAAACACTCTGTTATAGTTTTTCAACGTGAACTTCACTTCATTCAAATACGTTGGTTAACTTCCCTGAGCATAAAGCAAATTACACTGCGGGCTGCAAGAAATTATTTGCTCAAGTGATTATGATGTGACGCTAGGGAGCTGAAAGCTTCACGTTTCATCAACAATTAGCCCCAAATAAAAACAAAAGTAGCACAATAAAAGGTCCTAAATCTTCTTTCTGAATAAGTTTATACCTAAATCAACGGTTAATAGTCAGTAATCTCCAAAATCAGAACATGACAGACAGACTGACAGGGCAACTACTACTACCCTCTTGCGCATGCACTCTTAGGGTTAACAAACAAACAAACAAACAAAAAAAACAACAACAACAACCACCAACCAACATTGTCTGTTGAATTTTTTTTAGCAAATTAACTGTCTACCAGTCCCACACATCGTGACTTATAAGACCTGCAACTACCTCTATGAGGTCATAAGACTTACATTTGGTAATGGTCATCAATACTATACTGTATCATGCTAAGTTGCTTATGGCAGTAGTGGTTGTCATGGCTCCTATGACTTGTCCTAGTCTTATTCTATGAACTGCATGTGAAAAATGGCATTTTTTCTTCCCATCACTGCACACTGGTGGGACTAGCTAAAAATATTTGTACGCACATTTTATAGACACACACATTTAAATTTGACGTAAGACATACACATTTTATACATTCCCCCGGAATCCTGGGGAAAGATACCAAACAGATACGTTAGGGTAACCAGACCCTTCTGAGCAGAGCGATTAGGTAAAGGGTCTGGCCAGCGAGACTACATGAAACCATGGGCCTAAAACAAAGTAGAAAATATAATATGTTGAGTTGCATGCAATGATTATCTCCCCTTCATTGTCCAGGAGCACACTAAAGGATGTTAGGGTGGCCATGGGAAAAAGCTATGAGTGAGGATAATTTTGGTGGAGCATGTTTTAGAATAATTCAGTAACTAGAAACCATTCCAACATGCACCCACACTTTCTCACAAAGAAATGAAAATTTTCAAGAGTACTATGAAACAAACAAACTGACGAGCCCTTGTCATACTAAAACTACCACAAAATATCACTATCATAACTTAGAAAAAATTGTTCAGGAAACACAACTTCACCAGGAAAAAAAAATGACCTGGGTGACCCTGTGCAGCTAAAATACTTAGAAACCCACAGACTGCTAGCAATAAAACTACTTACCCAGAAGCATAAGCCAGGGTAGATAGCGAAAGCTTCCTTCAAGTTCACCAAGACACAGTAGCGTACCGTATTACGAATCAGTAGACTAGCGCGCAACAATAATTTAGACGACCACTTCCAGTCGAGAGTTTTAATGGTAAAGCGTTTTTAACTTATTTAACCTGGCGATACTTACCTACACATAACTGGAAAAGGGTTTTCCATGAGATAATGCAGTATCTTTGCGAGGCTGCTGGGGAGGAAACAGCGTTATTTTAACGGTCCAGCGTCTAGCGCAGCGAAGTACTTAGGGCCTGAGGGAGGTAGTTCACGATGCACAGAGCCGCCGATGTCTACGCAACAGTACATAGCCTAACAAACATTTAACGTAGCTACATTTTCATCAATGCCGTTGGGGGGACATTATAAACTCAAGGTGGGGTCACTATCTAATTGTGTCTTTCTCTGGAAGGACCTGGGACCTGAGTGATCAAGCAAAAAACTACACCAGTTATAAAACTGTGCAGTGGTATGCACACTGGATATGCTGGCGCTTATGAGGGATTCTTCTTCAATTAATCATCAGCCAATTTATCCTTAACAGTTCCTAGCTTTCTAATTTTGCTTAATAATATAATGCAAGAAGTTAACTAAACAATTAGTTAAATGCATTTAATAGTTAACTAACAACATTTGGACCCTTCAGTAAACCATGAGTAAAACAAAGGTGTAAAAAAACAGACCTGTAAAACTGCAGTAAAACATGGTACAATGTTTTACTTAAGGTTTCCTGTCAAGTAAAACTAAGTATGTTTTACTAAATGAGTAAACTATGCAGTAAATCTTTAGTGTAATAGTTTCCTCAATTTAGTAAAACAAGCACCTTCAAGCAGTGAAATGTCAAGCAAGCCATTATGCACAAGTAATTTAAACAAGTTAGAAACTGATAAAAGTTAGTTTTTGCTTTAGTTTGAACATTCAAGTTCACTATGTTAAATTCATAATTATTTTTCTAAATAATAATAATTATGCCGTCGTTATTCAAGTGTATGATTGGGCACAATAGGAGCATAATAGGTAAATTTCAGAGCATAACAGGTAAGCATAAAAGGTGGGAAATGAAGTATAATTGGCCCAGGTAACCCTGTCCTAAATATTACCAAACAGTATCCTGTGGCTTATCGATTTTTTCACTCATTGAAATAGAATTGATTAAGGTTTCGAATTCTCTTTTACGGGTGCAGTTAAAACATTCAAACTTACCCGATTTCATTTTCTATACAAATGAGTGGTGATGGTAGGTTAATGCATACGTTTTACAAATCAAAGAACTAAAAAAATTCATTTTTTATATAAAAACATACATAAAACTTATATCTATGTTATTAATTTATTAAATGTTAGTGAATTTTTGACAACAATAACTAATGAATTGATTAAATTTAATTATGTTGTTGAAACTATGTATACAAAATTATTTAAACAAAATCATCAAAGCGAGTAGGAATATCATCAATGGGAGTAGGAGGAGCAGCAAGGAAAGCCCAATCACAAGATGGTTCCTGAATAGGATCTGTGAAAATAGAAAAGCAATGTACATGTATATAAATGAACATAATTATTATCTAACATTAACGTTAAGCAAGAGCTGTGATATATATTTATATTTCTTTTCTAATCTATAATTATGTTTGGCTGAAAGTCATAACTATTAGATACTTAAGTTGGATTAAGGACTTGTAGTATTGCATAGCTTTAATGGATTTTACTAAAATTATTATTGATTAATGACCTTTCAAAGAAACTGTCATTTAGTTCCTTAAGCAAACATATAACACTACCTTTGTATATATATTTTTTGCTATACCATAATTATAATTTGTTCTTAATTATCAATTTTGTCATTGCTGTTAGAAACCACACACAGACTATAGGAAGTAGTAGATGTAGATTGAAAGTAGTACTTGCCAAGTCTCCCTTGTTTTATCGATTATACAGAACAACTAAACTTTTAATGTTAATTCAACTTGTCTTCAGTTGCAGCAGAATGTGCTTTCTGTATTTTATCATAGAATGCTATTCATTATAATTTCCTAAAAACACAATTATTGACCACAAATTTGTTTATGTTTGCTTATTGAATTAAAGTATTCAGTCATTTACTTGGTTTAAAAATATGTGTGGAAGTCATTGGCAGTGACATCATTGATCAACTCAATGTTACTGATATTGGAACTGCCAAACATGAGTAAACCATTTGCCTCAAACTGGATGTTACACAGCCATTATGCTATCATGATGATGTCACTGCCAATGGCTTCCACACATATTTTTAAACCAAGTGCTTAAAGGGCTTCCAGGCCCAAGAGAATATCTTTCAAATGACCAACAATTAAATGTCTGAGTACTTAAATTCAATAAGCGAAATATGAGCAAAATTTATGGTCAATGATTTTATTTTTAGGAAGTGTAATGAATAGCATTCTATGATAGAATACAGAAAGCACATTCTGCTGTAACTGAAGAAAAGTTGAATCAACAATAAAAGTTCAGATGTTCTGTATAATTGATAGTCACATCAAGGAATGTATCCTTGCAGAAGGAAGTCAAATGTGAACTGTAGCACATACAATAGTTGGAGGTGATTTCAAAGGTTGCTTCATGGTGTGCTGACTTAGTACTTAAACAATAATGTAAAATCTGCATTGTGTTGTTTTAAAGGTTTGAATACGTGTAGATAAAAGACAAACCTTTTACCCAATGTCTATGTTTTCATACAATTTCCTCAAATTTAATGAGTCCTGAGTTGGAGATACATCTTCAATTGCAGCTAAGTCATTAGTAATAAGTTTCAATTGGTTGATAAAGTGGTAATTAATGTAAATAATGAATTCTCATACCCTTTCTGGAATAGAAAGCTCAGAGATAAGTTCAATTAGCAAGCTTTCTTTTTATATAGCTAGTCTTTTACCTCTGTACTAAAATTAGCAAAAAAATGTTAGCAGCACTAAAGTTCAGTGAAACAATAAACACACTAGCTGAATAGGCTCACACTTACCGTGTCAAATAGCCACCAGTAGCTCATATTAAGAATTGCATTAAAAATGAATTACAGTCATATTAAAAAAATGGGCATAAAATTTGTGTCTATAGTATATGTTAGTGCAGCAAAAAATAAACAACAAAAAACAAAAAAAACAAAGAAAACATTGTTAACAATTAAATTTAATTACAGATCTGTGTATTCAAAATTATTAAAAAAAAATTTGAACAGCTATTTATCTGCTCCATCAAAGAAAATTCCATCTCAAGATGTCCCATGATTAGGACTGGTTAAAAATTGAAAGGCAATATACTAGTCTACATATTACATCACAATACATTACTTATAAATAAGTATTACTGTATTGCATATTTCCCTTCCAATCTTATATAAAATTTGGCTAAAAGTCATAAAAAAGAAACTAATGTTGGATTAAGGCCTTGTAGCATTGTTATTCACAAGAGTCATAGTTTTTGCATTGTTTTTGTGATATATCTTTCTAGAATATATTTCAGAAGGCTCAGTATCACATATATTCGGTGTTTGGCCAGTGTTCCTGCTCAAACAACAAATTTTGACGCTTTTACCAGAAACTGCACCCTGTTCATGGCTATTTTATCCAATAAAACTATCGTGCACTACTGCTCTTTGGCCTTTTTCTTAGCTCAAACATGTGTCAAATCTGAAGCCATAGAAGAAACATCTAGAAATTACTTCATTAGGAGCTGTAGAGAAACTTTCCATAACAGTAGTTTCTTGTGAGGGTATAGCTGGAATTGTAATTTATGCATTTGGGATGAGTGTTCACTGTCGTCAGAAAGCCCACACTATAGCTACTTTTAATGATAAATACTAATAATTGCTAACCTGTTGTAGTAGGAGGAGGTGATGATGGACCTGCATAAATTACTTCTGTAGGAGCTGTTGAGAAGCTTTCCATAAAAGTAGTTTCTTGTGTGGGCATGGCTGGAATTGTAAATTATGCATTTGGGATGAGTGTTCACTGTCGTCAGAAAGCACACACTATAGAATTGCTAACCTGGTGTAATAGGAGGAGTTGATGGTGGACCTGCAACAACTAATTCTTTAGGAGCTGTTGAGAAGCTTTCCATAAAAGTAGTTTCTTGTGTGGGTATGGCTGGAATTGTAAATTATGAGTGTTCACTGTTGTCAGAAATTGCACACTTCTATATGCTTGTGTATCAGTAACGATGATGATGATGATGGTGTGTATTTATGAGCTTAAAGAGTTTGGTAAAGCATTGTCTTTACCAGAATGGGTGAGGTTTCATCACAGTCAGTAGAAGGTAACTAAGAATCAGTGAGGAAAGGTGGCATCGGTTAAAAAAGAAAGATGAAAGTATGAAAGAGAAAGCAAGGAGGAAATTAACTGTAATTAAAAAGCCAGATGTAATCAGCAAAGAAAGACGGCATAAGTTTAAAAAATGAAGGTGAACGTATGAAAGAGAAGGTAAGAAGGCGATTGATTAATTGTAGCTAAAACACAGGTATAATCAGTGAGGAAAGGCAGCATAGGTAAAAAAAAAAGGTGAAAGTACAAAAGAGAGAACAAAAGTTTCGCAAACCCTAAGTATACAATCATGGTAGAAGGACAGAGAGACTCAAAAACAGGAGATAGACAAAGGAGGAGAAGAAAGGAAGGAGGAGGATAAGAAAAGCTGAGATAGTTCAGGAAGAAAGAGAGCAGGGGAGGGAAACTGACCTTAACCAAGTGGTAGAGGGTGATGTTACAATGATTAAAAATAAATTATACTAATTCATTCTCACTTTTCAATACGTCAAGTGCCACGATGTGGCGGAGTTCTTGCTAGTTTAATGATAAACACTAATAATTGCTAACCTGGTGTAGTAGGAGGAGGGGATGGTGAAGCTGTAGAAAATACTTCAGTAGGAGCTGTTGAGAAGATTTCCATAGAAGAAGTAATTTCTGGTGTGGGTATAGCTGCAATTGTAAACCAAACTTAAGCTATTGTACACGATCGTAAAAACCTAGATGTTTGAAGGTGTCACGTAAGTTGCCAATTATTGGTTACCTATTTAAGGCTCGTGTAGCTTGTTTAATAATAACATATTAATTGGAAAAAATAAGCCAAGTATAGATGTTCTCATTATGGACTACATCAACTATTGGCGAATAACTATGTTTAAATATAGGCCACTTTGTTCTAACATCACAAGATTAGCTAATGCTTGTTACATTACTAAACTGAGGCATAGGTAGGATTGTTATATGTGGGGTTATTTTGGCTACACTCACACTATACGTCCAAACCACGCTTATTATTTAATGGATACAAAGCAACAGCAATAGTAATTTCGAAACATCAAGCTAGCACACTCATTCCTTACTTTTTAACATGCAGTACCTATTTGATAAACTTTTATTCCATGGACAATATGAGCAAGATGCAATGTATTCAGTCTTCATAACTTTTGCTAATGATTTCATTCAGTGAGCCATGTCATATACTTCGCTAAGCGTCTTGTTGCTCTTATTTTTACTGAAATAACATCGATAATTTGAGGCTTTTGCCTCATTGGATCCATTCTAGCACAGCTGCATTTATTTCATATCATGTCAGTATAATAACATTGTGGTTATGACAGTGGTAACAGGTTAGATAGTAACAGTAATAATATCAGATTAAAAAAGGCAGTCTAAAGTGTTTGACCATGAATTACATTAGACCCCAACTTTACAATGAGTTATGAATATTATGAATTTGAGAGGGGAGTTACCAGTAAACCTCTTGAACGCCCCTCCCCCTACCTGCGTACACATTTGTTAAAGTAAACAATATTTCTAAAATGAAATTAGTACAATTGACCGATTTCTTTTTGTAGGCATAATTATATAAATATAGCTACATCATGCTGATTGTCTATTTATCATCTGCACATACCAGAATCACATGACATTCCTGTAAGTCCAGGGAGACAAGAACACTCTCCAAGATGGTCGCAGATCTATTTTTATCAAGGTTTGAAATAAAACTTAATCAATTCATACATTAAATACATGTAAGATCTTTAAAGGCAATTGCAATAAAAAAAATGTTTTGAGTGTGATAGCAAAGAGATAAGGTTGTAATATTTCGTAACTCTCTCAATCCATTGTTTTCCAGTTCACTTGATTAAAGAATATAAATGCATTTTGAGTACCTGTGTACACTTTATTATCTGACAGTGATGGACCATTCTAAAACCACTGATAACTGCTAGGTTGAAGAGGAGATTTGGAAACCTAGAAGTGCAGCTTTACTACAGCATATTATAGCATTACATACCTGAATCTCTGTTATAATAGGGTGTTTAAATAATACCTTGTGAGATGTTTACTGGGAGGCACTGTTTGGACAAGCCACTATGATCCCTTATAATTTCCACATCAATATATTTTATGCCAAATAAGCATATAGCTATAATAATTATCTTATATCCTCTAGTTTCTATATTTAAAATATCTTTCAGTAGTGACTAACTATGAGACAATATTAGGCTTTAGACTGGGGTGTCCAGGCAGTGCCTCCAATTTAACACCAAAATTAAGTTCTCAAACTCCCCATTTTTAACAGTGAATTGTACCCTTAGAACTCATGACAATGAAAAAAATAGTTTGTTAAACAAAAGTTTACATAACAACTCATGAGTAACTATAGAACTTTTTTATATTTTCTTCATTAAAAGACTAGAAGCAACATCTAAGGCTATGGTGTTTTTTTTTTCAATTATCATATAACAATTACTATTTGATTGTTAAATTCAAACCCAGTAGTCATAAATGTTTTTATTAATCAAATATTTCGGCTGCTATCTAGTGGTTTGAACTTTAATTAATAATCATGTATGTCTATACCTAGTCAAACAAATATTATACAGGAAGGCTATTACTTATGCTATTCTACAAAAGACCATAGTGTTACAAGATTAAAAAAAATAATTTCACATTGTTTGACTTACTCCTGAAGTGTTTCCTGAGCAAACTAATCCATTGCCTCCTACCGGACAAGTTGGGTTGCTTAAGGTAGACAAGTTGCGACACTCCTGGTTTATGCAGATCCTATCAGAGCCACATCTGGTACCATCATCTACTAGTCCAGGATTAATTATGCCAGTTGAAGGTTCCACTCCAAATGAGCTATATCAAATTCAAACCCACAACTTCTTTAATTTATTGTTCATAGATTGCTTTACATGAGTATATCTCTTTGCACACACTAATGATATTGTTTACATTTTCTTAGTCCACCATTAAATTAAATAATTGATTTCATTAACTTGTCTTATACAATAGTAACTCCCAACTTCAGTGATTATGTGGAGTACAAAAATGTTAGGCATTATGCTATAATCTTATTGTTTCAATTGCTATTTGTAGCTTATAATGTAACAACTTGGAGAGAAAGTAATTAGTATAAAACATTCTGTGATAAACTTTATTCGTTTTATTTTCTATCAACATTTTACCATTAGCTTGCATACATTTTTTATTCAGTAACTCCTAATTCAGTTGGTAATAATTTGGACTTAATAGGTAGACATCTTATGATAAGATTGAATGTGCTTACGTGCATCGAGTCCCATCAACAGTAAAATTTGCAGTAAATCCTCGTGTCCTATATATTCCAGTGTAGCTTCCATTATCACATTGAAGTAGGCCACACTGGACGTTGCTTCAGGTTGATATGAAATATATGAACCAAATAACCAGCAAATAATACAACAATGGCAAAATTATTGCATTAAACATTTAACAATACAATGGATGTTGATGCATTGATTGATAAAAAAAGACAATATACAAATAGTCTCACATAGCCAGACCCTTTATCAATCGCGATGCAGGAAAAGGGTCTGGTGGACTGACATTGAGCAGTTTGTTTAGTTCTCCTCGATTGGGGAGACCAAACAATAGGTGACATGATATCATGTGACATAAGACTGCTCAAATTTTTGCTTGCATTTTATTTTTGTGCATAACTCTCCAACAGCCATGTTAAAGCTCTTTCTTTAGATGATGCCATTATTATGCTAAGCAGCGACTTGGACTAGTCTCTTTAAGAGATCTTAAATTGAAGATATCTCGCTCAGCAGCAAGATACAGTTTTTACTTTGCATACTGGCCATTATATATTTTACCATGGTACCTTAGTTTTTTTGACATTCTTAAAGGTGAATAATACCAGCCAAAAATCAACATTGGTGTCATTAAATCCAAGACCAACAGCATCTCCCAGCATAATTTTGTATAAGCAAAATTTCCTCATGGCAATTAAATACAGAACCAGCTTCACCTACTGATCTGAACAATTCACATGCCTTAAAACATTTAACAATTTACACTCACGCTAATTGAACCACAGTTAACCACTAGCTGACCTGGCAAGAACAAACTGCTCAATGTCAGTCTACCATATCCTTTCCTGTGTAGCAATTGGTAAAGGGTCTGGCTATGCAAGACTAGTAAATGAGTACCATGCCACACAGTGGCACCTGATGTACTAGCTTGTTCAAATTAGGAGTGCAGTAACATAAGGTGTTTTTAGGTTTCCCTCTCCTGCTCTCTTTTATCCTGAGCCATCCCAGTTTTTCGTGTTTCTCTTTCCAACTCATAGATTTCTTTCTCCTGCCCCTTGCTTACCTCTCCTGCTCCTCAATATCTCTGTCCTTTCAATGTCTTTTGTTTCACTTCTTCCTTGAAGTAGTTTTTTGAGTCAGCTTATTTAAACCTTTTTCTACTTTTTTGACCCTTGGATTCTCCTGCTTCTCTGCCTTTGTTCTACTCATGATTCATGGTGGATTATGGTTAGCTATTGTAGGTAAACACTCCTTTCCAACTCAGTTCAGCGACCCAGTATTCAGTTTTAATAGAGCGGGGGATGGACAGGGCAAGAATTTGTAAAAAAAAAAAATAAATATAAATATATATATAAGAATGGATCGGAGGCACTCCATGATTCCCTTAGCTGTCAGACAGTTTTAAGATAGGTGTGTGCATCTTTGAAGTTGATAGTGGCACATTCAAACCTGCAATGGAATATTTTATTTCTCTGATTTCAGTTCTTGTCAACTAAAGTGTGTGTTAATGTAACTTGTATACCCGTCCAGTAAATAACAATGCTGTACTACTCTGTTCAGTTAATGAATTACACACAAATACTCAATATTGTCATCATTGTCTGTCGTTATCGTTATTGTCATGGTCATTACTGACACACAAGTATATTATTGCATAAATACTATAACAAATTAATGAATATTATACTGTAATCCTAGATTTTGCCCTAACGTTCCATTTGAAAAAAATAATGACCACTTTTATTCCTTAAGGTGAACATCTATCAACATTTGGAGCCCTAGTTAAAGCCAGTGTGTCAACAGCTATTTACGAGTTGTCATTCCAATGTTTCCAAGCAGAAAGTAATTTCCAGTAAACCATAGATTATTATGACCTAATTCAAACAACTTATCAATTTTATCACCAGTTATTTACCGGAATGTCTTTCATATGTTCCACTGACAACTGTTCAATAATTTCTTAGTTTAAGCTATACTCCATTCCATCCTTAATATAATAACAGTAGGCAATACATTTTTTTGTAGTTCTAACTGATTTAACTAGATTTTTGAAAATAGATACCACATATTCTTTGTTGACCTTGTGCTGACAATAAATATTAGGGATGATTGCAAAATTTGGGTAGATTGGTTGATAACTATGCAAATGTAGTTTTAAAAATAGCACTAACCTATGTGTGTTTTTTCATTAACCTTCAGTGCACATGCATGAGAGAGTTGTAATAATTGTCCGTTTGTCTATTTGTCAATCACACTCTGATTTTGGAGATTACTGACAATTAACTGTTGATTTATGTATGAACTTACTCTAAACAACGAGTTGAGACTATTTGTTGTGCTACTTTATTTAACTTTGGTGGCTGATTAATGAACAGAAAAACAACAACAAAGCTATCAGTTTCATTTTGGTACTAGCTTTTTTGGGTAACTCCCCCAAGTATCACGTCGTAATCATGTTTCCAAGGTAGTTCTTGCTTCCCAGTGTTGTTTTGTTCTATGTTTGGAAGTTACTGAGTGCTGAAGTTGGAGTTTTGTGTTGAAAATATATACCAGGAAGTAGTCTCTGGCCTGTTCAGCTTCTTCTCTTATGAAAGCAGCATTTACATCTACTGTTTTCATAGCACAAGCAATATTGATATCTGATTCTGATTAGAATAGCCTATTAATCAATCTTTTGATCTGAGATGATTTTGTAACTGCTAGTGTGCACTATGGTGCTTCTTTTGATACAGTAGTCCAATTAATTATATGCTTGCACGTATGTGTGTGTATGTGTATATGTATTCATGTGTGTGTGCACATACACTCATTTTCCATGTCAATTTACTTTAAAAACTAATAAAGTATTGCAATAATGAACTGAAAGGTAATGTGTATTATTATTGTGTTTGATTTGAATTTATTCTACTTTAGCTTCCATTGAATGTAGCAACTACTAAGTAAAGCAAGCATATTTACCTCATCAAACATGGTAAGTAGTTAGTGTTGTCATGTCCACAATTACTGGCAAAGGTGCCACCTGTATTAAACTGAAGACAGATGATAGCTGCTCTGGTAGCTAAAGGATAAACAGAAGCATTAAATGATTTAGATAACTATACACATAACTAGTGTTAAACAACTAGAGATTCACTTACAAAAGGATGCCATGCATTGAGCATCATGTGTTGGGCAAGTTCCATTGAAGC
>WLWI01004094.1_pt1 | contig 12400 bp, 7 predicted proteins | sample 6701501 | NCBI WGS metagenome assembly WLWI01 (sample SAMN12718690, study PRJNA515312) | sponge metagenome | isolation source: marine sponge | host: Mycale hentscheli | place: New Zealand: South Island, Marlborough, Capsize Point | collected 2014-11-01
ATCCATTGGATACCCGAGAATATCACTTGTCTGATTGGTGGTATTTACGCTCGTGCCTGCGGCACTCGCGTAAATACTAAGCCAACAGACTCGTGATATTCTCCTGTATCAAATGAATAATATATATATATATATATATAATATATAATAATATTATAGTACATTTACAAGAGTCAGAGTGTGATATAGCGAAATATTTCACAAGCAGGCTAATTCGAGCAGCCTGAGAGTGAAATATCTTGCCATATCACTCTGAAGAGTGTAATAAGTGGTTTATTCCACACTAGACATCTTCACTGGAGTCGGTTTTTTTTTTGGTAACTGACTGTGTAAAGTTAGCGAAAACTCACTAGGGGCTCCTCACAACCCCACCTATATTATAGCAGCTGCTCTAACCCGGCTGGGTAGGCTATAGCTGTAAAAACCCAGAAAACTTGTATCATTGTGAAGGTACCTAAAAATATCATAGTGAAGATATCTAGCGTAGAATATATATATACATATATAATATACATATATTTATATGTACCCAAATTAACTTCTATTTCATTTTCTGTTTATATTTTGTTCCTATAATGACAGTAAATTTGTCAATATCAATTATGCCACGATCATTTGACTAAATCACATTCCAGAGCTATTTCAGAAACTTGGCAAGCTATTTGCTTGAATTACTATACTGATTTTATTCAGACGAAACAATCATCATCATTCTCCTGAATTACTAGTTATACTTTGGACAACAACCAGTATATTATTAATGAATAATATATGCCTTGCCAACTACAGCAAAAACACTGCTATCAGACGTGTTTATTAATTCTGCAGAGTGAAACCCTAAAAGTGCCCTGAGGTTAGACAATTTAATTAATGACCAACCAAAGCTAGAAGTCTTATAGAGTAAGTTGCCCATAAATGGCAACATTGAAATGACAATGGCTACCCTCTCACTGCCCGGTGGGCCAGCACTATGTGTCGTATGGCTTCATCAAGATCTAAAAACTGTTTACCCTTTTAAACCTCATCAAAATGACTTCATACGAGCATAGCTTGAGTTGATCCTGCCTTCTATCTATTACAAGCATAGTTCTAACAGCTATTTCTGTGCATAAGAACGTTCTGTGATTATAATTTGGCAGTTTGGGTAAGCTGTTACAATGAATAGGGCCAATGAAGGTAAGCCAAAATGTTAGATAATGAGGTTAACTATCCAATGAACCACAATGTTGTAGTATCCAGAATCATAATTAGTAAAAACTCATCAACTTACTGAGTTTCTCCTCTATATGGCCTTTTGTAAGTACCTTAGATTATGGCTTGTAGATACTTCATAAAATCATCGTAATATTGGTCTGGTTCGGAATTCACTTTATTTGAAACTGCTTCCATGATAGCAGCTGCATGTTTTTGAGGCGTACTTGTCAGTAGCAACTTAGAATAGTCATCAGGCTTAATCAAGGACAGCTAAAGTAAACTACTGCCGATTTCTGCGGGGGTATGCGCAGCTATTCCATCGATTAAAAGCTGAGTACAGAAACAGAATGCTCTGTAGCGAATATCTGATGCCATTTTGCTGACTTCGCTTACCAAACGTCACCTAAGTCTGGCGCAGGCAGACCTTTTCCAAACCGCCACAGGAAGTGGTTAGGTAAAGGGTCTCGCTACGCCAGACTAACGGGATAGATCAAGCTCTAGTGACAGGGAGGGGCCCAAATATATTTAGATCAAAACTTACATACAGGAAGTCCTGGTCCCCTTGGCTCCTCCCCCTAGATTCTCCCCTGCGAAACTTAACTTTGCCAAATATTGCTCTCGTCCTGTCCTCTCTATTTATTACGCAAAGCGTTCAACTTCTAATGGTCTAGTTATTATGATAGACTTAGCTAACTACTCCGTCCCAGGCAAGAAAAGCAGCAAGTGAATATTTCTGATTACAATTCTGCTGTTAATTTGTACATACAATTGAGCAAGTAGCTATAGCTATAGAGTCTGCACAAAGCTGGCTAAACCCTTATTACAGAATCTAGCTCATTGAACAACACTCAATATCGGTACATTTTATTCATGAAGATAGTTAATTATTTTCCCTTTCTCTAGTAACTTAATTTGGTATGCAAAAAAGGTGGTGTGGTGTACTTGCCTGAGCTATTATTATTATTGTAGCTATCAGTGAAGTGTTGTGTGAGTGTCTAGCCTGTTCAACATCTTAACTTATGAAGACTGTGTTTACATGTCTCAGATGATTTTGTAGAAGCTAGCTAGTGTCTAGTAGTGCTGAGGGTTCCCACCTTTAGTGCTTCATTTAAGTAGTCGGTTATAGTTTTGGATATTCTGATACATTAAGACTTACTAGGAGCTATAGCAGCAGAACCAAGAGATGTATACTTGGTGTTTAGTTTTGTCAGGACAGCTTCAAAAACTCCAGGTCTCGACTTAAAATATTCCATCACTTTATGATAATGCTTTGTATCCTCCTCCACTTTGTCTTCCCACTTCCTGAGCAGAATTCTGGCTCGATCGTCATCAGACTGTCTGGTTGTATCTGTCACTTCATGATGAATTTTCTTGTTGATGATGCCTTCGTTTCTCATAAATAGAGCTATGTCTTCATGATTGTTGCGAAACGTTGACAGAATTTGGTCATGGCAATGACCAATAGTCGTAAGTTCTATAGAGTTGCTCATGGCTTAAACAGTACGTTACCTACAGAATCTAAATATTATAACAAACCAACAGAGACATAAATCAAATTGAAAAAAAGGTTATATTCATGAATTTTCATGAATATGACAAATAAATTTTATATTTTTTATATTGCGCAAGTCCTCAACAATTTACTCAATTTTGCACCTTGAAAGCACAACTTGTGAAAAAGAAATAAAATTTACGGTGTAGACAAAATTAGATAGCCTTGCCCTTTTTGTATCACTATTTGTAGTATGTTGGACAAAGCTTGACTATAAAAGCAATCAGACTAAAATTATTGAGTAGGGACATTAATTATTTGCGTGACGTTGCATCCAATACATCGACTACAGGACATAACCAATGCCAGCATAATTTCCTGAAATTGTAAAGATACATTTTTAACAACACCACTGAAATTTCCATAAACATATACCCCTACCTGTGTATTCCTACTTGAAATTTATTGTAGCGAAGTTGTAGTTTTTTTCTTACTGGAGTATTTGTAAAGCCTACAAGGTATCTAATAGAGTATCGCTGGCTTTTCTAATCCCAATAAGTTATTAACCAAGCCCTACAGCCCAACCACAGACAACTGCATTCAATCCTTAAAATGGTTTTTAAAGCTTGCCAATGTTACTCACACACTTTAGCAGCAGCAAAACTTCAACGTTTTCTGAGTTGACTGAAACCTGCGCCCTTCCGCCGTATGTTGTTGGGCTTAGCTAGACATAATAATAACTTTGTCACAGAGCAACTGTATTCTTCCATAGTTAGCCGATCTCTATAAAGAGTTCGTATATACCTTTACTTGTCCGCTCAGGACGAGCTTGGTCACCTTAGTCAGGTGTAATGATTCTTGCTCGCTAGATTTATCCCACCGTTTTCTCTCCCGTTTCAGGCAGTAGGTTTGGGAGACTTCTTTTTTCCCAGGGCCCAGAGCACCAGTGTGATGTGATGACTCAGCAACCCGCCATCAATTCAAATGACATCATACTTCTTACCGCGTGTCTGGCTTATTATCATTTGTGGGTGTTAATACAGACGGTAATGGTGCTCTGGTAAGAAAGATTAGCACAGGCCTTTAACAAGTTGCAGATCACATTATTTTGGAGGTGTGGCATCCCAAGGCCATAGTGCGTCCAACACAATGATTATTTCATTATTACTGAAGATTTTATGGTAGCTCAGCCTTTATGTTTACACAGTAGCTAGCTAGCTACTTTAGTCGTAAAGGTAGTGGAAATGCAGCTAATAGTCTGTGATAAAACTATCCCTTCCTGAATTCGCATACTACACCAGTTGAATCTTGAACTACCAAAGTATTTAGCTAGATGCAAGTCAAGACATTTTACACACTCAGGACCAAATTGTGTGGTGGAATAGGCATGCTAAGGACCTCCCACAGTATTAGTTCCAGTTAGCTCAGCCATCTTCAGCTGAAGTGAAATGCATTATTCTCTCTATCACAGTTTTACTCAGGCACAAATGTTTTCTGGGAAGATTACATTGGATCTTAAATTAATGATTTCAATCCAATAATATCAATGAAAACTGTTCACTCATTTCATAACACTTCAACTTAATACTGCAATCAAGTACTGTATAGTATATGAGCTGAAATAGTCATAAGAGAATATTAAGAAAATTTATGGAATATTCTATTAATAATTTCAGTAGCTGTATAAAGAGTCAGTACATTATGAAATGAACGAGAAAAATTATCAAATTTCACTTGCTGTTATACTGAATTGCTCAATATTTAGATCAAAACTTCCATTTGAAATTTATTAAAATATTAATGATTGATTAAAAATGATTTGGACATAATACTTTATGAGTTAAGAGCATAAATTAGCATGCAGTTATCGGGAAACTGTATTGCCTTTAGTGATACATTCGTCCTTATAACCTTATAATATTTCAATAAACTTGGTTTGCAGGAGGGGGGGGGTCCTGGCCCCCTTGGCTCCCCCCACTGGATCCTCCCCTGCGACCTTAACTTTACCAAATTATTGCTCCCGTCCTGTCCTCTCTATTTATTATGCAAAGCGTTCAACTTGTATGATCTAGTTATTATGCTACACTTAGCTAACTATCTCCGTCCGGGACAAGCAAAGCAGCAAGTGAATATTTCTGATTCAGTTTTTGTCCCTGATTGTTTTTGTCAAGGAAGACATTTTTTAGAAAGTTTCATATGAGCTAATCAGTACATAGCTAGGTCCATCACAAAAACAATCTAGAGAGTAAAAACGTAGATTTTAAAGTAATTTACTAGTCGAAATGTGTTAAGCTAGTAAAATTAATCAAAAGAGTAGTCTAAAATTACTCAATATGGATAACTTCTACTAAAATTGCCCTCTGTATATTAATTGAAATAACCAGAACTTAAAATTAAAATACGTAAAGTTTGAAAATAAAAACAAAAAATAAAATTAAGATGCGTATGAAAAGTATAATGAAGACATGATATTCATGGTAGCAAAACTATAAATTGAAACATAAAATAATGTTAAATACCACTAACTGTGGTATACTCAATCAAAGATTACAACTAGCTAAATAGGGTGCAAAATAATAGTAAAAATGACTACCACATGTATTCAGACAGTTTTATTAAAGTGGACGAAGTGAACCATCTTTGTTAGTCTATCAACACATTCTGAGCATTGCTTGAATCCTTCTTTGGTGTAAGCCCCAGAGATTTTTCTGTTCACTCTTTTCATCTGACCAGGAGACAATAACCAGACCACGCTGGCGGCAACTCTCCTCACCTCGATGTAAGCTGGCGTGTCCAGCTGAGGTCTGGGGGGAGGGGACCAGTCTTTGCTGGGCTTCGGAAGGTGTTCCGTGACATACCAGGTAGGAAGAAATGTCTCTTAGAAGAGTTATGGCACCATTACAACATGGGCAGTTCAAATAGTCCAGGTTCATTAAACAGCAGCAGACAAATACCTCATTAATAAGATTCCTAAAGGATACTGCCATATTTGCAGCAATTATGACTTTTATCATCCCTTTGACCCTAATGAAGCCCATCCAAACATGGGAGCAGACTATATATCAAGTTCATTTAATGAAAACGTTTGAGTATTTACGGTATGAAGTGGTAGTTAAGGAAAATCTCACAGCTCTAGAGATGCAAGATATGTTGGAATTTGCCTGTAAACAATTCAAAATATGACAACTTTGTCTGCTGTACTCTGACTCATGGCGATAAAGATGATGTTATCAATGGAGCTGATAGTTAGGAAGTGAACTTTCATGAGTTTGCATCCACCATAAAAATATGTGTCACATTTGGGCAAACTAAAGATATTTTTTAAGCTATCTTGTCGTGGTGAACAGGAGAACATTGGACTAGAGTTTCAGAAAGATAGAAATTCAGGAGATGCCAAGGTCACTGCCACAATCCCTCAAGAGGCTGACTTTTTCTTTGGCTTTGCCTCTCCTCCTGGAAATGATTCTTATACAAGCCGGAAACATGGATCATGGTATGTGTCAAAATTATGTGAAATTCTTGTTATTTATGCCAGTACAGAAAGCCTTAGCAGCAGTCTGAACATCACTGTGGCATTGACCAGCGAGACCACTGACAGGGGGCTCCCCAAGGAGGAGGGGAAGGATCACATTGTCCACTTCAAAGGTTGGCCTTCTCCACATCTTTGATGTTATATTTGCTCATTGATTGCATATTGTTCCTGTAGCTGTCATATCATAATTCAATTTCCTATTCCATTTTTTTCATTTGGCTCTCTTTTATGGCCAGCTCACTAAGATAATCCTTACCTTTCAGAAAGGAATTATTTGGTTCAGGTGGATACATCGGGGGATTGCTGAGATGTTGCTGTCATGCATTGAATTAGTGGGTATCGAGGTATGGTAATTCGGTATGGCTCCATTATTAGAGACGTCAGCAAAGATAGGTCCAATAGTGGTAGAAGATAAACATTCTGGGTGGTACATAGGCTGTTGATGATAAACGAGGCCTGTGGGGTCTGGATTAAAGAAATGTAACAACATCATGATTTCCAGCTCCACTTCCTGAACTTTTTCATATGTTTTGAAGCCTCACTGATTAATTCGATCTTCAATACAAGAAGTATTGACATCAAGTTCCTCAAATCAAGCAACCTGATAGTGGACTTCAATAGTCTCATGTAGAGTTGGTATAGAAGCATCATCAAAACAACATGAAATTACTTTTTATGAAGCAAGTAAGAGAAAGGTTTGCCAATGTCAACATTTTCTTGCCTTCATTTCAGTATTTTTCCACTGCTCCATTGACAATGTCCAAAACTCCAAAAGTGCAGTAAAATTATATGTAGAAAACTCTTCAAGTCTTCAATGATTCTGTTCCTACTGTCATCCACCAAGTGTGACAGAGTACTAATACCTGGAGATTCACTTAATTCCATTGTTTCCATAATTGGATTAAAATTCCTTCTTGAGTTGATTTTTTTAAATATTTTACTTTAAAATTTCATATGCTCATCGCATCTTTAAATAGAGTGCATTGTTTTATAGTATAACATCAGGCAAGATGTAAATTTTCTTAATAATGGACTAAAATGGCTCTAGGCCCAGCTGCAGATAATCTTGCTGTCTCACTAGATCTTGAACTAGATATAGTTGCTGCACAGTCACAGCACTGTCCTTTAACCCTTGAAATAGATACATTTAACTGAAGAAATAATTAATAATGACTGCCATAAGAATGATGGTCATAACTTTAGTTGATGCCACTTCTTCCATTCCGACAAATCCTCCTGAACTTCTAACATTTCACTAATCCATCTGAGACACACTGCAGCTTGCTCCACATTTTAATATGTTTGTTCATCAACCATCACAGTGAAGAAAGGTGTTACCTGGATAGATACAGCAATTTCTAGCAAATCATGTAAACTGATTAACCCTTTATCATCTCATTCTGCATATCACCAGACGTGTATTTATCAGTTCAGCGTCTTATTCAGCCAATAAAAGCTCTTAATTGTTTTTAGCTATATCATAAATGAATAGCTAAGTCTCATAAAATTTGAATCTACTGTTCATGACCATCACCATGAAATGCAAGGTCTAGTAGCAAGGAAAGACACATAGGAGATCAACTGCAGCAAAAAAAATTCATTGAAATTGTCTCTGAATGATTTTTTTTTGATAGCAGCATTTCACTGGCATCTCTTGTGGTAGCAGGAAGTCTAATTGCCTTCAAAACTGACTCTTGTGACACTGGATACTTACTGGCATGCTTTGTGAATTCTGCAATTGCAATTTTTGACTACATTGATTCTTCATTTATAATTATGCCACAACTACTTACAAAGCAGAACGCAAAAATCTCTGACTTCAGCATAATGGAGCCATGGCTACTTTCCAAACCACTGCAATTAAATATTGTTTCAACTCTGACTTCAACCCAAACTCACGTTTTGGGAATCTAAAGTGTGATCTTTGTCACAATTATGGGCAATAGCTATAGCCATCCAGAATTGTGGGAAGAAGTCATCAAAATGTTAACTTAAATAAGCCAGGTTACTGGGATAACCCTTTACCAAATATTGCTTGGGGCAGCTCTGCCCTTTGTGCTCTTGTATATCTCTGGAATCTCTAAACCAAGTAGGGAACACAGTTTTTAGATAAACATTATACAACCATTGTACATCAAAAATGCTGATGTAAGCAAAAAAAATGCATCCAAATCTTTAAAGGTGAAATCAACACTAGCATGTATCGATGAATGTAACAGAAAAAAATATACCAACAATAGCTAGCTATTGGATAATGTTATTTCTATAGTTTTAATATGATCTTAGCATTGTTAGTGTTATTTAGAGCTTCTTGGAGAGCTTCCAAAGTAGCAATATCTTTACTACCCCTCTTATCTCCAGGGCCCCACTGTAGCCAAGTGGTAATTACATCATTAATGAAGTCACCACTCTGAATTCGTACAAGGCTGCTTGCGATGTTTTTAATTTCATATGCCTTGAACCCAAGCTGCTGTGCAATATGTTCCCACTGTGACTTCACTGGTATCAATTGCTCTATGATTTTCCCATAATGATCATCTGTCAGCTCAGTTCTCGTACCAGTCCCTACAAATAATAGATTGATAATAGTTTAGTTTCATTATTTTTCTTCCAATGATCATTGTAATAAAAAAAAGGTTGAAAAAAGAAACAAATACACAAATTAAAACTAGTTAATTAAGGTGTACACTAGCATGAGCACAAGGAAGAATTAATTAGCTGCGTAGATACAATAACATGATAAATAATATTATGTTCAATCAGGGGTACCTTGTAAAAACACTTTCTGATCATTTCATGTGAGAGATATTATCACATTATTATAAACAAGTATGCAGACTAGTACAAGTATGCTTCGATTAGATGCATTAAGACTTACTAGGAGCTATAGCAGCAGAATTTTGATAAAGAGATTTATACTCGGTGTTTAGTTTTGTCAGGACAGCTTCAAAATTTCCAGGTCTCGACTTAAAATATTCGACCACTTTATGATAATGCTTTGTATCCTCCTCCACTTTGTCTTCCCACTTCCTGAGCAGAATTCTGGCTCGATCGTCATCAGACTGTCTGGTTGTATCTGTCACTTCATGATGAATTTTCTTGTTGATAATGCCTTCGTTTCTCATAAATAGAGCTATGTCTTCAAGATTGTTGCGAAAGGTTGACAGAATTTGGTCATGGCAACGACCAATAGTCGTAAGTTCTTTAGAGTCGCTCATGGCTTAAGCAGTTACCTACAGAAACTAAACATAGCAAACAGAGACAAGTTATATTATTACAATTGCACAAATGCTATTAAATATTAATTACCACCAGCTAGCATTGCAACAACATAAACCAAATTGGAAAAAAAAAAGTGGTTATATTTATGAATATTCATGATTATAGCCACATTTTTTAAATATTTTTTATATCGTGCAAGTGCTCAACAATTGGCTCAATTTTGCCACAACTTGTTAAAAAGACATAAAAAGTTATGGTGTAGACCAAATATATTACTAGATAGCCTTGCCCTTTTTGTATCGATATTCGTGGGATGTTGGGCAAAGCTTGACTAAAAGCAGTCAGACTAAAATTATTGAGTAGGGCCATTAATTATTTGCGTGACCCAATAAAACAAATTCGGGACAACTAACCAAAATTCCAGGATAATTTCCTGAAATTGTAAAGATACATTTTTAACAGCATCACTGAAATTTCCATACACAGTTACCCTCTACCAATGTATTCCTATTTGAAATTTATCGTAGCAAAGTTTTTTTTCTTTTGTAAAGCCTACAACGTAGCTAATAGAGTATTGCTGGCTTTTCTGAGAGGTACTCCGAGTGTACTGAAACCTGCAACTTCCGCCGTATGCTGTTAGGATTAGCTGGAAATAAAAACCTTTGTCACAGAGCAACTACATACTGCCACAATTAGCCTGCCTGTAAAGAGTTCGTGTATACCTTTACTTGTCCACTCAGGACGAGCTAGGTCACCTTAGTCGGATGTACTAATTCTTGCTCGCGATTTAATTATCCCACCGTCTCCTCTCCCGTCTCAGGCAGTAAGTTTGCGAGACTTCTTTTCTCCCAACAGGACAGAGCACCAGTGGGTGTGTGATGTGCTGACTCAGCAAACTGCCATCCCTCTAAATGACGTCATACTTCTTACCGCGTGTCTGGCTTATTATCATTTGTATGGGGTGTTAAGTAAGAAAGATCAGCATAGGCCTTTAGATCACAATTTTTTTTGGAGGTGTGGCATCCCTCATTAATCAACTTATTATTTACTGGAGGTGTGGTATCTCTTACTAAACAACTTCTCAACTTGTCAAGGCCATAGTGTATGAATCCAACACAATGATTATTTTCATTATTACTGAAGATTTTATGGTAGTTCAGCGTTTATGTTTACACAGTAGCTAGCTAGCTACTTTAGTCGTAAAGGTAGTGGAAATGCAGCGAATAGTCTGTGATCTTAAAAACTATCCCGTCTTGAATTCGCATACTACACCAGTTGAATCTTGAACTACCAAAGTATTTAGCTAGATGCAAGTCAAGACATTTTACCCACTCAGGACCAAATTGTGTGGTGGAAAAGGCATGCTAAGGGGCCTCCCACAGTATTTAAGCGTAATGTGCAATAAGTTCCAGTTAGCTCAGCCATCTTCAGCTGAAGTGAAATGCATTATTCTCTCTATCACACAGGTTTTACTCAGGCACAAATGTTTTCCGGGAAGATTACATTGGATCTTAAATTAATGATTTAATCCAATAATATCAACAAAAATTGGATCTTAAATTAATGATTTAATCCAATAATATCAACAAAAACTGAAAATTTATGGAATATTCTATTAATATTCCAATTAGAAATAAGAGACAGTAATGATTTCAGTAGCTGTGTAAAGAGTCAGTATAATTATTATGAAATGAATGAGAATCTCACTTGCTGTTATACGGAATTGCTCAATATAGAGGATTCAATATAGCTTGCTAATCTTTCAGTGAAAGCCTTGAATAGTCAGTATATTATTATGAAATGAATGAGAATCTCACTTGCTGTTATACAGAATTGCTCAATATAGAGGATTCAATATAGCTTGCTAATCTTTCAGTGAAAGCCTTGAATGTCCTTTAAAAAAAGATTCAATGAATGGAGAATCCAGTTTTGCTACAGCTAAACTTTTTTTTTAATGATGAGAAACTTTACCGTGCATTTGGGAGGAAATGTGAGTTAGGGATTATAATAATTTTAATAAGCTCAGTAGTGGAATTCACCTTCTCTCCTCTTAGGTTTGTTTGTACTGATTTATATTATATTTTTTCTTGTCAATTCTGATGCAGTATGATTGTTGAGTTGCTCAGAAGAGAAACCATTTAGCATGGTTAAGTGGCATTATTGAGTACGAGGTCTTTGCTAGGTTGAACTAACATTGGTGGATCCATGACGATAGTAATGTTGTGTACTGCAAAACTGAGTAAAATACACAAATTTACTATTTTCTCAGTAAGGAATGTTAGCTTTCACTATAAAAAAGCTAACATTGAGTGATATAATAGCATATTTTGAACGATTTATTTTGTGGTCATTCTAATTTATGTTCATGTACCACTCTCATGGAGGTACAAGTTGGGTTCATATAAAATTGACTATTAATTAATGCACACGACAAGCATAGCATTCAGTTGTATTGTTCTCTACAAAGCCATGGCTAGGTGTTGGTTTCATATAAGCAAGCGAAATCAAATAGAAAATCAGTACTATTGTTACTTTGCAAAGATCTTGCTTGACTTGACCTAATCAGAAGTAAGTTTAACTTTTATTATTGGAGATGATGACAAAATAGTTACATATACAATGTTCATAGTTAATTACTGACATAGATAAAAACTTGTCAGAAATAATGGAAGAAAATTTTCACAATAAAACTGAATAATTAAAAACAAGTGTTCTTGTCCCTTTGATATAATAGAACTAAGGTGACATTTCTTCTTACAACATTATACTAAAATTATACTAGCTAAACTGGCAATGTAGCACTAGCATTGGCTAGGGTGTATCTGTGACAGTATAAGAATGTTTTCATAGTTGGCAATGCATGAATGATCAAGAACTGAATTCATTAGACTATAGCTTCATGAACCAAATGTGCCCATCACAATGGAATTCATTAGCCTACCAGTTGGTAATACAAATTT
>WLWI01004095.1_pt1 | contig 12398 bp, 8 predicted proteins | sample 6701501 | NCBI WGS metagenome assembly WLWI01 (sample SAMN12718690, study PRJNA515312) | sponge metagenome | isolation source: marine sponge | host: Mycale hentscheli | place: New Zealand: South Island, Marlborough, Capsize Point | collected 2014-11-01
AATTTGATTTATATAGTAGTAGATTAAAATGGGTAAGGAAAAGGAGAAAAAGGAGGAGGGGGGGGGGGTAGGATGGGGGGGGGGGGGGGGGGGGGGGGGGGGGGGGGTGATGTTGAAGGCAATACAGTAGAGTCAAAACAGGGGTATTGTTGATTCAAATGGCTTAATATTGTACCTTAGGGGATTTTAAACAAAATGAGCTCCCACGCCTTGTTCAAGTCTGGGGAAAGTTTGATAGAGCTGAAAATATGAAATGGCCACTTGCTAACATGTGAAAAAATTAAAAGTAATGAAAAAATCAACTATCTATCTATCGGTTTATTTGGTCATCATTCTGTCAGACTGTCTGTCTATTGACTGTCTGTCTAATCACTGTCTGTCTATTTACTGTCTGTCTATTGACTGTCTGTCTAATCACAGTCTGTCTTATGAGGGGGAAAGACATTGACAAGGGAAAAAATGGGGAAAAGAGGGAGAGGAGAGGGGAAAAAAGAGAAAAAGAAAGAAAGGGTGTAAGTGGAATGCTCAAAAAAACTCAAAAATATAATAAAAATGGACGACATTGATGGGAATCGAACTCCAGTTTTTCCCCCTGTCTGTCTCTCTCTCTGTCTGTTTCTCTCTCTCTTTCTGTGTGTCCATCTGTTTGTCTCTCTCTCTGTCCATCTGTTTGTCTCTCTCTGCAAGTGCACTGTTGGAGTATTAGCTGAGTATAGTGGATGAAATGAACAGGATTATAACTCACACTGTGACTATACCCAGCAACTCTTTCTTTCACATGTACTGGCATGCTAATCCATACCACCTGGCACTCAGAATAATTATAGAAACCCTGGTAATAATAATGCAGTTGTAACCATCCAGGTTGTTAGGTAAACACTAGTGGTTAGTGCCTCACTCCACCATGCACTATATTCATACCTGCTCTGTGTTGTAAATGAATTCTTCCCACCTACTGTAGAGAAACACAGGAGTAATAATCCCTTACCTAAGTTCTCTGGAGCAACTGAGATACGCTCTTTAGCTATATGTACTATGTTACGCTCAAATTCAACTAGCAAGACATGTCTGAGTCAGCATGTACCATTGAATTATCAACTCATAGTTATATATTTTCGTTTCAGATACTAAATTGCACTAGCAGCAAATGAGCTAATCGAACAAATAATGCCATGCCATCATTTTAACTTCACACATACAAAATACATTGCGGAGGCTACATGCTGGTTCAATTGGTTTTAATATGAGTCCATCAAGGCTAAGCATCTTGAGTCAGAACATGGATCAACCGAATGAGGGTGACAAGCAGGCTGTGTCTGCTGCCCCTTTCAGTGCAAGTTGCCGCCATTTCACACAGTATCCCTGCAGAATTGTTACATAAAAAATCACTGGTAAATACATCATTTCTCATATGCAATTTTTAATTAATAACCCCCACCCCCAATGCGTTCAACTGTTTCAGCAGACTTGCTAACAAACATATGTGCGTGCACTTTATATATGGAATATCATTCTTTTGTGGTCAAGTTTGTGACAACATTTGTGGATTGGTACTATTGCTTTAAGAATATAGCCATTTGGATCATGGCTTCCTGGTAAAGGTGATAACCACAAACCATTTGGCTGAGCCCTCACTTGTACAAATTTCTCCCAGCGATGCATGTAGCAGGAGCTAAATGATTCCTGATAACTTTTTGGGGGGTTCTGTCTCATTTTGAGGCAGCTGCTGATGAAGCACTGACTCATGTTTTTCAACCTAGATTTTTTTGTATGGATTAAGTTTCAGAAGAGTAGGAGGCAAATCTGATTGGTGCAGCCATAGCCACACCCACTTAACCACACCCTCTCGTTCGTTTAATTAGTGAATTTGATTTATAAAAAAAGACAATTTTAAAGTTTTTTTTCTTGATCAAATGCACCAAAAATTTATTAACCCACAAGAATCACTTCAATCAATTCAGTATAAACAATCTATGAGCTAAGCTTCTTGTAGATCAAATCAATTATGTTTGAGCTACTTATTTATTCCATCAATTTTGTTAATTTCTCTTCTGGCATTCCCGAAGCTTGTAGTCCTGCATCTTTCAAGCTTCTTTATATTAATTCATTACTATTGAGTCTAGTTTTCAGCCATCATGTTTAGCTCTTTCCATCTTGTTTGTTAGATCTAGCCAAGCTTCCCCATCCACACAGCCTTTCAAGCGAAGGAAATTCCAAGTAGTTAATTACTCACAAAACTGAAGATTTATAAATTTATAATACTTTATCAACTTAGCTATACACAATGATTGCTTTATGGCACTCATACTTGACTTAGCTATACACAATGATTGCTTTATGGCACTGATACTTGACTTAGCTATACACAATGATTGCTTTATGGCACTCATACTTGACTTAGCTATACACAATGATTGCTTTATGGCACTCATACTTGACTTAGCTATACACAATGATTGCTTTATGGCACTCATACTTGACTTAGCTATACACAATGATTGCTTTATGGCACTGATACTTGACTTAGCTATACACAATGATTGCTTTATGCCACTCATACTTGACTTAGCTATACACAATGATTGCTTTATGCCACTCATACTTGACTTAGCTATACACAATGATTGCTTTATGGCACTCATACTTGACTTAGCTATACACAATGATTGCTTTATGGCACTCATACTTGACTTAGCTATACACAATGATTGCTTTATGGCACTCATACTTGACTTAGCTATACACAATGGTTGCTTTATGCCACTCATACTTGACTTAGCTATACACAATGATTGCTTTATGGCACACATACTTGACTTAGCTATACACAATGATTGCTTTATGGCACTGATACTTGACTTAGCTATACACAATGATTGCTTTATGGCACACATACTTGACTTAGCTATACACAATGATTGCTTTATGGCACTGATACTTGACTTAGCTATACACAATGACTTAGCTATACACAATGATTGCCTTAGGGCACTCATACTTGACAAGTTTACTCGAAATAGCTGTGTACATACCTAGTTTTTGTCAGTGAATTTGATGATCCTTACCAGTATTTGGCTAGCCGTGCCAACTGTCACGTTTATTAATTGTAGTATTCATGACAATTCCTATAGCATCATTTGCTGAATGGTACTTCTTGAACAAAAATGCTATAGCATAAGTGTAGAGCTCTTTCCTGCCAATGCAAAATAGACTTGCTCGTCTTCAAGAGAGATGTTTCCTGAGTATCAATTTCAGGTCAATGGCTAGCAAATGTTAATCTCTGACAACTTCAAAGATACTTTATATATATTATATATATAGATAGTTATTCGCAATAGTCAAACAACATAGACAAAACTAGAATCAAGAACTGAGTGAACTACAAAAAATAAGAGAAGAGACTGACTGACAAAACAGGTTTGACCAGTTATAGGTAACCACACAGGTATGCTGATTAATACATTGGTTTAGATGATGGTTAGATCACTACATGTTACACAAATCATGGAGACATGAACAATAAGACTTGAAATGCCTGAGACTTGTAGACTTAGTTTATTATTATAAAGGAATATACTGGTTATGTTTGTAATTAGCTAGTGAGTGTAATTTATTATAATGAAGGAGTAGCAAATACTGGTTATAGTAGCAAATTTTCTCTTTCTAACAGCAATATTAAGTTAATTATAACTTAGCCTGACGTTTCGACTTCTTGCCAAAGTCCACTTCAGGGGTCAAAACTTCGGGTTAGTTTTAATTAACATAATATTGGCTGTTAGACAGAGCAAATTTGCTATTATTATAATTATTTCAGCCGAGAATGACTGAATCATCATTAAAAGAAAACTTGTTATGTGCAAATGATGTGTAGTGAATGAGACACTATTAGAGGATATGAGATGGGAAAAGTCCAGTGGTATGAATAGTAAAGTACCAGAAAGGGTGCAGTTTATAAAAATCAGTGGCAATTAACTTTTAGATTTGTAGTTAGCGCAGTGGTAAAAATTAGTTCTTGTTGAACCTCAGAAAAGAAAGAGATAGGGAGCTTAGGGAGGTTAAAAAAGATAGAAAACAGCCGCACTGAATTGCCCAAACACCAGAAGAAAAAGACAACGGGAAAAAAATGAAAAAGACTGCACTCCGAGCAGAGCTAAAAATATTTTACTGTACTACTCACATGAACACTTTTAAACCACAAAATACGTGCCCTTGGAGCCCCCCATACTGAAACATTTTCCTACACCACTGTATATAATTACTTATTACATGAATCAGAGTGTGATATAGTGAAATATTTCAAGCCATATCACTCTGCCTGAGTATAATAAGTGGTTTATTCCTACTAGATTTCTTCACTGAAGTAGTTTGTACTAGGGTTGGTAACTCTTGATGTAAAATTGGCTATAAAACTCTCTAGGGGCTCCTCACACCCCCAGCTGAAAATTTAGCAGCTGCTCTAACCTGGTCAGGTAGGTTTCACTTAGAGAAAGGTAACTGTAAACATGTCAAATATATTTTTATTTCCTGTTATAATTTACAAGTCACAGAATTTTCTATTTCCTATTATATTAGGCTATACCTTGGTATAAGAAGTCACAATTCATGAATATTATTATTACACTAGTAGTAGCACTGGTAGTACAGGTAGCATAGTCTCATGAGCCAGACCCTTTACCTAATTGCTACACTGGAAAAATCGCTCTCTCCACGTAGCAATTAGGTAAAGGGTCTGGCCAGTGAGAGTTTACAGTAGGTAGCACTGAGCATAGGTATAGTACTGGTAGCACAGGTAGTGTAGGTAGCACGGGTAGCTAAACCTAATTAAACTGAGGACACAAAAGGTATCGGAGCTCCTGACTTAACTATCAAAGACTTGCTCGTGCTATTGCTGGCCATATCTGATCATAAACAACTTAGAAATTTGATTGAAAAAGTTAATTGTTAACTTAGAAATTGCATTGTTTCTGTAGCAAGACTACTACAGATCATATAGTAGCTGTTCTCAACATGACATCACACAAACCACACCCAATTCAGGAAATTAGTTTTCAAGAAGGAGCAAATAAATAGGGTAAACGTGTGGGGCCACACCCACAAATAATTACTTTATAGTTTTATTTAAGCATTTTTGTGGTATGGAAGTTGGCAGGCACTGATGTAAGTGATGCCACTAATTAGTGGATCACACATCAGGCACTGATGTAATCAATGCTACTAATTAGTGGGTCACACATTTGCAAACTGAAAGAACATTCCAGAATATTGTAACACATATGCTTTCCCTACTGAGCACAGGCATTAACATTCATTCTTTTTATGTATCACTATGTGGGTGGTTGACTATAAATTTACATATAGTCGTCCAACCTGCTTTTCAGTTAGTCTATTGTTGTGTCCTACCCTGCAACTCACTGCATAACTTTGACTAATATATTTAACTACTCTATAATGTAAGAATTGTGATATTTTATTTATTAAATTTTGAGGACATAGTAAGTGAGATAATAGAGAAAGTTGGTGGACAATTTAGTAGTTTCTGTGTTAGAATATACGGTAAAACTTCTATTAATGACCTCTCCGAGAAGCAACCGACTTCTCTGGAGAGACCAAATCACGAGCCCCCGATTGCAACTACAACAAATATAGTGCATTTAGAACCTCCAAGAAGCAACCACCTCTTATTTCCAACCAGCGACCAATTTCTCAGCCCCATCTTGCTCAAAACAAATACATTCGCCCCTCTACAAGCAACCAAAGACCACACCTACTGAAAATTTGAGAGACTGTGGTCGCTCGTAAGCTATTTAAAAAATAGCATACTACACTACTTCTACAGTATCATATTTTGTCTGGGACAAAAAGTCTTCGCTAAATGCTCTCACTGAAAGCTTGATGCCTTCATCTGAACAAAACGTGCAGGAAATAATATGAACAGGACACCAAGTGCTACTAGGAAAAAATCACCTGGCTTGCTACCAAAATAAAGACTGGTGTGTTTGCTGCAAACACCACCTCAAATAATCCCCTTATTCTGAAAAGTAAAATTGCATCTCCAGTGGCAGCACATCCTATCAAAGTAGACATATTTGGTGGAGAAATAGCTAAGTTAGCTACCAGTAGCCATAAGAAGGCAATTGAGACTTCAGAAGAAAAATATTCTTGTAAGATGCTTGTCATCAGGACACCTTTCAGATAACCACAACAAGACATGCACCAATTAATGAATGTTTAATTCAATTTTCCCTAACTCTTTATCACAAATAATGACACTTACATAAGAACCTCTGAGAAAGGACCAACCTCTGAGAAGAGACCAAAAGTCCCGTTCCCAATGTGGTCACTATTCTGAGGTTTTACTGTAATGTTTAATTGACCTTCATTGTTGTTCTGAAGCATTAGTATGTAGATGTAATACTCTATTAGTATGTAGATGTAACACTCTATTAGTATGTAGATGTAACACTCTATTAGTATGTAGATGTAACACTCTATTAGTATGTAGATGTAACACTCTATTAGTATGTAGATGTAACACTCTATTAGTATGTAGATGTAATACTCTATTAGTATGTAGATGTAACACTCTATTAGTATGTAGATGTAACACTCTATTAGTATGTAGATGTAACACTCTATTAGTATGTAGATGTAACACTCTGTACTTTATATATCAAAATACAAAAATACAATAAAAATAACTTGAAAATGCAATCTATCTGGTTATAATCAATGCAGAGACAATTAATTTTTATGCATATACACAGTAAATGTCAAAATTTGAAAATAGAGCTGAAATAATATCATGCATAATTACCTTATCACAGATTCTTCTAGTATTTTTTAAGTATGCTGGGCGTGAGGTTGAGTACACTGTGTTTCTCTTGTTCTTCCTTGTCACAGTGTCTAATTCTTGAACTAAGGCTCTCACCTCCAAGTCTGTAGTGTCAGTACAAGTTCAGAGTTTTGATCCTTTGCACACATCCACTACAACAAACACACAAGAATGAAGGAATACATAATGTAGTCAAATCCCACAGCAATATAGACAGTGGTATCTACTAATATTTATGTTGGCATACTATAGCTACATCTCTACCTTGTCAAAGAGATTGTATGCTTCTTGCTCCAAATCATGATTCTCTATTTCCATGTCCTTCATCTGGCCTGTTATTTCCTCAATTTTTTGTTTTGCTGAGTCCAATTCCTGGTTAATAGCTAAAACACTGTGTAAAGACTAATAGTTAAGTGCTTATTTGTGCTATATTTTTATCTAAACAGTACCTGTAGCACACAACACTTTCACACACACTTTGACTAGACATACCAACAAAAGACTTAACTTATCGGATTTTCAAGGAAGAATAGTACCAGTAAATAATAAACAGTTAACCAACATAACTTTACCATTGCCATATTTTCATATAAAATATGGAACTCAGGTCCTTCTTATGGGCATATCCTACATTATTTTTAAACAGTGTTGTAAATAAAAAAAAAAAGCTCATAAAGTAAAAAGCAAGTTGCAATAGCTATTTAGTGAAAATGGCTTTACTAATAATTATAGTCAAATAGCTAAAAAAAATTTAGTCTGAGCTCAGAGCTGGTGAGTGGAACTTATCATTGTCACCGAGCTATATGAAAATGGATAGTTTGGAATTCGTATGGAAATTTTCAGGGGAAAATATAATTTACCAGCAACCTATAGAGTACACTACACCTCTCAGGCTGTGTTCCAATATTATAGCTACTATATATACTGTCACACTATTCAGGGTTATGTGATTATATTATCTTAGTTCCATTGTCACATGAAGAAGTTCATAGCTTCCTATGAGTACATATACTACAAGAAGAAGTAGTGCTCTTAATGCAAGAAAAACAGAATCACCAAAATTTGGTGATCAATATTTAATATTGATCAGCAAGACAAAGAATCTTGCAAGTTATGTCATTGTATATATATATATGTATATATACGAACCCTTTGTTAAAGTCACAAATTGCTACTCTATGTTGATATTTTTTTAATCAACTTCACTTTCATGTTACATTTTTCAATTTGTATGTCACTTCTTCGTTGATATAGGTGATCTTTTAGTGTTCTGGACCTCTAACAGCAACATGTTGTGGACTAAATTTATATATATATATGTAGTTATATTGTTATATAGTTATATGAAGCAGCCGATTGACTTTCTGATTGCAGTTATTACTCTGTGATAAGCTCCAGGATTTTCTATTAGTTTGGCAGTCACACTCTTAGCCACACCTTTCCAGATGACTATATACTCTGTGATGGTAAAGTATGAAAATCCATAAGCAGCTACCTAGCCAGGGGCATAGGACTAGAGAGAGTATGGCGGACTATTTCCCCTTTACTTTTGGACAAGGGGAGCATTGCTCACCCCCTCTATGGCCACTATCATTAAGACATAGCTGCCCTAAATTGTTAGACTGCAGCATAGCCACATAATTCATTATGCACAGACTATGGTGCTGATTCATTTTGTATATCTAAATAATATATGTTATAATCGCCCCAGTGTAAGTTCTTTGCCTGTCAAGATGAACTAAGCTTGCACTTATATTCTGGAGCTCTAGAGTTATCCTCTTTGTGGTATTGGCCATTTCTGGGGTTCTAAAGATCCAGTTCGTCTGAATCTATGCCCAGTTGATATGTGCAACTTGTTGTAGTTTGCTACATTTGGTGGTGGTAATGTTTACAACATCGTTCATCGGTATGGAGATTATTAATTGCATTGCACTAATGACTGTAGTTACATCAATTTAGCCACATCAATTACAGGAAAATTTATTAGCTTGATTGTTCAACTAACACAAAACCCCACCTGGAAAGGAAGAGACAGAATCGTGGTGGAGTCATACATCTAACATCATGTCTGAAGACATTGCAACGTATGAATTTGCCTCATTAATAACTATCTCTTTATTTTCATCATCTTTTTCGCTTCCAATTCAACGTTGTGTTTTTCCAATCGCTATGGTTGTTCAGCCATCACTGCCTCATTACTGCTTATTGTTTCACTTGGTATGTATTATACTGACAAAACAAAATACATACTACAGAGAAGTTGAGTAATCTCGCTGTGGCTGCCAGTATCTGTCCTCCTGGGCCACAGTGGTAAATCTTGCTAATCTCCAAGGACCAGAGTTAGTATATCACTTGCAACGACTGTTTACCTAACCATCTCTCTAACAAACTAACTGAGAAACAAGGTCTCAGGTCTGTACATATATACAGGTGAACAGGTGATGCACAGGAAATGATAGTGCAAAAATGATACATTCACACACGCATTCACACAATTCACAAGTCCAAGTAATGTCAATGCTCTTGGCCCGCCCAAAATTAACAATTTTGAGTGGTGTTGACGAGCTCATGGTCACCTCTCTGTCCTGGCTGCCTTGGCTGCCTTAGACACTAGCTACCATGGTTATTGAGGTCTTCTTTATTAGCTACTTTTAAACTTTTTTATTTTTACTGGATGTATTTATTATAAGACTGAATGTCTACTTTTATGAGTACAACATTCTTTTACAAGCATGCCTATAGGAATGTGCAATATAAAGAATCAACTGTATCATTGAAATGTTGAAACATTATCAACGATAGCCAACATCTTGTCAATGTCTGCATAAAGCATCCATCTCATCATTGTCTAACATTATGTGAACTGTTACAGTGTGTGGAGTGGGGTAAGAAATTTACAATAGCATGCTGACACAACTGCACTTTAATTGCTTGATTAGCTACCTATACATATGATTTACAGAGATGCTTGACTGATACTATGATTACCTATACTGTACATATGATTTACAGAGATGCTTGACTGATACTATGATTAGCTATTACACCAATAAAACTTGCCAATATAACATGATCACTGAAATTTCTTCTAAAATGTAAGTTAAAATAAAACACAAAAAAAATTCAGCAAACATGGGCAGATCTAGTGCTAGTTGCAGGAAGAAACACAACTGCAGCTATACAGATCAAAACTTACAAAACTTATTAAAATAAATGATTGTTACAAAGGTTTGGACATTAAATTATTAATGAAGAGTATAAGTAATCATGCAGCTTCATCTCTATGAATATGGTAAATTATGGAATCTGGTTTCTTTACAAGAGTATTGCTAGAATTCAAGCGCAAACCCGTTTCCTTGCCTTATTGAATTCAGATTGCTTCTTTCTCACGCATGCTTTGTGATAAGCGTCTCGAGAGCGCATGTCTGAAACGCTATCTCTCCCTATATAACGAGTATTCCTATAGACGCTACGCTTTGTAATTCAATTTGTGAATTATAGGTATTGGTGGTGTTGGTGACTTTTGAAAGCTTTTTTAAGGACTTTTGTTGGTTACATTTATACACTCCTTCGAGATATATTGGCCCAGGAATCGCTGTACGATGGCTGGACGAATGGAAACGGACATAAAAAGAGACATTGTTGCGCTTCAGCAGATGAGGTAATCTATATAATATTATATCATCTTTATATCATAATTAATCTCTTCTTTAGCCGAAGTTCCAAACTGGCTGACGACAATAGTTCTGCTACTCAAAATGAAGTATCAGCCATTAAGGTATACTAGATAATTATGAGTAAACTTTAATTAACTAGAGCTTCACTATAAAAATGATTACTTGCAGGCAAAAGTGCGCCGCGTTCTGGAACACGTGGTGGAATGGAAAGAAATGCACGACGAAATGATTAAGGATTTCAGGAACGCTGAACTTAACTTCCAGAAGGAACACCGAACTAAGCAAGTAAGTAAAAGTGATATTCAGTTATGGCGTTTAGTTGTAAACTGCAAGGTTAACCGCTTGCTTAGCGTAGCTAATTGGTTAAGGGATTTATCTTTCATAGCGCTTACAAAAAGCGCGTGCGAAAAAAGTGTCAAGTCTGGTGTAGTCACTAAAGTAAATGAAGCACCAAAGGTGCGAACCCTCAGCGATATTAAACACTACCTAGCTATTACAATTTTATAATCTCCTTCCAAAAGAACATGCAATCTGTTAGCTATTTTAATGAGGCATCAAAATAGCTGGACTAATGAAAATGGTATATGGAAACGCTGTCTTCATAAGAGAAGAAGCTAAACTACTCTCACAAAAGTCCTTTAAAAAGCTTTCAAAAGTCACCAACACCACCAATACCTATAATTCACAATATATATTTTCAACGGGAAACTTCACTTCTTTCAACTCCGTTAACATCCCTGAGCATAAAGCGAACTACACCGCTGGCTGTAAGAAATAATTTGCTCACGTAATTATGACGTGACGCTAGGGGGCGTTGCCCATAAAAGCTGGTACCTACGCGGAGTTGATAGCTTCGCGTTTTCTCAACGATTAGCCCGAAATTTAAAAAAGTAGCACAATAAAAGGTCTTAAATCTTCGTCCTGCATAAGTTCATACCTAAATCAACTGTTAATTGTCAGTAATCTCCAAAATCAGAGCGTGACAAACAGACAGACAAACAGACAGGACGACTACTATAACCCTATCGCGCATGCGCGCTGAGGGTTAAATATAGCTGTTAACTTATGCTGTTAATAACTATCTTAGAAAATAATGCTGAAATACATATATAATATGAGTCCTATAAGAATCATCAGCGTAGCACACTCTTATAGACAGTAACTAATATATACATGTTTCTGGATGTTTATCAGCCCAAACTGTCATTAAATCATAAGCCATGCATGGAATAGCTTCATAGTAATGTATGTTACATACTACAATTATATTGTTCTAGGATGAAGTTGTGTCACTTAAGGCTGACTTGTACAAACAAAACAAGGCCTTGCTACTCTCTAACTCGGAAAATACGAATATGGAAAAGCAAGTATGTATGTAGTAACTATAATATATAATCTCATTAACATATTATTGTCAATACTACTAGTTGATGTTGGCTAAAAGTCGCTGCTCAGAACTAGAACAGACTCTGGTAAACAAGGAAATGATGATTAGTGCAATGGAGAGCCATGTAGAGGAGCTGAAAGAAAGAAATCTGGCATGGAGCAAAAAGGCAACTGAAGCAGAGGAAATGAAACATGGCTACAAATTTATGAAAGAAAGAGAAACTGGTCTTTTTCACAAGGTATAAACTATGACTAAGACAATGAACTATGTAAAATTCTATTGCAATGTAATTGAATTATGCAGTGGATGCAAGCAAAAAACCAAGTGTCAGAAGTTCTATTGACTCTGCAGGACAAACATAGTGAGACTATTGCTCTGGTCCAGAAATTAGACGCAGTTAGAGCCACAAACAAGGCACTCAAAGCTCATGTGAAGGACCTGGAGAATGAAAATCGTGCTCTAGACAAAGTAGCCTGTGGCTTCCTTGACAAGGTTAATAACA
>WLWI01004096.1_pt1 | contig 12398 bp, 4 predicted proteins | sample 6701501 | NCBI WGS metagenome assembly WLWI01 (sample SAMN12718690, study PRJNA515312) | sponge metagenome | isolation source: marine sponge | host: Mycale hentscheli | place: New Zealand: South Island, Marlborough, Capsize Point | collected 2014-11-01
CGGACATTTTCAAACACTTTTTTTCTTGCCTTTTTCCAACACAAGCATGCTTTATATATTATTTTATCTGTGTAAATATCTCAACCTAATTCGAACAAAACCAGTTCTGCATAGCCTTGTGAGGTTGCAGGCATACATCTCCGTGCAGAAATGCTTATCTGGCGGTTGAGCCATCCTAGATAACCTCACTACGCCAGACTCATCTCATTTCAGTTAGTCATGTTTTTAGCAAATCGTTAGCTTCTCACCTGGAGTACCAGGTCCGTTTAATGAGCCTTTTGGCAATCCATAAGCTGACTTACCATACCTTAATACAACACAAATACAAGTTTTGTTAATAAATGCAAAATTTACATTCCGCATTCCCATACTGGTAATTTCATTATATACTAAGTATGGGTCAATTTTAAGTGGTCAAGTTCAGTTAAAGTATTCATTATTATTCAAAACAGCTTGTGCTTGCATATGCACATTGTAAAAGATTATTATTCAAAACAGACAGTGCTTGCATATGCACATTGTAAAATATGCAGATTTTAAATTTAACTAATCTAATTTATTTATCTGCTTGCATCATCACTGATGGCTACAACATCCCAGACCCTAAAAGTGACTTAACTTTTACCTAAATTACTTACGTAGCCATCTGTGTCTCTTTCCCTAATTTACTTATCCTGCCTATCGTCATATCTCTTGTTCTGACCTACCTACTCTAATCGTTCTACCTATCTTACTTACTACCTACTACATCTTTTCTACCTACTTATCTTAGCCTAACTTATTCATTTTATTCTTCCTACCTATCTACTTTACTTATTCATCTTAGTCTTCCTACCTATCTTACTTACTACCTACTTACCTACCTAACTTACTTATTTATCTTAGTCTTCCTACCTTTCTTATTCACTACGTAGTTAACTACATCTAGTCTACCTACCTATCTAACTTACTTATTCATCTTAGCTTTCCTACTTATCTTACTCGGAGTCCGAGTCCGAGTCATCTGGATTTCTTTCTTCTTGCTTCCATGGTGGGTTGGAATCGTGCAGCAGACAGTGATGTTTCCTGCCACAGTTCTTTTCTTTGCATCTCTTGTCGCTTTGGCACTCCTGTGCTCGGTGCCCTGTTTCTAGACAATTGAAGCACAGCCCTTTCTTCATGGCTTCTTCGCGGCGTTCCTTCACTGGTTTCCCGGTAAAGCTCTTGCACCTTTTCAGTGTATGGTTGCTGTTTCCACACCCTGCACACTTTCGCGTAACCCTTTCCTTCGGTGAAACCGGTGCCACATTATAGACATAAGCCTTCTTTTGGCTTGATCGCCTTCTCTTGTTGTCTTTGGTCAGGCCCGTCCTTCTGGCTCATTCGACCAAGCGTGGAATGATCCGCCTCACGGGCAGCCTTCTCCACGAATTCTACCAAATCTTGCAGAGTTGACATCCGGTCTTGGCTGTCTTCGATTTTGACCACGACGCTTGTCCATCTCTGCTGTAAATAATTTGGCAACTTCTTTACCAATCGTCGCAGATTTCCTTGAGTATTGAGCTCATTCAACGAGCCCAAAGCATGCAAGGCATTCTGACATACTTTCAGTCTGTCTGCATATCTTCTGAGCGACTGCACCCTTTCTCCAGTCAGGCTTTGTATCCAATGGGTCGCGATCTCAATTTTCCTGCCAAATCGCTCCCTCAACATGCGCCTGGCTAGCGGATAGCCTTCGTCTGGGTCCATCAGCATACAGCTTTCCACGACCTCTTTGGCATCTCCGGTGCAGTGCTCTAATAGTCTTGTCAGTCGTGCTGCATTGTCATCAATAACCTTGTCCACGTTCTCCTCGAAGATTCTTACGAACTGATGGTACTTCAAGGGTTCTCCATCAAACTTTGTCAAGGTTACCTTTGGGGCTTGCAGCACTCCAATCAGCTGTCGCATCTCTTGAGCTGGTATGCTGCTAACATTAGATGCTACTTGGCTGGCTGTTTCAACGTCACGTCTCTTTGCATCCTGAGTCATTGACAGCTCAGTGTAACTTCTTCTTATTGGTGGTCTGGGCACTGGCTCCGACTCTTCCGGAATGGGACTTCCTCATCTACCTTCCGGAATCCACCATCATCCTGTGGGGAAACTGTCGAAGCACTGCTGCCATTCAACCAGGCCGGTATGTCCCTGTGCACATCCTGAGGTTCCTGTACCTCCTTTGGCTGCTGGACTACCTCTGCTCTCTGGGTTTGGGGTGCTGTCCTGGCTGGTTCATGTGCCCTTGTCTCACATGGGCCTTCTTGATAGGCCAGCTCTTGAGCCTCAAACTCTGCTATGGCCGCATCTTCCGCTTCTACCACATTAAGTTCAGTTTGCAACTGGAGTCTCTCTATCTTACGTTGCAACTCTTTTCGCCGCAACTCAGCTTGTTCCGATTCTTGTTCTAGTTGCTGTATCTCACTTATTCCTTTCATCCGTGCTCTGAGTGCAGCTGCCCTGGCCACTCGTTGGCTTCGGGTGGTCATATTAGATTGGGCAGAGATGTTTGATCTATCAGACCTATGTGATCTGAACGATGCATTGCTCATCTCAGATGGTCTTCTTGTTCTTGTCGGCGCCAGCCCGTATCCAGGGCCTGACGTTCTTTCCTGGTCTCCATGACCAATTTTTTCTAAGCGTGGTTCCATTTTCTGAGTCGAATGTAACTTTGTTGTAGACAGTGGGTCAAAGTGATGTATACTGGGAATTGGGTTTAGACCTTTATTTATATCATCATCTTGAGTCATCTGCTCATATCTTCTTGTTTGAGATCTGGTCACAGGCCTGCTTCTGAGCTCCAGGGTTTGTGTCGGGAGAGCGCGGCCGCAACCTATTCCCTCCTCCACCTTCCAGGAGCCATCCTTAAAGCCTATAGGTGATCCCATCTTTTGCGCTTGTTCCTTATCTTCAATTTTATCTTCTTGCTCTTGGAGAGCATAATCTTCTTCTATCACCTCCTGAGTATTTATAAATTTCCCAAAGGAGGTCATCGGTTCGTGTCTTCTTATTTTAGGTCCTGTAACTCCCGTTACATTCGTGTTCTCCATGATAGTACTGTCTCCAATAGTGTCTTTATCCAAGGCGTTCATTTTCAATCTTAAGTTTTTCTTTCGTTTTATTATTTCAATCACTCCTTATATATACCATTTTGTACCAATCCACTTTGACCAAGGCCTTGGCAACAACACCGACGGCATTCATCCTCGTCCATCCCAGACCGCACTCACCCTAGCCAACCCCACTCGGCCAGACTCATCTCACTCCAGTCAGTCACATTTCATCATTACTCAACCGTCAGTGCCTGCATATGCGCGTTTGCAAAATATGCAGACCTTGAATTTCAATTAATCTCCAGACTGGCTGCCGGCATAGGTAACCTGGCGTCACCAGGTCTGCGCAGCTATTCCGTGATATATATCGGTTTTAACTACATCTACAACATTAAAATTACTCAGATGATGTAGAAAACAACCATACTGAAGTTACCCTAATTTATCAAATAATAATTGTAATATAATTATTAGTTCCCAAATCTCTGGCTACAATATACCGGTCCCTAAAAGTGACTTAACTTTTACCTGCTTTTACCTTGTAGCCATACGTGACGTTTCCTGTTATTTGTCGATCTTAATCATTGGTCCTGCCCTTCGTCTTACCAGTCCTCGAAGGTCAGGAGTCCCCAATGTCCTAGGTCTACCGGGACTGTGTGTTTTCATGTCCGGCCCCGGTTTCCCTTCATGTGATTACTGTCTTTTTTCATCGAGCAGACAGGCCTTTGCTCTAGGCCTTATCAGCTCATTTCCCTTTGGCCGCTCCTCGGTTGTCTGTCCTTGTTCCTCTTCTTGGTGAACGTCCTTGGTCCAGTTTCTCCGAGTAGAGGTCTGTGGATCTGGCATTCTTCGGATTTGGCTCAGTCGTGTGTTCTGTCGTAGCTGGTTCGCCCAGCTTGAGGTTCCTGAGTCAGCAACTGGTTGAGAAGGCTGGCTCTCCTTCTGTCTTTTTACAACGGGGTGTGTTCGGTGCCGGCCCCGTTGCCTAGCCCTGATGCCCTGGGCGTTTATCCCCTGCAGGTTTGTGAGGCCTCCAGGAAATTTTCTTTGAGGGCACCGTTGCTTGGTTCTGATGCTCTGCATGTTTCCTTCCCGCAGGTTTGTGAGGTCTGCAGGAAGTTTCCTCTGAGGGCACCTAGTTGCTTTACGTCGGATTCCTGGTTTCACCTGGCTATATCTGGCAGTTGACGCCACCTTTGCTTGAGTTGTGAGTTCAAGCTGAGGCTGGCTGGAGTCCTTCAGGTTGTCAGTCTTATAGGAATCGTTAGTGCCGATAAAGCTCAGGTGAACGTGTCCGACGTATGACTCTGGTGTTTCTTGTGGGTAGTTCTTTTCCCTGCCCGAGCTCTGTATCGCAGTGATTGGTCCAGTTACTGTCCATCCGAGGCGAGTTCTCATGGCATAAGGCTCATCTAAGTCTTCTCCCACTGTCTCTAAGGGCCTAGATGCTCGCGGACAGTCTTGACCTATCAGCAGCGAAACTTTTCTCAGTTCAGTTTCAGGTACACAATAGTTTTGCAGGTGTGGCCATCTCTCCAACTGTTTTTGAGTAGCAAGATTTCCTGTACCTACGGATAATCTTTTCCTAGAATATACGTAAGGTAAACTTATCTTCTCATCGCAGTCTCTTCCTTTTACTTCCAAGGCCGCAACCTTAGATTTCCAGGTAGTGTTTTCCTCCGAAAATGAGGAGAAGGTCACTTTTTCTTCATGTCCCTTGACACCCAACTCGTCCAGGAGCGATTGAGTGCAGAATGTGTGAGTTGACCCGAGATCCAGCAAAGCGTACGTGTCTACGGTACGTTTACTTCCTGGACTAGTCACTTTCACGGCCACAATGGGAAGGACCATTTTGGTTTTCTGTCTTCCCACTGCATGTGCGCATGTCCCTTGACTTTCCAGATCACTTGAGTCTTCCGTAGCATCCTTTGATGGTTTCAAGTCCTTTTGTTCCCTGTTGACATTAGGACTGTTCCGGCCTTCCTTTTGTCTCTGGGGTAACTTGAATCCATGTAGGAGACTGTGGTGTCTCCTTCCACAGCCTTCTTCCTTGCACTTGTTGTCACTCTTGCAATCCTGCCTTCGATGTCCTGTCTTAAGACAACTGAGGCACAGACCCCTTCTCATTACCACCTGAATGCGTTCTTCCAAGGTCTTTCCTGCAAAGTCCTTGCAATCGTCCAGTTTGTGGTTGTTGCCACATCCTATGCATTCGTAAGCAGCTTTTTTCTCAGGGGATGCTGGTGCCACGTTGAAGACGTATGACTTCCCAGGGCTGGATGACTTCTTTTCGGGTTGCCTTTGGTCTGGCTTATCCTTCCTGTTTAGTTGACCAAACGTGGGATGATCTGCTTCCCGTGCAGCTTGCTCCATGAACTCTACTAAGTCTTGTAGGGTTACCATCCGGTCTTCCTTGTCTTCGATTTTGACCACAGAACCCAGCCATCTTTGCTGTAGGTAAAGTGGTAATTTCTTTGTCAGTTTACGCAGGTTCCCTTGGGTGTTTAGCTCGTTCAATGAGCCTAGGGCCTGCAAAGCTTTCTGACATGCTCTCAGGTCATCTGCATAGTCCCTGAGCGACTGCTGCTTCTCTTCTGTCAGCTTTTGCACCCATAGACTTGCAATCACGATTTTTCTACCAAACCGTTCCCTTAGTAGCCTCCTGGCTTCTGGATAGCCCTCGTCCGGATCCATTAGCAGGCAGCTATCAACAACTTTCTTGGCCTTACCGGTGCAATATTGTGCTAATCTTGTCAACCGTGCCGCGTTGTCCTGCATGACGTTGTCTACATTCTCCTCGAATGTCCTGATGAATTGATGATACCGCAAGGGCTCACCATCAAACGTCATCAAGGTTACCTTAGGAGCTTGCAGCACTCCAATCAGCTGACGCATATCTTGTGCTGATATGCTGCCAGTGTTAGATGCAGCCTGGCTAGCAGTTTCCACATCCAATCGCTTAGGTTCCTGTTTATTAATCACTATTGGGGTGAAACGTTCTGTTGCAAGCAGCTCTGGTACCAGCCTTGGTACGTTTGCCACTTCATCTCCTCGCAAAGTCTTTGTTTCAAGTGAGATCTCTTCATCCACCCTCAAATAACGATCATCAACCTGCATGGTTACTGTTGTTTCCCTTGACTCGTGAGCGGTCACGTCTCTGTGCGTCGGCTCGGTTGTCACTATCCTGACAGGTTCACAGATTTTTTCCTTCCGTGGACTTTCCTGGGAGTGTAGCATTTGGGCCTCAGCTTTCTCAAATGCTTCTTCCTCAGCTTCCATCACTTCTAGCTCCGTCTGCAGGTCAAACATCTCCATCCTTTTTCGCAAATTTAATGCATTTTCTCTGGCTTGACGTTGAGCTTCCTCTGCCTGACGTTGAGCTTCCTCTGCCTGACGTTGAACTTGCTCCTCAAGCTGGTACTTTTCATTCATCCTCTTCATCTTGGCCTTTAGTCCAGCTGTCTTAGCTGCCCGTTGGCTTTTAGAGGACATAGCTGTCATATTTGATCGGTCGGAACCATTTGATCGGTTTGACTTATATGATCTATATGATCCTGCGTTGCTGGCTGAGTCTTCAGCTATCACTTGGTCCATGTGTTCTTCCATCATGACAGATGGGCACTGTCCAAGTTTATTTCTTTTCGGTTGCTCCTGTGTGACAGATTGGAACTTTGTGACTGACGAGCATTGATTGTTACCGAGATCTTTTATTTCAATTAACGTTTTTTGAGAATCATCTTCACTGTATTGGCTGTCCCTTGGCTCCACCTTTCCATGCCCTTCGGAGTTGACCATTCCTGTAAATTCTGCGGCGTTCCTCCTTTCCTGATGTATGTTGGCAGATCCAAAGCCATTTGGAGATGATCCCAAAGGTTCCAAAGTAATTTTTCCTGTCCCACCCAAAGATTCCTTAATAGTTCCCCAACTATGAGGAGATCCCTGGGTAAATTTCTGGTAAGACCTCGTTCCAATCCTGAGGTCACTGCAATCGTCAGCCATTGCGTCCCTACAATCCTTGTTGCTCACCTGATTAGCATCGAATTCCTTTTGATTTTGCATTGCGTCCTTTTGTTTGTCAAATTCTGTATTTGAATTGAATTTGTCCTTTTGATGTTATTGATAGTAGGGGTATGGCAGCCTTATATATATGTCCTAAATTCCTCCCATTAACCTTTTTCTATCAGTCTTAAATGGCCTAAAGGATTTTAAGCCTCGTTCAATCAGCTAGCCAAACACCCACAGTAGTATGTTGTGCAAGCTAAACTGGTTAGCAGTCCAATACATCCTACCAACATATGGCTCTATTTATGTACCAATCAATTTTGTGATATATATCGGTTTTAACTGCATCTTTAACATTAAAAATTACTCAGATGATGTAGAAAACAACCATACTGAGTTACCCTAATTTATCAAATAATTATTGCAATATAATTATTAGTTACCAAAGCTATGGCTACAATATACCGCCCCCTAAAAGTGACTTAACTTTTACCTGCTTTTACCTTTTGTAGCCATACGTGACGTTTTCTTTTCCTATTACTTGTTGATTTTAACTGGGACTGTGTGTTCTCATGTCCGGCCCCGGTTTCCCTTTATGTAATTACTGTCTGGTTTCCTCGAGCAGACAGACCTTTGCTATAGGCCTTATCAGCTCGTTTCCCCTTGACCGTACCTTGATCGTCCGCACCCGGCCATCCTCTCCTGGGTATACTTTAATGACCTTTCCCAGTGGCCATTCATTCCGTGATAACATGTGATCTGTTACCAGCACGATGTCTCCTTCTGCCAAGTTCCTTTTTGTCTGTGTCCATTTGGTTCTTAGCCTCAACTGCGGCAAATATTCGCTGGTCCATCTCTTCCAGAAGAGATCAGCCAGGTATTGCACTTGTCTCCATTTCTTCCTAGCGTAGAGATCGTGTTCACTGAATATGCCTTTGGGAGCTGCTGTGGGCCTCATCAAGAGTAGATGGTTTGGGGTTAGAGGTTCGGGGTCTCTAGAGTCTTCCGATACTGCTGTAAGTGGTCGGTTATTAACAATTCCCTCAGCTATACACATTAGTGTAGACAGTAGTTCATCTGTGAGCAGTTGTTCCCTCGTAAGACCTGACAGCACTCGCCGTACTGTGCGCACCTGTCTTTCCCACGCCCCTCCCATATGAGAGGCTGATGGCGGGTTAAACTTCCACTCGATCGTCTTTTCACTGAGTGCTCCTTGAATTCTTCCTTTATTCCACTTGGCAATCTCTTCCCTTAACTCCCTTTCTCCTCCCACAAAATTCGTTCCATTATCTGAACGTATTACCTTTGGCTGACCCCTTCGAGCCATAAACCGATACAGTGCATTGAGGAACGAATTTGTATCGAGTGTATGTGCTATCTCTATGTGGATGGCTCTTGTTACCAAACACGTGAACAAACACCCGTATCTTTTCTCACGAGTCCGTCCTCTCTTTACTGCAAAGGGCCCAAAATAATCTACTCCCACATAAGTGAATGCTGGCTCTCCTGCTTTCACGCGGTCTGCTGGCAAGTCGCTCATTTCTTGGACGCATACCTTGGCTTCCCGTCTCTTGCAGGTGACGCACTCTCTTAGGACCTTCTTCACGACATTTCTAGCGCCTATCTGCCAGTAATTCTGTCTTAATTCCGCTAGTATATACTCCCTTCCTGCATGTGCCGACCTCTCATGTAGATACCGCACCAGCATCTCAGCTATCAAGTTATCCTTTGGTAGTATTACTGGGCACCTTTCTTCTGGAGTGATTTGGGCATGTTTTAATCTACTTCCAACGCACAGCAGTCCCTGCCGTAAAGTTGGCCGCAATCTTGCCAGTTGATTATTAGTTATACTTTTACCGGCCTTAATGCCTTTCATTTCCCTCCTAAAATCTCGCGCCTGTATGTACTTGAGCAGGGCTACCTCGGCTGCCTGTATGTGCTCTGCTTGTAGTCGTTTCGGGGGTGTGATTCTTTTCAGCAGCACATCCTTTGACACCACGAGCCAGGCCACTGACCGCAGCAGTTTCCTCCAATCCGAGTTTCTTTTTATAAGCCTATCAATGGGTCCTTCTTCGTTTACGATCGTCATTACCGTGGCAGTAGACGCTTTCACTTCTGGGTCATCTTCTGTCACCGTGTTTGCTAACTCCAGTGTCGGCCACGTTTCCGGCGGTCCCAGCAGGAATTGGGGCCCGTTTAACCATCTTGGGTTCGTTAGTTGTTCAGCTGCCAGTCCTCTGGATGTGTCATCGGCCGGGTTTTCCTTTGTAGGCACGTGATGCCAATCTTCTACCTGTGTTCTGGTTCTGATTTCAGCGATCCTGTTTGCTACGAATGTCTGGAATCGCTTGTCTTCATTGCTGATGTACTGGAGGACTATAGTGCTGTCCGTCCAGAACTGTGATCTGTTGAGTTCCACATCTAATTCCCTTCTCAGCAAGGCATCCTGTCTAGTAGCTAAGGTCGCCGCACTTAGTTCTAACCTAGGGATCGTCATGGGTTTAATGGGTGCTAGTCGTGATTTCGCCATTATTAACTTGCAACTAGTCCTGCCCATGCTATCCTCAGCTCGGAGGTAAGATGCTACGCCATATGCTAGCTCTGACGCGTCGGCAAAATGATGCAGTTGCATTCTAAGCGGGCTGCTCGTCATGTCGGGCAAGATACATCTCGGTATTCTAACTTTCTTCATGGCGTCCAACTCTCTTATCCACTTCAACCATTCGCGCTGATGTTCCTCTGGTATAGCTTCATCCCATCCGAGCTTCTGTCGGCACAAATCCTGTACGATCTTTCTTGCTCTGAGTATAAAGGGTCCTGCCAATCCTAGTGGATCGTATATCGAACTGAGCATACTCAGCAGTCCTCGTCTTGTATGCAGTTTATTCATTTCCTGCACACAGTACCCGAATTCATCGCTTTGTATATCCCAATATACTCCCAAAGCCCTTTGTTCCAAGGGCGAATCAAATGTCCTTTCTCTCAGATTTTTTGCCAAGTCCTCCTTGGGCAATTGTTGGAGTACCTCACTTCTATTGCTCGCCCATTTGGTGAGGTTAAACCCTCCTTTCTGTAAGAGCTGCTTCAGCTCTCTGGACAGCCTAACGGCCTCCTCTACAGAATCCACTGACTTTAAACAATCATCTACATAGAAATTGTTTTTGATGGCATAGCTCGCCTCATTTGAGTATCCTTCATGGGCTTCAGCAGTCTTGTGCAGCGCAAACGTGCAACAACTCGGCGACCATGTCCCTCCAAACAGATGTACCGTCATCCGGTATGCATTTGGTTCCATATCGGTCTTTCCTTCTGGCCACCAAAGGAACCTCAACACATCTTGGTCTGGCTCTGGTACCTTCACCTGGTGAAACATTGCTTCGACGTCTGCTGTGAAGGCTACCTTTCTGAGTCTGAATTTGGTGAGGACTCCCACTAGCTTATTGGTTAGGTCTGGCCCCTGCAATATAGTGCTGTTGAGTGACACGCCTCTGTATTGTGCAGCACAATCAAACACTATCCTTAGTTTGTCTTTCTTGGGATTAATGACGGGATGGTGGGGCAGATACCACACTTTTCCATCCTGTCTCTCCATTTCTGATGTTGGGATTTGAACAGCATATTGCTTCCGTATCAGATCTGTCATGCCTTCTGTGTATTTTTCTTTTAAATCCGGGTTTTTATCCAGTTTACTGCTTAAAGATACCATTCTTCTCATTGCTGCTTTGTAATTATCGGGCAGATTCGGGGGGTTTTTCCTGAAAGGAATCGGCAGCACATAGTGGTTGTCCCTCAGAGCTACGGTGCTTTCCCATTTTTGTAGCACCAGCCTGTCTTCCACTGACATGGCTTTTTCCTCATCGGATGGTTCCATTGATTCCGTCTCCCAGAACTTCCTCATCTGTTGAGCTAAATCACAACATTCCTTTTCCCTTTCAGAAACGAAGCTTATATGCATTCTTCCGCCCTTCTCTTTCACAGGCCCATTTATAGCCCATCCTAGACCCGTTCTCATGGCGTATGGCTCATCCAAGTCTTCCCCTACTGTCTCTAAGGGTCTCGTTGCTCGTGGACAGTCTTGTCCTATTAGCAGCGATACTTCACTCTTTTTTATTTCTGGCACACGATAATTTTGCAGGTGTGGCCATCTCTCCAATTGTTTTTGAGTGATGAGGTTTTCCGCACTTATGGCTAAGCTTGGCCTGGAGTACACACAAGGTAACGTTATCTTCTGATCGCAGTCTCTCCCTTCTACTTCCAAGGTGGCAACCTTGGACCTCCATGTTGTGTTTTCTTCCGAAAAGGAGGAGAAGGCAACCTTTTCTTCGTGTCCCTTCACGCCCAGCTCATCAAGGAGTGATTGAGTGCAGAATGTATGGGTCGACCCAAGATCCAGTAAAGCGTACGTGTCTATGCTATGTTCACTTCCTGGGCTAGTAACTTTCACGGCAACTATGGGAAGGACCATCTTGTTTTTCTGGCTTCCTGCTGCATGTGAGCATGTTCCTTGACTTTCCGGCTCGCTTGAGTCTCTTGTAGCCTCCTTCGATAGTTCTGAGTCCTTTTGTTCCTTGTTGACCACAGGACTCTTTCGGCCTTCCTCTTGTCTCGGAGGTAGTTTGAACCCATGTAGGAGACTGTGGTGTCTGCTACTACAGCCTTCCTTTTTGCACTTCTTTTCACCCTTACAATCCGGCTTTCGATGTCCCGCTTTAAGACAACTGAAGCATAGACCTTTCGCCATTACCATCTTAACACGTTCGTCCATGGTTTTCCCTAAGAAGTCCTTGCAATCTTCCAGTTCGTGACTGTTTCCACATCCCACGCATTTATACCCAGCTTTTTCCTCATGTGGCGCTGGTGCTACGTTGAAGATGGACGACTTCCTGGGGCTGGATGGTTTCCTTTCTTGTTGCCTTTGGTCTTTATCCTTCCTGTTTAGTTGACCAAACGTGGGATGATCTGCTTCCCGTGCAGCTTGCTCCACAAACTCTACTAAATCTTGTAAGGTTACCATCCTGTCTTCCTTGTCTTCAATTCTTACCACGGAACCTAGCCATCTTTGCTGTAAGTAAAATGGCAGCTTCTTCGTCAGCTTACACAGGTTTCCTTGGGTGTTTAGTTCGTTCAATGAGCCTAGGGCCTGCAAAGCTTTCTGACATGCTCTCAGGTCATCTGCATAGTCCCTGAGCGACTGCTGCTTCTCTTCTGTCAGCTTTTGCACCCATAGACTCGCAATCACGATTTTTCTACCAAACCGTTAGCCCTCATCCAGATCCATTAGCAGGCAGCTATCAACAACTTTCTTGGCCTTACCGGTGCAATATTGTGCTA
>WLWI01004099.1_pt1 | contig 12396 bp, 9 predicted proteins | sample 6701501 | NCBI WGS metagenome assembly WLWI01 (sample SAMN12718690, study PRJNA515312) | sponge metagenome | isolation source: marine sponge | host: Mycale hentscheli | place: New Zealand: South Island, Marlborough, Capsize Point | collected 2014-11-01
GCTTTACTTTTAGCATCTTTCAACGACTTCTTCTCATCTTCAAGGATCTTCAGCTGAGCCTTCAGAGATTTGATTTGAGAAGTCATATCGTCGTGACCGTGAGCTGCCTCCATAAGCTTCTTATTCTCAGCCTCCATCTTGAGAAGGTTAGAGTCTTTACCAGCTAGTTCACCGTACAGAGTAGCCGTTCGTGTGACTAATTCTTTCGTTTGAGACTTTTCCAGTTCTAGTTGGAACTGAAGTTCATGAACAACAGCACTCGAGGACTGTCGCAGATCTTCCAAAGACTGACTTATGCGTCCTTTGTCTTGTTTCTGAAGATTGTGAAAAAATTGAGTAAATGAAAGTATGCAATAAACAAATGGTAGATTACTGCCCAGGGCACAGAGTCATAAGTTTGTTACTAATGTTTTTATTTCTTTATTTCATATCAAAAGTATTTTTCGCACCAGAAGTACAGTATATAAAAAAAGCTGCTAAGAAGAAGTCAAATTTCAATATCTAAATTAGCTACCAATCACAGCAATAAAATTAGGCACTTAATGATCATCATGCAAGCTGATTACTTGCTTAGACTGTCTTAAACTATAGGCCAAAATGCTTTTATAGAACAATCATGTGTACTTTTTCAGAAAAGAAGTCAATTGTAAAGATCCTTTTTACTGCAAATTAAACAAATAAAATAGTCTCTTAATGAGATAGGGACTATTATAATGTATGTATGTATGTAATACCTCGTGCTCCAATGCTGACTCAGCAACAGACAAAGTTTCCTTCAACTTCTGGAGCTCAGTCACAAACGAATCATGATCTGACCTCAACTGTAACCTTAACTCTTGACCAGCACGTTTCTATGACAACAGCAGCGACAATATCAGCAAATTATAAAAATATCATATTATTATGACAAATTACATGCTACATAATTATGAACACTGATTATTCTGGTAATTTCTTGGGGGTTTCTGTGCATGATTGTTCATAATTTCTTCTCTCTTGAAGTATCTCCATAACGTACCTCACGCTCCTGAGAAGACTTAGCAGTTGCCAGTAATTCTTGCAAGTGTTTAATTTCACCTTCTAGAGAGGCACGATTGTCATTCTGACGAGAGTTCAACTTATCTTTTTCCAGTTTCTGAAAGAGAAAGGGAAAAATGCAAAGACACTGTAATTCACTTATTTTAATCATAACCAAGTGCGAGAGAGGAAGGGCCGAAAACATGATAAGAAGAACAATTAATTTCAGTGGTATTGATGAGAGATTGCTTAGGTTTGAAACATACCTCTTGCTGATAAGCCATTTTTGTGTCCTCCAAAGCCGCCTGCAGCTGACGAGCTTGATCGACTAACTCATCACGATCTTGCAAACGAGAAACCAAATCTTGAACCTGTAAATAAAAATAAATAAATAAAAAAAAACTGAAATTTATACCACAGGTGTTTAAATTTCCATAAAATTAGTATATATATCTTCCATTCTAGACTGACCTCTCTCTCATGTGCAGACTTCACCGTGCCCAGCTCAGACTGAAGCTGTCTTATTTCAGAGACAAAAGAGTCGTTACTCGAGTCACGCAATGACTCCAGTAGAGAACCCTGGTGGTCCAGCTAATAAAAGAAAAAAGGGTATTGTCTTTAAAGTCTTTTTACCAATTCCCCGTAGTTGACCCTTTACCAACCTGCTGAATGAGTTGCCGGCAACAGTCCATGAGAGAATGAGTGCCAACGGCCTTGTCTGTTCCGCTGACTGAAACAGAAGATGGCTCAGCAGTGGGAGCACCACGGCGCTGCAATGCAGTCATGGCCGACTTAAGAATGTCTCTTTCTTGCTCCAGAATCTTCTCGACGGCATCCAGCAGCTGTATCTTCCAGTCATTTGCCGAAAGACCATCCTAATCGATGTATGTAAAGTGATTATATGTATTATTAGAAATACAATGTAGAAAATAATTACATGACACTACTACTACTACTACTACTACTACTACTACTACTACTACCAACAACAATAAAAACAAACAAAAAACAGCAAAAACAATAATAACAAAATACTGCCATTACAACTCAACACTTCATATTAGCTATACCACAATAGGTAGTCCTCATCATTGATATGGAAAATCCACTGCTGAACAAACTGCAGCCAGTCACTTAAATGCTGCTGTTTTCAAAACAAACAGATCCATTGTCAGACACAATCAGAACAACAAATTACACTTTCAACACTTGAATATGTGCTTGCAAGTGCTTGAAAGCATGAATAGGAGAATTTTCACTGCATCTGTTTAATTGCTATACCTTGGCAGTTTTGACGTCTTGCAGTAGTTGTGTGAACTGGTCGATGAGACCTGGGCCAATGGTGGGAGTGGCTGACTCCACCCCTTCATATTGATGAGCACTAAAAATTCAACAAAAAACCGCAATGATTGCCACTAAACAATTCATAATACTAAACGTTTTTCTTTCTTTTTTTAATACACAAAAAATTTAGTAATTTGTGAAATGATATGAATGAAAGAGAAATCTGCCATTTAAGTTATTTATCAAATATTTTTTCCTACTGTATGTAACATGAAATAGTCATAATTGCAGCCACTGATGAAGTATGGAACTATTTGCTATGTCTATTCAGTATATTAATCAAGGGACCCAATAGTCTGAGCAATAGAGTATATTTTTCTCAAAAATAAGTACTTGGTAAGAGTTGGCAAAGTTTGGACAAATTGCAAATACATGTGCATATACATACGTACGTATGTGTGCAAATATAGCTTTGGTTCTTATAGAGAATTGTCTTCATAAGTCAATTTATGTGTTTAAAATGTCTCGCTCAACTTGTTGGTGAATAAATGCAACTTCATATCAAAATTCATGTCCACTATCCATAAATTATTTAATTTTGTATCTCATAAAACAAATAATATGTGTGAATGCGTGCTTGTGCCATGGCAACCCCCACCTACTCTCCTCGAAATGTCTCACCTGAGTCCATTAGCCAAGTCCTTCACATGTCCTGACTCTTTTAACAAAGATGGGCCGAGTTGCTACAAAAGTTAATAGCAGGTGCAAATAAAAACACAATTTCAACCAGACTAAATGATTGATTGACATACCATGATCTTGAGAAGAAGGGCGTGGTTAGATTCATCCAAATCATATTGAGGCCATGCCTCTACTGCAGGCTCAAGCAAGGGGGAGTGTTCATCTTCGGAATGCTATGATAAAATATGCAAACATAATACACACAATAATGTAAAATTGAATTAAATTAAAACAACAACAACAACAAAAACATATGAGTCCTAATTACTGTTCTAGCAAAATGTATACTTTCACTTTTCAATTTTTTTCTGTGTTGGTTAATGCTGTTATTATTGATCTTTTGTACTTGTTGTTTTTAATTTCTCATCACTGTAATTAAGTATAGGAAACATGAAGTTAAAAAAAAAAAGCAATCACATTTCTAATTACTATCACTATATTATTTTCAGCATTGCGACCATGCATAAAGCTAGGAATATATTGAATCACATACCAAACATAAATGACCATTTTCCTAATGAAATATGTTTACTTGCTTATTTCCATGTATAAAAATCTCTCACCTCAGTGTCGAGATCACCATCCTGACTCACACCTTCCTCGTCTTCACGTTGCTGCTGCTGCTTTCTCAGCCACTCGGCCTGTAGCTGCTGTTGTTCTAGCAACTCGGCCTGGACCAGTTCCTGTTGCTGCTTCAGGAACTCTGCCTGGTGTTGTTGTTGCTGCTGTTGCTTCAACAAGTTCGCCTGTCGCTGCTGCTGCACTCTCAACAGGTTGTCCTGATGATGATGCTGCTCTTGCAGCAAGTCTTCTTGGTGCTTCTTCCTGAGCTGCTGAATCTCTTGCTGGTGTTGAGCTTCAAGGGCGGCCATTTCTTCTAGTAGTTTGGCCTCTATTCCAATTGAGTCTCCCACTCTTTCTGATTCTGGTTCTTCAGTCTCTCTTATCTAGTAATGCAAACCATCCAGCAAAATCAATACAACAGTAAAGTGTGCTACTAAAGTGGGTAAAGATGGACAAGGATAAACAACACACCCCCTAGCAACCAGTAAACAGTGTTGAAGTGGGTGTGTTGGTAACCACATATGAATAATGATGCAATGAATACGAGATAAAGTTTGAAATGTTTTGACTTCATTTCCAAAAACTACCTGTGCGCGATAGTTACACGATAAGCTAATGCGATGCCTACTAGTAATTAAATAATCAATAATAATAACAGAAACAATAAAAAAAAAAGAAGCTAAATTAGAAAGTAATTTTCAAATCATAATCATACAGAGCTAGTATTCTCCCTCCGTAATCTAAGAATAAAACACTATGCGAAAAGAGGAGGCGTAGGCAATGAATATCATTATGTAGTATACGGAGATGCTTTTAATGAATTTTGGCATTAATTAGTCGTAATAAATGCACTATGGAATAAAACTGAGTTCTAATTATATAGTGGTAGAAAAAGCAATAAAAACAGTAAAAAGCCTGTTCTATTCTTGGATATTTGAAATTAGTAACACAAAATTTGTTTATTAGTCACGATAAGCGTGATACAGAGCATGTTCATTCAACTCTAGTGAAAAACAACAACAACAACAACAAAACAAGCTCTAGATAGCACGCGCCATCATTCCCTGACTGCCTCCCAGTAACTTCTTCAACCTGTCCTGATAGTTGCGGCGTACCTCTGCCTCTTTTCGAGCATGTTCAGCTCTGACTTTCTGCAACTCCTGTCTGATAGCCATGGCTTTCTCTGCCTCTAGCTTCTGGGCGTACTCAGATCGCACTCGCTGAAGTTCCCTCTGGTGCTTAATTTCCAAGTTCCTCTTCTCCTCTGCACTTCTTGTCTTTTCCAACTCCAACTTATGGCCGAGATCACCGGAGAGTTTGGCGATTTCTCTTTGGTAGAAGGCTTCGAGTTCTCTTTTCAGTAGACTTCTTTCTTCTTCCACTTTGTGAGCGTGCTCAAGAGTGATGGATTTCATTTCTTTCTGATAAGTTTCCTCTAATTCCTTGGACTTGCCCGCTAAGTTTGTCCTCTCGGCATTAAGCTTATCGAAATGCTCAGTGTCCATCTTCCGCAGCTGTTGCTGATGCAAGTCATGCAATTCTATCTTCAGACGGCTCTTTTCCATCTCAAGGTTGTGAGCATGCTCATTGGTGAGGACCTTGAGGGCGTGCTGGTGCTCGTCCCTAAGCCTGGATGCCTCCTGCTGTGCCCTCTGGGTCAGCTCCGCCTCCAACTGCTGCAGTTGATGCTGGCAATTGCTCTCGAGTTGCTCAAGATCTTCAGCTAGCTGGCGGTTGACTGTCTCCACCTCATTCTGCAGAGACTGACAACGATCTTGTGCCACTGAGCGTGACTTCTCGGCCGCCTGAAGAGAAGTTTCACATTCCTACAAAAGTTAGAGGGATTTATCAAAGTGCGTAAGTGTCAAATGAAGAATTATAAAAATAAAAAAATTAAAAAAATAAAATAAAAAAAATAAATTTAAAAAAAAACCCCCCAAAAATACAAAAAACAACAACAACTATATTTAGAACATATTCAACACATTCTAAATTGGGAATAAGAGCACAATAATCTAACGTCTAGAGTACCCATTATTCATTTCAAGAATGTTATGAGGAAAAGGAATTTGACAAGACAATGTGCCAGTAACACTCGTACATTACAATTATACGTGAATCATCAACACTAGAACTCAACACAACTTGAACTAATATCTACTAACTGCCACACCCACTGGGCATCCTCACCTTGAGTCTGGTTTTCAGAGCTGCGCACTCTCCATCTCTCTGCTGCAGGTCTAGCTTCAGACTCTGCACTCTCTGCTCCAGCACCACCACTTCTTGCTTCTGACACACCTCCTGCTCCCTGGCCTCTTCTGCTCTTTCTCTTAGCACTCGCACTTCCTTTTGACCTTGTTCAAGTGACCTAACTTTACCGGTCCAGTTAGCCACCACACTGGCGTGCTCGCGCTCCTGGCTGTCTATGCGAGACTCCGCCTCTGATAGCGATGCCCGCAGGGTGCTGCACTCTTGCATGACTTTCTTGACCTCTGCAGTGAGACTGGTGATTCTGCATTATAGGACAATCGAATGAAATATTGACTTCACAAAAATATCTGATGATTCAGTATAGCATTAAGGCAAGTAATGAGAAATGGTTAAGTTAATAGTCAGCAAAGCATGAGGGAGAGAATTGTTCTAATACATGGCTGCTAATTTTATGAAGTGATAACCTCAGCAGGCAATTGAAACAGATCACTATTTTGTCAGTACAGACATACGTACACCAAAACTATGTGCATTTTGTATTGGAAAATATCAACATAAAAGATAACGAGCATTTGATAAGGTGGAGATATTTCTCAGCATTTCTGTGAGATATTATAGCATCCTCAAAAAAGCAGGAAATACTGGAAAAACACGCATGCACTATCTCATATCCATACCTACAGATAGCCTCAGGGAAACTTCCATTATATACAATACTAAATTTTACTTTTATAACGTCTGCCGTCCACAAGTTTGATAGGATTGGATATAAAATTTGCTCAACACCATGCTTACTGAGTTTTGAGTTGCTCCACTTCCCTAGCTGCTGCATCTCTCTGGTCCAAGGCTTCGTCCCTCTGTCTGATTAGTCCTGTCTTCTCCGCCTTGAGCTGCTCCACCTCCTGGTTCTTGTGTGTCTTGAACTGACTCATGGTCTGAACGAACGTCTGGTGTTTCTCCTTCAGGGCACGGTGAAGATCCTGTTCCGACTGGAGCTTCTGCTCCATATCAGACTGGTACTGATGTCGCTGACACTCAATCTGACAACAAATATAACAAACAATCAATAACAACAACAACCAGATACACAACACATAAAGACATATACATACATACATACACATACATACATACATATATACACACATACATACATACACACATACATATACACATACACACATACATACATAGAAATACATGCATACATACATATACACACATACATACACACATACATACACATACATACACACATACATATACACATACATACACACATACATAGAAATACATGCATTCATACATACATACATACATACATGCATACATACATACATAAATACATGTCCTGCACACATAATCTCTGTTCACACTCTCTTACCTCTTCCCTGGCCTCCCTTTCTATCTGTAGTTTCTTCCATCCTTCTTCCACTTCCTCATCTTTTATCTCACAATGAGACTGCAACTCTTTCACCTTTTGAATCACACACACACACACATGCACACAATAAATAAATAAATACATAAATAATAAATAAAAAAATAACAATAATAATTTTTTAACAGAACTGCTATGCATATGTATATCTGGACTTATAAGGCTTGCGCCAAAGCAGGAAAAGAACTTTCCCATTTTGAATCCCAGTAAGGTACATAAATTAATCATTTTCATTTCCTCAGTCACACACACACACACACACACACACACACACACACACACAAACCTGTCCCTCCAGAGTGAATTTCTCATCCTCTAGTGTCTTGAACTTCTTAACGAGAGAATCCGTCTCATTTGCCAACTCCTTCGTCACTTCTGCAGCTTTCTCCAAACTCTGCAAATAAAACGGATTATAAAAATAAGGGTTGTTTTTTTTTGGGGTGATAGCTTAGCTGTTGTAAGAAAACCCAATGTTGTATCAGCATTACTCTAACTCTGAATAACAATTACCTCTGAATAACAATTACCTCTGAATAACAATTACCTTGTTTCTCTCCATTGCTACAACGATATCTCTCTTCGTCTGATCACATAGCGACTGCAGTCTGGCACACTCTTCCTCTTTGACCTTCAGCTTCTCACCTTGAGACTGTAACCTCAAGAGCTGCAGAGAAATAGATTAGATGCCATCACTAACTGTACATACTCTCTTCACACACCCACACGACTTCTTTTCTAAACCACGCCCCCTTCCCTCCCTCATCCATTGTAACTTTACTATCTGTTAGAAATTGACTATTTATGGTTCCTTTTACTGTTCATTTGAACACTATTTCCAAGGGGTGTGTCCATCTGTGGCTTAGACCACTTTGACCACATTTCTTTATCTGTCCCCTCCTGCCTCAAATCTCTCTATAGTGCCCCTTTTCAGAGCCTTATAGACAGTGAAGTATCCCTTTAGTCAATTAGCTTGACTATAAAAGTGACATTTAGTGCATTCATCGCATGATCACCATCTTGTTCAGATAGAAATGAACTATTGAAGTACAGTATTTGATAGATTGCTATATTAACCCATTTAGAGTAGAATATAATAGAACTACATGTATAATTCATTATAATGAACATCAGCTTATTCTCAAACAGCTGCTTCCTTCAGTATTAACATCGTCCAATCACACATGTACAGAAACAACACATCTCTCTCCATTTGTATTTTCTCCTCCTACTTTAGTTATCCACGACTGTACATACCTCAGCCTGTAGTGATTGATATTTGCTGGCCATCAGACGCACTCCATCGTGGAATCGAGACAAATTGGCCCTCACAATACCGGCATCCATACCAGGTGACGTCCGCACTCCTTGCGATCGCTTGCTAGTGGGCGGGGCCGAGTCCTGGCTGACCCGGGTGTGATCTTGGCTTGTGTGGGAGTGGTTTATACTCTGCATCAGACTCGCCTCCAGTGGGTAAAGGGTTGAATTATGGCCGCGGGCTGCAGTCAAGTCCAACGGGTACATGCTGAGATTAGGAAGTGGCGATCCAACCTGGAAAGGATCAACATGTGCACATACTATAAGCATCCCGGCAACCCGACATGTGCCGGCTACTTGAGATCACATCCGCACAAACACATACACGTACCAATCTGAGACTAGCAGAAGAAGGTTGGGGGGTCATTGATAGGTGTGTCCCAGTGGAGTTAAGGGTGTGGTCTGGAGGAAGAGATTGAAATGTAAGAGATGCCTCGCCAATGGACACCATCGGCCTGAATGAGGGCGTGGCCATTAGAGTTGTCCCTAATAAAATTGACATGACAATTAAAATAACAACAAAAAACAACAACAAACAAACAAACAAACAAAACTGCCTGGCTTATGCACATTGACTGACTTATGTACATTGACTGACTTATGTACATTGACTGACTTATGTACATTGACTGACTTATGTACATTGACTGACTTATGTACATTGACTGACTTATGTACATTGACTGACTTATGTGCATTGACTGACTTATGTGCATTGACTGACTTATGTACATTGACTGACTTATGTACATTGACTGACTTATGCACATTGACTGACTTATGCACATTGACTGACTTATGTACATTGACTGACTTATGTACATTGACTGACTTATGTACATTGACTGACTTATGCACATTGACTGACTTATGCACATTGACTGACTTATGTACATTGACTGACTTATGTACATTGACTGACTTATGCACATTGACTGACTTATGCACATTGACTGACTTATGTACATTGACTGACTTATGTACTGTACATTGACTGACTTATGCACATTGACTGACTTATGTACATTGACTGACTTATGTACATTGACTGACTTATGTACATTGACTGACTTATGCACATTGACTATGTAAAATAACAAATACTAAGGTTCAATGAACTAATATAAAATCAAATACACAGTCCTCACCAGCACTAGGGAGGAGCTCTGTGAAGTTACTGGCCAACCCACTGTCCATACTGGGTGTCTACAATACGTACAAATCAAGAAACCTTAAACTAAAGACAAATAAAGTTCACTACCACTATTTAATGCTGCAGGTAAAACACCATTACAGCATAAATGAATTGGGTAAATAGAGAAAAATATGAAGTGGCCAAGAATTATTTTGAAGAATTATCCACTACCACCTTGACCACAAAAACCTGCAGTATTGTAGATACATGTATGTGGATTGAACATGAAGGACATGACGAAAATAAATAAATACACATGCAAGTATAGGTTTATCTATTTTGAGTAGGTGTGGCCTGGATGACAACCTACCATTTTAGGTCTTTTCGTCAGCTTATCCTCCCCCTCAGTGTCAGGCTCTGTAGACTCCTCCCCCACCGTGTCTGTGCCATCACCTGCAGATTCAGCACTGCTATCTGAATGGGCGTGGTCACTTGCATCGTGGTCGTGGTGATCGCCATGATCTACTTCCTCCTCTGCTTCAATTATGACGGGGTTCGTACCACCACCGGTACGAGGACTTCTGAATGATACTGCACCTTGTACTATTACACACACACACACACACACACACATATAAAAAGCACACATATTGTACAAATCTTCATAAGATACACAACTCAATTACATACATAAATCTTGCATGTAAACTCATGCACATTCACACACAAGATAGAACCAGCACAGCAGAATCCTCATAATTTAGGCATCTTAATAATTTAGGCATTTAATGTTTCATTTTAGTCTTTTCACTAACATTTGGGACTTCCATCTGATTCTTTGTACTCGGGGGCAAGCTGTAGAGGAGCCAGGTAGGTGGGTCTGTCTCCCTGAGCAAGCGCACTCTGCACCAGAGAGAAGAGTTCCATGGATGAAAAGTAGAGCCTTTGGAGATCTTGCCTGTGACATAAGAATTATGATGATGATGACAATGACGGTGTGAGGGAGTCACTCTCCAGTCCAATGTATAAATATATACACACGATCATATACTTGTACGTATTACATAAGGGTATGTATAGGTTACACTATGATGTGGAGGTTGGTATGGGATTCACACAACCTACATAGGGCTGAAGCCACAAGGATATCATAGTATAAATCCTATACTGACCAAAATAGAGTGGTGCAACTGACTTGTACCATGGCTCTAGGCTATAGGAAACACACAAAAATTAATTTTGATAGGACGGTTTATTTATTCACTTCTTAGCAGGTGGGTATAAAATATGAATTAATACAATAACTACATCAAAGATGGATTCTAGCAGCCAGCTTAATTGAATGTATAGATTTTAATACAGGACATGCAACAATCCTAGCTCATTCAGATGTACAAATTGTCCTAAACTTTCGAATAAGCTTGTAATTTAATTAAGCTTTGTTAGAATATCGTATATTAACAACAGAATAGCATATTTTGCAGTAATGGCCACACAATGATAGGGTGAATACATACAGTATAACCCTATACTCTGACAGCTTTGATTTACATGTATATAAGATATACCAACAGATTATCTTATCTTATTGACTCACATTTCTCCTGTCAGTTTCCTAGCTTGTTCTTGGTGGGTGTGCTCTGATTGGGACAGTTGAGATTCCAGCTGTCCAATTTCCCTTCTAAGGCTGGTAGTTTTCTCATGCAGCTGTATTAAGACAAGGAAGCATTAATTAGAATATTAAATTTGTAAATTATTACCACAGAGAGCACTAGAATTACAACTTTCTATCATTCTTTTTTTTTTGTGTTGTCTAAATCCTAAAGGCTCTTTCAAGATCGCCGTGTCATAAACTATCCAATTTACCTTTTTTCTTAAAAAATGCATTTCACCTAGAATACCTAAAATTACTAAATTAGCTTCATTTAAAATTTACTGGCAAAATTTTTGCTCATTGCATAAGGGCATGAAATATCCGTGCCTTTATTAAACAACTCTTTGCCCTTTCTTTTTCTATAGATTACATCATAGATTTCGTTTGAACTTAAACTGACCTTGGTGTGTACATAGTTATAATAGACTCAAAACACTTCATGTTTAGCTTATTTAGTTCTTTAAAATCACAAAAATACCACTGAAAACAATCTTTTCACTAACAGTCTAGACTTCACTATATTCCTTCAAAGAAGCCAGCAACTCTATAAAGAAATATGAAAAGTAAAGATATTGTTGTCCTCTGCCTATTAGCATGTGGAAGTATTGCAGGTAAGCCTACCAAAATACATATACACATGTACATGTATATACCATATAGAAAAACAAGCATTGGTTCAGAATTCTCAAACAATAAACGACATTTTGACGGTCTTCATTAAGGAAATTGTAAAAACAACAACAACAACAACAACTAAGCTGAATTATTAACATCTACTTGAACATACTTCAAGAAACTCACAATATTAAATTTGTATAAGTATGTATGTATGCATGTACAGTAGGAGTCAAAAAAAAGTTTCGAATTCCGTTCCGTAGAACGGCCGTCGCAAAATTAAAAAACGGGGGAAAAACGGTACGCCGTATGTTGAAAAACGGCCGTTCCGTTCGACCGCGTTACCGTTTTAATCTTTCTCGTTCACCGTATGTCTCGCTCAAAGAAATATAAAAAATCGTTTATCCAATAAAACGTTCC
>WLWI01004100.1_pt1 | contig 12395 bp, 4 predicted proteins | sample 6701501 | NCBI WGS metagenome assembly WLWI01 (sample SAMN12718690, study PRJNA515312) | sponge metagenome | isolation source: marine sponge | host: Mycale hentscheli | place: New Zealand: South Island, Marlborough, Capsize Point | collected 2014-11-01
ACAATTGTAGACTTGTTCAAGGTGTGGCCACTTTTAAAACCATGGAGGGTGCTATGCCCATAACCACAAACTTCTGAGTTTTGAGCTAGCTAGATAGCCATCACATAACTCTTCATGATAATACAAATATTACACATTCTAAAGCATATATTATATAATGTTTATAAGTGGTAAAACTTTATTGGTTAAGATAGATAAAGTTATTTAAATATAAGTGGTTAAGTGTCTAAAACTTTTTTTATTTGCTGAGCCACTGGCGGCTCAGTCTTTTCTTCCTTCTGTCTTCCATTCTAACACAATTATATCACAACTGATACAATTCTTCTCCTAAATAAATCTACTCACTTGTTCTGCCATCGGTTCTGGTTCCATGACTGATAGCAGGTGACAAATCTAACCGCTAAGTAGCTACTGATCATGCGCAACTACACAAAACCGATGGTGGTCGCGCCGAGAACATTTCTCCCGCCTTTTACTCTTGCACGTACTGCGCAGCTATTTTTCTGAGTTGTATAAAAACCAGGTAAACTGAGCACCCGCGTCATTGCTACCTGGATACGAGATTCCTAAAGCAATTGCGGTGTGGATTGCGGACTAAGGCTAAGCACAGTAACAATACTTAGTTTTATGTTACCTAACTATCAGGCTCGCTCGCCATTTGTGCTCAAGCACACCACTAGTGCTGTCTCGCACGCTTCGCTCGCTCGCCAACTAGTGATGTGCTTGAGCAAAAATGGCGAGCGAGCCTGCCTAGTTAAAACTACAGTATTGTTACTACAGAATTTATATTTTAGCTTAATTCATGCAGAACCGTATAATAGCAGTAGCAAACACAAAATCTTACCTGAGTAATGGTAACTTCTGTAGTATCAGACTTGAGCAATTCTGACTACCTCAATTACCAGTAATTCGTGAACAAGCTCTCAGCTACAAAATAAATAGGCCAGTGTTATTCTTGTAATATTAGTCAACATGGAATTACTACTTGCCTCAATTTCCTGAGTATTGCTAATTTCTAGTTACAAATTTAAGCTATTTTGACTATCTGAATTACCAGTAATTGTTGACATCAAGCTCTCAGCTACAAAACAAAGACAATTTTTACCTCATTTTCTTGAGTAGTAGTAACTTCTGTAGTATCAAATTGAATCCATTCTGACTATCTGAATTACCAGTTTCTCTTGATAACAAGCTCTCAACTATAATAAAGAAAGGCCAGAGTTATTTTTGTAATTTTAACTTACAAATATGGAATGCCGACACCAACCCACTAGTGGGGCGAACGGTCGATGTAACCAACCGCAGAGAAAATACAAAACAGAACGTGAGTGCATATGCCCAATATGTCAAGACAAAATCATTGATGGAAATCATGAATCTATCTTCTGTGATGGTACCTGTTCCACGTGGCTCCATTGTCGGTGTGCGGGACTCTCAAAAAATGCCCTTACGACTTTGTCAACTTCAGATGACTAGTTTCTCTGTCCTCATTGTCGACTTAACCTACACCAGAAAGAAATTTCAGACTTCAATTGCAATCTATAGCCTCTACTGTCAAATCAATCCAATTCAATTGCCCCTGCTCAGCCTAGTAGTTCTTCTCATCCTCCCAACAACTGTCAAACAGTGTTAAACTCGTATGCCTTTGCAACAGCAAATCCTGGCCCCTCTAATGCCGCAAAGCATGGTCCCTCTATTATCTCCAGCCATACCAGTCAACATTATCCAGTCACTACCTCTCAAAGCACTCAGGAGCGTAAGTACAATATTGTTATAAATGGAATTGAAGAATGTCCTGCAGGTACAAATCGCAACAATAGGTTAAAAAATGACTTTCAAAAAGTTATATCAATTCTTGCTTGCCTGTCAACAGATTTATCAAGTCAATCCATACGTGATTGTCATAGAATGGGAAAGTTATCTACATCCAAACCTCGTCCCGTCCAATCTTAGTAAAACTATTAAGATCAGCTGATGTTACTCTTATTCTCACCAATAAAAGGAAGCTCTCAGTCCCAAATGTATTTATTAAACCTTTTATGTCACCTGCCGAGAGAAAATGTGAAGGTATTTTGTTGAAAGAGAGAAGATCTTTAATTTCCAATGGCACCAATCCACAGAAAATTAAGTTGAGGCAACACAAATTAATTGTTGATGGCAGCTGGTGAAGTCAGTGGCAACAGTTTCACTCTATCACCCGACTTTCCAGACCATACTCTATCGCATGACATTAACTCTTCAGCTGATCCTTTACCCAACCACTCTATCACAGGAAATTAATTCTTCAGCTGATCCTTTACCCATCTCTCCTCCCGTAGTGCCTCTTCCCTCCTATACTTCAACTAGTACTGATATTGCAGCAAACCATCCATATTTACGAGTTTCAATAAAACCTTAGGAAATAATGTTTTATTACAGACTTGAATAGACAGCAATACAGTACAATGATAATTATTGTTTCTGAAGTATGAAGTTGTTGATACATAAGACATTCACTATACATGCACAATGAAATTAAGGATATATGAGGAAGCGTTTGTACAATTCTTTTGTTATTTAAGCTAGTAACAGCTTTAACAATGCAATAGTCATGATTCTTTGCTGATTTCCTCAATAGCACTTTTGGGATACATTTAAGAAGACTGCTATACCAGCAATGTTTATCTAACTTTGTCATTAACTTTTGAAACTGAAGTTTGAAAAAAAAACAACAAGTCATGTGTATGTATAACAGCTAAACTTTGATACAATGCAATAATGAATAGAATAATGGCTGTTCACAAGAGACTATGTTCTTTATGCTACTTTACAACTACAGCTCAGGTAATACCGATGTGGCATTTTGCAAATAGTCTCTTGTACTACTTATTTCTCGATCATTCAGCTATGTCACTGCTTATGGATTCTCAAAATGCGACTGAGTGTGCAATTGTGGAAGCTCTTCTTTCAGTATTTTCTCCATTGGCTGGACTACTTGCTGATGTTAAGTATGGAAGTTATAAAGTTTTGAAAATGAGCACATATTGTATGATTACATTTGAGTTTCTTACTCTGATTGTTTGGATCTTGATGGCAGTAATTGTGGATAGTATAGATTACAAGTACTATTTGTCTTTATCTCTGCTTTTGCTCTCTTTATTCTGCTACTATCTGGGAAGGGTATTTTTTTTCAGTGGCAGTATTATTTTTAACTGATAAATATTCATCCATGTTCAAATCGAACAGCTTGAAAGTTAATCCATATTATCAGGTGTATGCCATCATCAAATATGCTTATCATCACAAGAAGCCAGTGAGGAGGAGTGCATTTACATACTGTGAGGATGAACGTCCGTCTAGAATAGACTACGGCAAGCAAAGGTATGGCGGACCATTTACTACAGAGCAAGTGGAAGATGTTAAAGTTTTCATAAACATTAGCAAAGTTTTAGTTATAGTATCACCTTTCTTTAGTTTGGATTTGTATAGCACAATAGTGTTATCTAACTATCACAAACAAAGTCACAGCATCTTCGAGAGAGTTTATTTTCACAATGGAATTATGTTGTCACTAACAGTTATTGTTAGCATTCCATTCTTTTTGTTCCTTGTAAAGCCCTGTTTTTCTCGTTACATTCCCAACATTTTCAAGAGAATGGGAATGAGCTTGCTGATTATGAGCATTTTGTTCTTGATTTACATTCTATGTGGCTTCATTTCAAAGGATGATGAGAGTTACTCATTCAACAGTCATTGTGTTGGAGTTAACAATAGTAATATACATGGATTACAGCTTGTAAGCATACCCAAAATGTTTCTGCCACCTTTGCAACTACTCTTGTCTGCAGTGAGCCAGATGTTATTTTACATTGCAGTGTGGCAGTTTATTTGCTGTCAGAGTCCTCAATACATGAAAGGACTTTTATTTGGTGTCTACTTTTCATCAAAGCAATAATTGAGTTGTTTTCATTATTTTTTCTTCAATTGCCTTGGTTGCAAGTTAGATTTATGTATTTTTCACTTTGTAATTGGCTTAGTTTCTTTGATTGTAATGGCTGCAGTGACTAGAAAGTACAAGTATCGTAAGAGAGATGATATTTGCAATGTCTATCAATATGCAGAAGATTACTATTCATATCACAGCTAGCTAATAATAACTCTATTGATTTTAATGTTATAGACTAGTTATTATTACCGTGTGTGTGTGTGTGTGATTTTAAAATAATATGCACAATTTTACTAGTTATATTGTAATGGAATAAAAATATTTAAAACATTTAAACTGTTTATTTGTATATACCAGAATGAAAATAGCAATAATACAAGAGTTTAAGCTATGTGGCGGTGATATAACCATCAGATAATTGAACAAAGAACATGTGATTAAATTTGATAAGTTTTCTGTGGGAAGCTTGACAGATTGTTTTTTTTTTAATGATTAAGGCAGAGCTGAGGTTCAGAGGTGAGCAGGAGCTGTTGAATTATTAAGGAGTCTACGAGCATTTGCATGCAAACTATCTGGCACTCAGTGTTGGCTGAGGCTCAGCTGTGGGAGAGATGGGGCTGTTGAAGCTCAAGGACCAGCAGCATAATTCATGGTATGCTTCATTAAGTACTCTAAGGCACTTTTGTACAGGAGCTTCTGCTGATTGTGTAAATGATGTTAAGTACAATTGTGATGAAAGTGGAAAAAGATTAGTACATGGGTGGGATGGCATAGTTCTTATACTTGTGGTGCAGGAATATTGTAGTGCTTTGACTCTCACAATTTATTTTTGAAGACTGTCAGGCCAGTTGTAGCCCTTACGGTAAGTAGCTCAAATTTTGGTTGTTCAAACTGAAAACCAACAACAAGAACAACTATAACAACAATAAACTTTACATTTATATCATTTTTGGAATGTTCTGTCTTAGTAAATATTTTTGTATAAGTCAAGTGTACATAGTTAAACTAGCCAAGATTCTTGAGGGTTTGTCTTGTAAAAAAGCATATTTACGAGTTCTAATAAAACCTTCGGCAATAATGTGTTATTACATGCATGAATAGACAGCAGTAAAGTCCAATGATAATTGTTTGTGAAGTATGAAGTTGTTGATAAATAAGATATTCACTTTACATGCACAATGAAATTAAGGATATATGAGGAAGTGTTTGTACAATTCTTTTGTTCTTTAAAGTAGTAACAGCTTTAACAATGGAATAGTCATGATTCTTTGCTGATTTCCTTAACAACACTCTTGGGATACATTTAAGAATACTGCTACCAGCAATGTTTATCTAAATTTACGTCGTTATTTTTTGAAACTGAAGTTTGAAAAAACAACAACAAGCCATACACGTATGTATAACAGCCAAATTTTGTTACAATGGAAATATGAATAGAATAATGGCTGTTCACAAGAGACTATGTTCTCTATGCTACTTTACAACTACTGCTCAGGTAATACTGATGTGGCATTTTGCAAATAGTCTCTTGTACTACTTATTTCTCGAGCATTCAGCTATGTCACTGTTTATGGATTCTAAAGACGCTACTAAATTTGCAATTGTGGAAGCTTTTCTCTCAGTTTTTTCTCCATTGGCTGGACTACTTGCTGATGTAAAGTATGGAAGTTATAAAGTTTTGAAAATGAGCACATATTGTATGATTACATTTGAGTTTCTTACTCTGATTATTTGGATCTTGATAGCAGTAATTGTGGATAGTATAGATTACAAGTACTATCTGGTTTTATCTCTGCTTGTGCTCTCTTTATTCTGCTACTATCTGGGAAGGGTATTTTTTGTCACCAACATTATTCAGTTCGGGATTGACCAACTTCAAGATATGCCTACTACAATTTCAGATGCTTACATTCATATTTTTTTCTTAGTAGAGCAGGTTGCTAATATACTGGTGAAAATGTTTAAAAGTATCCCTGATGATAGGATAGAATTGGATGCTTACAGACATATTGTGCACATAAGTGTGTCCAATGCAGTTGTGTACGAAGTTTGTATAAGCTTATCAGTGATAGTTTCAGTGGCAGTATTATATTTAGATGATAAATATTCATCCATGTTTAAATCAAACAGCTTGAAAGTTAATCCATATTATCAAGTGTATGCCATCATCAAATATGCTTATCACCACAAGAAGCCAGTGAGGAGGAGTGCATTTACATACTGCGAGGATGAACGTCCGTCTAGAATAGACTACGGCAAGCAAAGGTATGGCGGACCATTTACTACAGAGCAAGTGGAAGATGTAAAAGTTTTCATAAACATTAGCAAAGTTATAGTTGTAGTATCTCCTTTCTTTAGTTTGGATTTGTATAGCACAATAGTGTTATCTAACTATCGCAAACAAAGTCACAGCATCTTTGAGAGAGTTTTTTTTCACAATGGAATTATGTTGTCACTAACAGTTATTGTTAGCATTCCATTCTTTTTGTTCCTTGTAAAGCCCTATATTTCTCGTTACATTCCCAGCATTTTCAAGAGAATGGGAATGAGCTTGCTGATTATGAGCATTTTTTTCTTGATTTACATTCTATGTGGCTTCATTTCAAAGGATAATGAGAGTTATTCATTCAACAGTCAATGTGTTGGAGTTAACAATAGTAATATACATGGATTACAGCTGGTAAGCATACCAGAAATGTTTTTGCCGTCTTTACAACTAATCTTTTCTGCAGTGAGCCAGATGCTATTTTACATAGCAGTGTGGCAGTTTATTTGCTGTCAGAGTCCTCAATACATGAAAGGACTTTTATTTGGTGTCTACTTCTTCATCAAAGCAATAATTGAGTTGTTTTCATTATTTTTTTTTCATTTTTCTATATTTGCTTGGGACTTCATTCATTTTGGTTGCGAGTTAGACTTATGTATTTTTCACTTTGTAATTGGCTTAGTCTCTTTGATTGTAATGGCTGCAGTGACTAGAAAGTACAAGTATCGTAAGAGAGATGATATTTGCAACGTCTATCAATATGCAGAAGATTACTATTCGTATCACATCTAGCTAGCAACAACTTTATTGATTTTTATATAATAGACTATTATGTACGAGTGTTTTTAAAATAATATGCACAATTTTACTTGTTATTGTAAGATAATAAAAATATTAAAAACGTTTGAACTGTTCATATACCAGAATGAAAATAGCAATAATACAAGGTAGCAGTCAAACAATATTAGATACAGGGTAGATGGTGACATGTTATTTTAATGATTGTAGGGGCAGTAACCATAACGTAGATGAAAACTAGCAGATGAAAACTAGCAGAAATTTGAATAGTATACACATGTAAAGAAAGTAATCGAGCTGTAGGATATTATGTATTGAAATTGCAAAAATTACTGGAGTTATTATTTAAATACAATGTTTATGAGGGGTACGGGTGTACTAATTCAAGCTACTTGGTTAGTAGCTAGACTCTGGGCCTCCTATCACATGAGCAATGACTGGAGTTTGCTTCTGGCTATAAAACAAAAATGAGATTGTATAAACATTTCCTCTTGTGATTAGTTTCATTAACTATTTCCTTCAATGAGGTGCTCAGCACCACAATTTTTACAGTATAAATGTAATGTAGTGATATCTGTGCACCTACTCGCAAGCCTGCCTGACAGCTAATGGCAGCCATGAAAAGTGGAGTGGAAACTGTTTTCCAAACTGGAGACTGTGATGGAGAAGCTTAAAACAATCTCATTTCCAAAACGAAATTGTTTTCATGTTTACTGTAAATTGGGAATTCAGGAAAATCGCTCAAGATATATAAAACATTTAAAATGGAAATTAGCAAAACAGTCACAAGTGAAGAAACCATAAACTAATATAGGATAATCAGGAACCACCTGGTCCTATCAAAGAACAATGTTCTTAAAGCTTTGTCCTTCCAATAGGTGTATGGCTCCATCTCTTTCCCTCACCAGACCAAGCAAGTACAGCAATTTTTACCGTATTTGGGAGAAACTATACCCTATACTCACCCCAACTCCATACTGACTAGTGGAGTAAATAAATTTAACGGTTAAAAAGAATATTTGATAACAGAGAATTTTCGTTGGTCTGTTGAGAGTGGGACTGTCACATATAGCAGTACTCCTTAACACAGGCCTGTAACCAGAAGTTCGCATTGGGGGTTGGATTTTGAAGACACAAAAGCCACACCTACTTTTGTTCCTCGTTAACTCTTCTTATTATTAAAAACAACAACAAAAACAATGTAACTGCACTAAAGCTTATGATTTGTTCTATGTATTCTACTTCAAAACTATAAGTTCAGTAAACACAATCGATATTCCAGAGAATAACGGTATTTATTCTCGAGTAATCAGGCTGTGAGCTGGATATAAACAGTGCAACATTAATACGCCTTTTTCCTACTACAAGTTATTCAATAGTACGGTATGTAAACTGCCCTTTCAAACATGTATTGGAAAAATTGATATAACTAAGTGAAATAGCAGGGAACGAAGTAAAATGACAGGGTAGCTTAAGTGAAATAGTAAGGGTAAGTGGCAAGCGTGCAGCTCTAGCCTTGGAAATGTACAGTTCAAGAAGTTTCTAGTTGGATACAACGTCATTCTTTAGCGCAGAAACTCTATCGGCATTAGACTGAATTTTTTCAATGGATTAGGAGGAGCCATCGGTTAAAGGCGAAGTTCCAGAGAAAGTTGATCCTGAAGTACAGAGATAGTGACTGCACTATACAGTGTAGCCACACTGTAAATGATATTAGCTAGTCTAATGCAGTTTTTATAAAGCTAGTTGGCGGCGAGCAAGACACTCTCTACAATTGAAAATCGGGGATATTTGTTGGCGAGCGAGCGGAGCGAGCGAGACAGTATTAGGGGTCGATAATGCAAAATCGGGTATATGTTATATGTATTATTTATAGCCCGTTACCCGAGCGACCGCGCTTGTCGTTAAGAACTATAAATCGGATACAGTCTGGTATGCTCGTAAGAAAATGTATTAGCGGGGTGTAGCTTTAGGCTCGCTCGCCATTTGTGCTCAAGCACACTATTAGGGGTGAACAATTGAAAATTGGGTATATGTTATTGGTGAACGAGCGAAGCGAGCGAGACAGAATTAGGGGTGGACAATGCAAAATTGGGTATATGTACGATGTGTATGGATTGTACGTATGCCCCTTAAACGCGCATGCAGGTACCATTTTTTTTCTCCTAAATACACAGTCTTTTAGGCTTGACTCCGCTTTCTTCTGATACTACAGCATTAAGAGGAGTGCATTTACCTACTGTGAAGATGAACGTCCATCTAGAATAGACTACGGCAAAATAAAATACGGAGGACCATTTCTTACAGAGCAAGTAGAAGATGTCAAAGTTTTTAAAAACATTATAATAATTTTAATTTTAAGCTCTCCATACTTTGTATTAGAATTAAGTGGTCAAGTTATATTGTATTGGTATTACTATCCTCAATGGAGTACTAAAATAAGTGAACGAATTCTTTCCGATTATGATGGAATGTCACCGTTAGTTATAACTCTTGGCATACCTTGTTTCTGGGTGCAACTAAATTATGCTTTTACAAATACTTGCCCAGTATTTTCAAGAGAATAGGGATAAGTTCATTCATACAATGTGTTCTTTTCCTAATAAGTATTGTATGTGGTGTCATTACTAAAGGACATCACAGCCCCACTTTAGTAGATTCTTGCTTAGGATTCAATAATAACAGTCACGTTCATTCATGGAAGCTGTTGAAAATATCTGAAGTATATTTGCTCTCTATTCAGCAACTATTATCTACGCTGAGTCACATGTTGTTTTACATAGCTGTGTGGCAGTTTATTTGCTGTCAGAGTCCTCAAAACATGAAAGGATGTCTATTTGGACTCCTCTGGTTCTTCAAAGCAGTATTTGAATTGCTATCTTTGTGTCTTTTAAATTATCTATAGGCTCTTGGCGTCTATTTAAATTTGGATGTGTTTTTGACTACTACATTGTTGCTTTTATAATTGGTTTTGTCAGTTTAATTATTTTCACTGTTTGTGCTAGGAAGTACAAGTATTGTATGAGAGATGACATATGTAACATCTACCAGTTTGCAGAAGATTATTATTCGAGTATTCCTTGATAATTTGTAATTAGCTATAGTTTAAACTTGTGCTTCATTACAAACAAATTTTAAGTTAGCATATTTGGTTCTACATCATCTTTTCGTGGCAGTGAAGATAAACACTAGTCTGGTTGTTATTTTAAGATGTTCAAATAGTAACTTTTTGTGTGAAACTGAAAACAGTTAGCTAATATTCTTATGTTAATTGGCAGTAATTTACATACAAACTTTTTAAATTAATTATTGTATGGAGTGGTCATGTATAAGCAGCTTGATTGATCAGAATGATAATGTACATATAAAGCTACTCAATAATTTAAATGATAATGTATAATGGTAGATACTTTCTACACAAACAAGAAACAGCTATAGTATTTAACTAAGTTTATGAAAATTTCTCCTTAAGTTCCTACTGGAACTTCTCAGAACTAAGAACTGTACAGTAAACTCTAATGACACATAAAACAACTTTGTGCAATGGATTTCGATTCAATATGAATAGCAACTGAAGAAGTACAATAGAGTGAAACTCTAAAATGATCTGTCTTCCATCATAATTATGGTTGCTAAGAACTATATCAGACTTTTCCCCGCTAATACATTTTCTTACGAGCATACCAGACTGTATCCTATTTATAGTTTTTAACGACAAGCGCGGTCGCTCGGGTAACGGGCTATAAGTTATAGTTATAAACCAAAATTGAGGTTTGTATGCGATTTATAAATCGAAATACTAACTTAATGATTTTGGTTTATAACTATTTTATAGCCCAAACATAAACAACGAGCAAAGTATAGCGCTAGCTATCTTAGTAATGGTATTAAAGTACCCAAACTCTTCATTATTCCATTTTGCTTTGATCTGCCTTCCACCATAATTATGGTTGCTAAGAACTATATCAGACTTTTCACTATTGTTAAACAATTTGTTTTAACTTCTGACACTCTAGCTACTAAAAAAAGTCGAGTTTTTTTTACAGTAAAAGGGATTCATTGCCATAGTAACCACTCCCCACAACTGTTTTAATTAAAATAAAGCAACAAGAAACAAGTCACACTATTTAAACGTTTTCTTTGTGATATTCTTTAGCTAAGTAGTAGTTGTAACTCACAATACTTTCACACAACACAAGCAAGTGTTGAGGTGCCTGCCTCTTAGTAAGGTTACATAAAACTATTTACCACCGGTGTCACCTGTGTTCTGGCCATGCCAGAACAGAAGCTGGAATTGCTCATTGCACTACTCTAAGGCACTTTCCTACTGTATACAGTTCATCTCGTGATTGGGAGTCCTGACAGAATTGATTGTGTAAAATGATTTTAAGTACAATTTTGATGAAAGTAGAAAAAGAGTGGAATAGCATAGTTCTCATACTTCTGCTGCATGAAGATTATAGTGCTTTGACTCTCACGATTATTTTTGAAGACTGTCAGGCTAGTTGTAGCCCTTACAGTAAGTAGCTTTAATTTTGGGCTGTTACAAGCTGAAAACCAACACCAAGGACAACTTTACATTCATATCATTTTTTAGTCTTGTTCCGCCTTAGTAAATATTTTAAGCTAGCCAAGATTCTTCTGAGCTTGTCTTGTAAAAAAAGCATATTTACGAGTTCTAATAAAACCTTAGGAAATGATGTTTTATTACACACTTGAATAGACAGCAATACAGTACAATGATAATTATTGTTTCTGAAGTATGAAGTTGTTGATACATAAGACATCCACTTTACATGCACAATGAAATTAAGGATATGTGAGGAAGGGTTTGTACAATTCTTTTGTTATTTAAGTTAGTAACAGCTTTAACAATGCAATAGTCATGATTCTTTGCTGATTTCCTTAATAACACTTTTGGGATACATTTAAGAAAACTGCTACCAGCAATGTTTATCTAACTTTGTCATTAACTTTTGAAACTGAAGTTAGAAAAAAAAAACAACAAGTCATGTTTATGTATAACAGCCAAACTTTGATACAATGCAATTATGAATAGAATAATGGCTGTTCACAAGAGACTGTGTTCTCTATGCTACTTTACAACTACAGCTCAGGTAATACTGATGTGGCATTTTGCAAATAGTCTCTTGTACTACTTATTTCTCGAGCATTCAGCTGTGTCACTGCTTATGGATTCTGGAAGTGCCACTACAACTGCAATTGTGGAAGCTCTTCTCTCAGTATTTTCTCCATTGGCTGGACTACTTGCTGATGTAAAGTATGGAAGTTATAAAGTTTTGAAAATGAGTACATATTGTATGATTACATTTGAGTTTCTTACTCTTATAGCTTGGATCTTGATGGCAGTAATTGTGGATAGTATAGATTACAAGTACTATCTGG
>WLWI01004102.1_pt1 | contig 12391 bp, 9 predicted proteins | sample 6701501 | NCBI WGS metagenome assembly WLWI01 (sample SAMN12718690, study PRJNA515312) | sponge metagenome | isolation source: marine sponge | host: Mycale hentscheli | place: New Zealand: South Island, Marlborough, Capsize Point | collected 2014-11-01
GAAACTAAGAGCACACTGAAGAAGTAGAGTAAGTGGCACTCCTTGATGTCACTGAGGTGGTTGAAACTAAGAGCACACTGAAGAAGTAGAGTAAGTGGCACTCCTTGATGTCACTGAGGTGGTTGAAACTAAGAGCACACTGAAGAAGTAGAGTAAGTGGCACTCCTTGATGTCACTGAGGTGGTTGAAGAGTGAACCAAATAAACCAAAGGTCTTGTCGCTAAGGAGGAGTGGTGAGAGGCAGTCACTCTTACTTTTAGTTGTGTAGTCAACAATGTCTAGTTTAGTACTGTTGAAATGGCATACACACTTGCTAGGCATTTTAAAAACTTTTGTGGTGCAGCTAAACCTTGGAGCAATGAGGATTTGTACACTAGTTAAGGGATGGGTTGTGTGTGTGTGTGTGTGTGTGTGCATGCAGAAATGGGTGTGTCGTCTGGATCTGGAGTCTGGTGTGTATGCTCTGCTACCCTACACCTCAGGATGTCATCTGAGAGTACCTGAGGATGAGAATGTTTCTAGTGATGTAATTCCTCTCATTGCTCGCGATGGAAGTGATTCTGTCACACTTACCGATGAAGCCAAGAGAGCCTTCACCGCCATCTTTCACCAGATAGATCTGGACAGCAATGGATCTGTCAGTAGAAGCGAGTTTGACTTCTTCAATGAAATTACAAGTGGTGAAATTTGCGATGATGAAGCTTGGAGGATAGTACAAAGTGAGTTCATTCACGCAACTTTTACATAAGCTAGCAGTAATCTGTGCAGGATCTAGTGACTGAGAGTCCTGGGAGTCTCACGATGCAACAAAACTAAGCCAATATTTTACTGTAGTGATATCAAATGTAATATTTTTGATGCTGTCCTTTTTTCTGTTTGTCTGTGGTATAATTGTTAAGCCAACTTCACCATGACAGAAGATGATGAGATCTCTGAATTAGGCTTCTTGAGTCTTCAGGAAATGGCAGCTGGAGATGAGGAAGGGGGAGAGAGTGAGCTGTGGCAGTGTCTGCGTGCTATGGGGTATGACAGACAGCTCAAACTGCGCCAGGTTGGTACAGGGTCACCAAAAGTACAATATATACTTATGTAGTGTAGTTTTCTGCATTTAAGGCTACTCTTGTCCTGTGTGCATTTACTAAACAAAATTTCAGAGCAAAATTATGCAAGAAGTATTTGTTCTCAATGAACCAAACGTCACTTTATCATTTTTTTCTCACCATCAATAATTTTTGGTTTAATGTGTTGTAATGTTTGCATCTCTAATATAGGCATGTCCATTTATTGTGGAGGTGTGGAGTGAGGAGTGTGAGGCTGAGTTGGAGATAGTGGACTTGCAGCCTCTGGCTCCATTCCTACACTACGCTCTGTGCTTGTGGGTGATAGAAGGGGGCGTATCACTTCTTGTGCAAGGAGTGGACAAGGAAGATCCAGAAGAACCAGTTGTATATCTCTTGTCTTCATCCAAATTAGCAACCATTGTAGTGGAAAACAAGGTTTATTATTATTATTATTATTATTATTATTAAGTATTACGAGGTATATTAGCATGGAAAATTGTGGTATTCGGGATTAATGGCACGAGTGGAGTGAGAAAATTTTCATGAAGCAAAGCCGAGTGAAATTTCTCGCACCACGAGTGCTATCTATTGAATACCACAGTTTCCATGGTATTATAATATGTTAATACTTTAGTCAAAGATAACAGTTCATTTCTGCAGTTAAGAAATTATATATTTTCGTCAATGAATTTTTTCATTCCGGTTCTGCTATTATTCGTAATTCTCTTATCATTGCTAAATAGCATTGCCCAGGATTTCACCACAGTCTGATAAAAGAGCGGTGAGGTTGCGAATAGATCACAGTGACCAATCAGATTGTTATTTTAGTTCTCCACTGCTATAGTATTTCAAAATAATACCACAGTTTTTTTGTATTGAAAAATGACTGGTTGTGGTATTATTATTATTATTATTATTATTATTATTATTATTATTATTATTATTATTATTATTATTATTATTATTATTATATTATTATTTTACTACTACTGCTATTATTATTGTAATAATTGTAGTAGCAGTTATAGTAATAGTAGATATTAGAGTGTTAATTGGCGAGCGAGCGAAGCGAGCGAGACACTCTCAGGGGTAACAAAATTGGGGATGTTTGTTTATTTATATATACGTTTGGACGTACGTATGTCATTTTGTACTTTGACCCTCGCGTATTTTTGTGTTCGCTCTGTGTTTGACCCCGTCCCAAACTTCACTGAACAGAATCCTCCGGTTTAGCGATCATTACCCGTATCACCTTAGAAATTGAATTGTTTACCGCTTTGAATTGTTTCGCGGGTGCAATTAAAACTAAAAAACTTATGGGAGCTCCATTTCAATTCGAGGTAGTGGCGGTGGTAAGTTAATACGCTATTTGTCACAGTTATAAGCCCTACGCAACAGTATTTACTTGAAAATTCATTGTCCACTAGACGAACCACGAAGGTAAGTCTTGCGTAGGTATGTTCAGTTGTGTGAAAGTATTGTGCGTTACAACTACTATTAAGAATATCACAAAGAAAAATTTAAATAACCTGACTTGATTTTGTTGCTTCTTTTTCAATTCAAACAGTTGAGGGGAGCTGTTACTATGGCATTGAATCCCCTTTCCCTCATATGCGTAATTTAAAAACTCGACTTTATTTTAGTAGTTTGAATGTTAGTTGTTAAAATTAATCGCTTAACAATAGTGTAGTTTAAGGTTCGCTCGCCATTTATGCTCAAGCACACCACTAGTAGTAGTAGTAGTAGTAGTAGGAGTATTTATTACATCTTTAGGGGCGGCTAGGTGTTGAATCGACCCGGTAATAGTGCAGACCCACACAACTTGCTTAAGCTTCACGTTGGACTGAGACTATCTAAGTATTCCAATGGAGCTTGAATTGTGTTTTAGATTAATATATATATTTATTGCAGCTTTGATATTTTTACATGAATATTTCCGCATCATGCGAGCGTTCTGTATTCTCCCATATTGTACGGTTTATATTGTACGCTCGTTGTAGCGCGCGCGTAGCGAGTAAAATCAATGAAAATTGTATTGTGACCGGTTGAGAAAAATTTCTAAGAAGCAATAAACCACTTATCACACTCGTCGTACAATATGGGAATGATATTTTACTCTCACGCCACATTTTCACTCGCCTTTGGCTCGTGAAAATATTTTGCGTGCTCGTAAAATATTTTCCCATATTGTACTCTGACTCGTGCTATAAGTATTATATATTATATATATATATAAAGATTAATAATAAATAAATAACAAATAAATAAAATATATAAATAAATACAATTAAATAAATACACAAGTAAATAAATAATCAACAAATAATTAAATAAGTAAATAATTAAAATAAATAAAGAATTAATTAATGAATAAAAAGTAAATGTATAAAAAAATACATAAGTATTAGCATAAATAAGCAACATAGAAAAATAAATATATAAATAAATAAAAGCATAAATAAACATAAATGAATATTATAAGTAAAAATACATATAGACCATCATAAAATCAGGATATCATATTCATTTCTTTATTTTTGCCATAGTTTTGTCAAGGAAGGCTCTAATTATTTCAATTTAATAAATGTTTTATTTATTTACTTATTTATTTATTTATTCATTTGTTTGCTTGCTTGTCTATTAATTTATTTACTTACTAACTTATTTACTTATATATTTGTTTACCTATTCATTAATCTAGCTACTTATTCTAATTTATTTAGCTATTTACTTATTTATATATTATTTATTTGGTTAATTATATGTTATCTACTTATTTATATTTCTTTATTTACCTTATTCATCTATTCATTTTGTGTTTTTTACATTACTGGATGTTTAATTTTTTTATTAATTAAATTATATATATGCTAATTACTTATTTGCTTCTGTACTAATTCATGTTATTTATATTAAATATAATATTATAAATAATAATATTTAGTTTTCCTTTTTTAATCATCATAGTTAACAAAGAGTTATCCAATTTGTTACAAGACATACACAATTGAGTTTATAGCTGAGTTAAAGAACACTTTGTCAACTACTATGTAAACATCTACTGGCAAGGCCGTCCTTGTGAACTTACTTGCACACTTTTTGGTAACTATTTGTAAACCTTGAACACTTAAAAAAAAAAATTATTCATCTGTTTCAATTTGCCTTTTGAGACTAGTAGGCATCAATTCCATAAGGATCATCATGTCTCCCTTAATTGTCGCTTTTTTGTGGAGTTTCTCCAAACCTAAAGGTGAGCCTTGTAAAATGACTTCCCCATCCAGCTAAAAAGCAAATTAATATATAAGTGCATGTACGTAACTATCTAATTTTAGCTACAGTATGTAGTAGTAAAGTACCTTCCTCAGCAAAGGAATGGTATCACTGAAATGCATATTGGCTGATTGAAAGAGGGTCAGCTGCAGTTCTGCTTTCTGTTCCACCTCAGCCAGAAGGATAGGAAAGCAAATGCAAACCCATTGTGAGCTACTAGCACTAATAGACAGAGACAGAAATATTTTTTTCCTTTTTATTTAATTTATATAATTATTATTACCAGGATGATGAGGTCTCTAAGAATAGCGGTAGCACCACTGAGAGAGGATTCGCACGCCTTAGCATGTTATTTGTTATGCCAGTAACCTTGGAAACTATATAAATTATAAATTTATCGATAGTATTATCTTAATTAATAATAATTGATTTCAAATTATCATTGTAAATGTAGTTGTAATTTACTAGTTAAATGTCTGTACATTATTACCAGCAGATGAAATGTTTCGGCCAGTTCTCACAAGGCTTAGAACGTAGGATCATTGAGGGTGATGGAGGATTCATCACTTTGGCAGCGATGTCCGTGATGTGATCAACATAGATGCTCAACCCAGTTAGCAACCACACAGAATCACCAATTTACAGGTGAATCACCTGCTTCATCACTGCCCCCTCCTAAATTCTGCTCATCTTCTAGGTCAGCATATATGTCCTTGTCATCGTCCTTGATATCACCCCTTCCCTCTCCGATGTATTCTCCCACGTACTTTCCCTGTCATTTCTCACAATGGTGTTATATCAAATTGTTATTTATTTAGCTATTTGCTTATTTTGTGTGTCAATAAATTATTTTTTTAATTGGTAGTTATGGCTAGAATAGCATTACACTTTTTTTTATCATTTAATCATATGACTTACATAATAAACTGCTCAGGTCCTCAATCGCAGGGATTGCTGAAGTTGACACCAAGCTGGACTCCTCAACTACAGAGGTAACACTTCCACCATCACTTCCAGCAAGCTGGGGTAACTCTGTAGCTGTGAGTGTGCTCACTGACATGGTGGTGTTCATAGCATCACCTTCAGCGTTCGCCCTTGGTGCTACAAGGCAGACTCTACTCTGCAGTTTTATTATAATTTGTTGTGCAAGCATAAAATAATTTTTCCCCTATATTTTGTTATATGTTTTGTTGAGATAAAACATAACAACAGTTGTGTGCTTGAAGTAAAAGCAGTTTACTCCTTTTGGTGGCTCCAGCCAGTTGGAGAGCTCCCCCTGTCAGGATATTCTCTAACTATTCCCCGCGCTTGGAAACCACGCGTGGTTTGCTGTAATAATTCTGCTGGTTTACTGTTACTCACTGTGTGGTTGCTGTCTCTAGAGACTGTGTGTGGTTGCTGTTGCTCAACCATGCCCAAGAGAATATCTGCCAAAAAGAAGCTGCACCACGCGTTATTAATTCGGAGGTACTATTCCACAGGATGCCACATTTCTGTGGTTAAATTCACGGAAAAAAGTGCACGCGCATTGCTATGCTTTGAAACTTGGTTAGAATCATGCCCTTACATAAGTGCTACATTCAACAATAAGTAAGAAGGCAGAATTATTACAAATTGCATATCTAATTACTTTATGCAATATCGGCATCCAATTTGTTGCTCTCCTTTGTGTTACTTAATATTGGAATTATAATCATATTCATAGAAGGAGCTTGAGTAATGTTTGTATAAATTTCATTCGAAGACATGGCTTAACTTTTCTGCTTACCATTAATTGGATCAACTCATAAATATAAGAAATAATTTTATTGTTTTATTCAATAAACAGATAAAAAAATGATCATGGGTAAGTGTATGAAATTACAAATTAGTGAACACATTTCATAATGAACAAACAAATCTCCTTTAGAACAGAAAGTTGAAAACAACAAAACCTATTAGCTACTAATTTAAAAAGAATGCGGAAAAATAGAGTTAATATTTAAAAAATCATAAAAAAAGAAAATAATGTTAGTGAACAATATTTTTTTTAGTACAAAATATAAAAAAAGCAAAACTTAAATGAAAAATTTACACAGAATAAGAATTAGCAAATACAGTATAAAAAATAAGAAAATAGGCTAGTTTATAATAATTCAGACATAATATTCTCAGCACTTGGTCTGTCTGTTGTCCTGTCTGACAAGCATCTCTGAAGGAGGCGTAGCAGGTGCTCGTGATGGACTTGATGGAACAAACTTGACCGATTTTCTGGTGCTAGCAATTGACCAGTGAGCATCTCCAGCATCAAGACACCGAAGCTGTAGATGTCCATTTTGGTAGTCTGCTGGCTTGGAGTCCCTGCCTCTGGTGCTGAATAAGCAGGACTTCCTGGATTCTCAGTGTGGAGCTGGCGAACTAGATTGACTGAGCCGTAGTCAGTTATTTTAGCTTTCCAAAGTTTAGGAGGCTGTAAAGGTTCTAGGAGAACATTAGCACTGCTGATGTCACGATGGATCATAGGATATGGCTTCATCTGGTGGAGATAGTTTAAGGCTTTGACTATGTCAAGGCTTACTTGTTTCACTAATTTAGGAGTAAAATATTCGTCTGTTTCAATTTGCCTTCTGAGACTGGTAGGCATCAATTCCATAAGGATCATCATGTCTCCCTGAATTGTAGCTCCAATGAACTGGACTAAGTTAGGGTGTCGTAGCCTAGCTGCCATTTGCATTTCTCTACGAAAGAGATCCTCATTGTGTCGGCTAACTATCTGATTGTGAATTCTCTTGACTGCTACTTGAACTCCTCTGAACTTAGCCACACTAACTGTTGCCCACCCACCTCTCCCTATCTCAGGACCAGTCAATTCTATATCCTCCCTTCTGACAACCCACTCCTGCAAATCTACCTGAGCCCCATTCTCTAGCAATATCTTTGCCACTTCAGTATGGTTATTCTGACTAGCTAAGTATAGAGCAGAACTTCCATTTTTATTCTGCAAATCTACCTGAGCCCCATTCTCTAGTAATATCATTGCCATTTCAGTATGGCCATTCTGACTAGCTATAAGTAGAGCAGACCATCCATCTTCATCCAGCAAATCTACCTGAGCCCCATTCTCTAGCAATATTTTTGCCACTTCAGTATGACCATTCTGACTTGCTAAGTATAGAGCAGAACTTCCATTTTTATGCTGCAAATCTACCTGAGCCCGATTCTCTAGCAACATTTTTGCTACTTCAGTATGGCCATTCTGACTTGCTACAAGTAGAGCAGACGATCTCTCTTCATCCTGCAAATCTACCTGAGCCCCATTCTCTAGCAATAATTTTGCCTCTTCAGTATGACCATTCTGACTTGCTAAGTATAGAGCAAAACTTCCATTTTTATTCTGCAATTCTACCTGAGCCCCATTCTCTAGCAATATCATTGCCATTTCAGTATGGCCCTTCCAACTTGCTAGAAGTAGAGCAGACCATCCATCTTCATCCTGCAAATCTACCTGAGCCCCATTCTCTAGCAACGTTTTTGCTACTTCAGCATGGCCATTCTGACTAGCTATAAGCAGAGCAGACCTTCCATCATTTTCCTGCAAATCTACCTGAGCCCCATTCTCTAGCAATATTTTTGCCACTTCAATATGGCCATTCTGACTAGCTATAAGCAGAGCAGACGTTCCATCATTTTCCTGCAAATCTACCTGAGCCCCATTCTCTAGCAATATTTTTGCCTCTTCAGTATGGCCATTCTGACTTGCTAAGTATAGAGCAAAACTTCCATTTTTATCCTGCAAATCTACCTGAGCCCCATTCTCTAGCAATATCATTGCCATTTCAGTATTGCCATTCCAACTTGCTATAAGTAGAGCAGACCATCCCTCTTCATCCTGCAAATCTACCTGAGCCCCATTCTCTAGCAACGTTTTTGCTACTTCAGCATGGCCATTCTGACTAGCTAAATGTAGAGCAGACCTTCCATCACTTTCCTGCAAATCTACTTGAGCCCTATTCTCTAGCAATATTTTTGCCACTTCAGTATGGCCATTCTGACTAGCTAGAAGTAGAGCAGATGATCCCTCTTCATTCTGCAAATCTACCTGAGCCCCATTCTCTAGCAATATCATTGCCATTTCAGTATGGCCATTCTGACTAGCTATAAGTAGAGCAAATGATCCCTCTTCATCCTGCAAATCTACCTGAGCCCCATTTTCTAGCAACATCTTTGCCACTTCAGTATGGCCGTCCTGACTTGCTAAGCATAGAGCAGAACTTCCATCTTTGTCCTGCAAATCTACCTGAGCCCCATTCTCTAGCAATGTTTTTGCCAATTCAGCATGGCCATCCTGACTTGCTAAGTATAGAGCAGAACTTCCATTTTTATTCTGCAAATCTACCTGAGCCCCATTCTCTAACAATATTTTTGCCACTTCAGTATGGCCATTATTACTAGCTAGAAGTAGAGCAGACAATCCCTCTTCATCCTGCAAATCTACCTGAGCCCCATTCTCTAGCAATATTTTTGCCACTTCAGTATGGCCATTGTGACTAGCTATAAGTAGAGCAGAACTTCCATTTTTATGCTGCAAATCTACCTGAGCCCCATTCTCTAGCAATATTTTTGCCACTTCAGTATGGCCATTGTGACTAGCTAGAAGTAGAGCAGATGATCCCTCTTCATCCTGCAAATCTACCTGAGCCCCATTCTCTAGCAATATTTTTGCCACTTCAATATAGCCATTGTGACTAGCTATATGTAGAGCAGACGGTCCCTCTTCATCCTGCAAATCTACCTGAGCCCCATTCTCTAGCAATATTTTTGCCACTTCAGTGTGGCCATTCTGACTTGCTTTAAGTAAAGCAGACCATCCATCTTTGTTCTGCAAATCTACCTGAGCCCCATACTCTAGCAATATTTTTGCCACTTCAGTATGGCCATTCTGACTAGCTAGAAGTAGAGCAGACAATCCATTTTTATACTGCAAATCTACCTGAGCCCCATTCTCTAGCAATATTTTTGCCACTTCAGTATGACCATTCTGACTAGCTATAAGTAGAGCAGAACTTCCATTTTCAGGCTGCAAATCTACCTGAGCCCCTTTCTCTAGCAATATTTTTGCCACTTCAGTATGGCCATTCTGACTTGCTAAGTATATAGCAGAACTTCCATTTTTATGCTGCAAATCTACCTGAGCCCCATTCTCTAGCAATATTTTTGCCACTTCAGTATGGCCATTCTGACTAGCTATATGTAGAGCAGACGATCCCTCTTCATCCTGCAAATCTACCTGAGCCCCATTCTCTAGCAATATTTTTGCCACTTCAGTATGGCCATTCTGACTTGCTTTAAGTAGAGCAGACCATCCATCTTTGTTCTGCAAATCTACCTGAGCCCCATACTCTAGCAATATTTTTGCCATTTCAGTATGGCCATTCTGACTTGCTTTAAGTAAAGCAGACCACCCATCTTTGTTCTGCAAATCTACCTGAGCCCCATTCTCTAGCAATATTTTTGCCTCTTCAGTATGGCCATTCTGACTTGCTAAGTACAGAGCAAAACTTCCATTTTTATTCTGCAAATCTGCTTGAGCCCCATTCTCTAGCAATATTTTTGCCACTTCAGTATGACCATTCTGACTAGCTAGAAGTAGAGCAGACGATCCCTCTTCATCCTGCAAATCTACCTGAGCCCCATTTTCTAGCAATATCTTTGCCACTTCAGCATGGCCATCCTGACTTGCTAAGTATAGAGCAGAACTTCCATTTTTATTCTGCAAATCTACCTGAGTCCCATTCTCTAGCAATATCATTGCCGTTTTAGTATGGCCATTCTGACTAGCTAGAAGTAGAGCAGAACTTCCATATTTGCTCTGCAAATCTACCTGAGCCCCATTCTCTAGCAATATTTTTGCCAATTCAGCATGGCCGTCCTGACTTGCTAAGTATAGAGCAGAACTTCCATTTTTATTCTGCAAATCTACCTGAGTCCCATTCTCTAGCAATATCATTGCAATTTTAGTATGGCCATTCTGACTAGCTAGAAGTAGAGCAGACCATCCATAATTTTCCTGCAAATCTACCTGAGCCCCATTCTCTAGCAATATTTTTGATACTTCAGTATGGCCATTCTGACTAGCTAGAAGTAGAGCAGACGATCCCTCTTCATCCTGCAAATCTACCTGAGCCCCATTCTCTAGCATTATTTTTGCTACTTCAGTATGACCATTGTGACTAGCTAGAAGTAGAGCAGATGATCCCTCTTCATCCTGCAAATCCACCTGAGCCCCATTCTCTAGCAATATTTTTGCCACTTCAGTATGGCCATTGTGACTAGCTATATGTAGAGCAGACGATCCCTCTTCATCCTGCAAATCTACCTGAGCCCCATTCTCTAGCAATATTTTTGCCACTTCAGTATGGCCATTATGACTAGCTAGAAGTAGAGCAGACGATCCCTCTTCATCCTGCAAATCTACCTGAGCCCCATTCTCTAGCAATATCATTGCCATTTTAGTATGGCCATTCTGACTAGCTATATGTAGAGCAGACGATCCCTCTTCATCCTGCAAATCTACCTGAGCCCCATTCTCTAGCAATATTTTTGCCACTTCAGTATGGCCATTCTGACTAGCTAGAAATAGAGCAGACAATCCCTCTTCATCCTGCAAATCTACCTGAGCCCCATTCTCTAGCAATATTATTGCCTCTTCAGTATGGCCATTCTGACTTGCTAAGTATAGAGCAAAACTTCCAATTTTATTCTGCAAATCTACCTGAGCCCCATTCTCTAGCAATATCATTGCCATTTCAGTATGGCCATTCAACCTTGCTATAAGTAGAGCAGACGATCCCTCTTCATCCTGCAAATCTACCTGAGCCCCATTCTCTAGCAATAGCATTGCCATTTCAGTATGGCCATTCTGACTAGCTATAAGTAGAGCAGACGATCCCTCTTCACCCTGCAAATCTACCTGAGCCCCATTCTCTAGCAACATCTTTGCCACTTCAGTATGGCCATTGTGACTAGCTATAAGTAGAGCGGACCATCCATGTTTATCCTGCAAATCTACCTGAGCCCCATTTTCTAGCAATATTTTTGCCACTTCAGTATGGCCATTGTGACTAGCTAAGTATAGAGCAGAACTTCCATTTTTATTCTGCAAATCTACCTGAGCCCCATTCTCTAGCAATATCTTGGTCACTTCAGCATGGCCATTCTGACTAACAATAATTAGAGCAGACCATCCATATTCATTCTGCAAATCTACCTGAGCCCCATTCTCCAGCAATACTTTTACAATTTCAGTATAGCCCACTGCACTTGCCCAAAGTAAGGCTGACTCTCCTTTATCATTTAACTGATTTATCAGAGCCCCATTCTCCTCAAATAGTATCTTAACTACTTCAGCATTACCTTCTTTACAGGCTGACAATAAAGCAGAAGTGGTGTTAGAATCACTAGCACCAGTAGATGGCGTAGGGTTGGAGTTTGTTTCCATGTTAATAACAACAGAATCCACAGCTGAGTCTGAAGTAGATTAGAACTTGTAATAGTTTAAATCTGCTCAGTCTTTGTTTTATTTGCAATGGCAGCAAAGTCAAAGTTGGATCATAAGTGGATTAATGATGTCTTGTGATGGAGAAATGTTATATTCGTTGTAACCACTGATATTGGAGGATATTTAAGACTCATGTGACCTGGTAAACAAATATTCATGGGTTGCTAGTGATAATATTTATAAGCGTAGCTATATTTCATAAAATTTAAATACCTATGATTATGTTAACTTATGGCAATAACTAAGAAGCATACTGTTAATTGATCTACATATTGCACATCTAAATAGTACTGATGTCACTTGTGTCACTATGCATTTGAGTATTGTATTATATAAATTTGATTCATGCAGAGTTCTCATTCTGGGAGACTTTTTATTCCAGCATACTTTATTGCTAGGGCCGTAGGCAGACTTTTCAAAAGGGGGGTTACAACCTGACCACACCCAAACCACACCTCTTAATTAGCTATCATCCATTATCAACAAAATTGACATTAAGACAGACCATTATATAAAACTAAAT
>WLWI01004103.1_pt1 | contig 12390 bp, 9 predicted proteins | sample 6701501 | NCBI WGS metagenome assembly WLWI01 (sample SAMN12718690, study PRJNA515312) | sponge metagenome | isolation source: marine sponge | host: Mycale hentscheli | place: New Zealand: South Island, Marlborough, Capsize Point | collected 2014-11-01
TCTATCAACTCACACTCTTTCATTCTATCAACTCACACTCTTTCATTCTATCAACTCACACTCTTTCATTCTATCAACTCACACTCTTTCATTCTATCAACTCACACTCTTTCATTCTATCAACTCACTCTTTCATTCTATCAACTCACTCTCTTTCACTCTGTCAACACATACACTCTTTTTTTGCTAAAACATCACTAGTAAGTTACTTACTGATGTTGTAAAGTGGTATATAATTTAGGCTAGCTAATTTTGTCACAGTGTAATGAAGGTTTGTATGATAGTTCTGTATGTTACTAATAGGAGTCAAGTTGGCTAGGACTTTGGACAAGAAATTGGTGGAGTATAAAAGTAAAGGTCATTTATAGGGCATACAGAAATGGAATGTTACTTCTTCATATTGTAATATGAATGCAGGACAAAATGAGCACTCATCTGCAAAAGGGGCAATAACTCATAGTACTAGTACTAGTAGCAATAGCAGCAGTCGCTCTATGGAAGTTGCATCTTATCCAGTTATCAATATTTGTCCAATTTCTCCCGTTTCTAAATTGACTGGACAAAAGAAATCTTTGAGAAGTTGTAGTAGCATCAGTTCCACCAATTCTGTCCCATCACCACAGAAACAGACCAATGATGAGGTAATATTTAATATTAGCAGTACATGTGCTACTTTGTCCTTTTCTCTCTTTCACTTTCCTTGTGCTTCTTTACCTTACCAGAAACAGGATTATTTCTTGGATACATTTATAGGTTAACCAAATACTTTCTCCTTTTTTTAAAATTAAGTAAAGGTTTCAACAAGAACGGTGACTCAAGCAAGTCAACAGCGACTACAGTGGCCTGTGCCCTAATTATTACTACAGTAGGCTTAAAAATGTGCCGGTTTTTACATCATAAAATGGCCATAGAGTATGACATGATAATTCTAGAAAAACACTAAAAAAATGGATTAAAGACCCCCGTAAAACGATAGTAATCCGGGACTAATATGGAAGTTATGTTTCCGTGATTGAACCAAAAACAGGCATAAAAACTACAATTTCAATAAACACCATACAAATTAGTGCCTTGTGCGCCTGTTTTAGTGCGTGAGTTTGCAAGAAAAAATTGTTTTAGTAACTAGCTTCTGTAGAAGTAACTGCGGACATAGCTAACTGGAAACTGTCTAGTCTACTACTGTCAAGATAAAACTAGCTTGAATTCACGAACTTCTACGGTAAGTTTTGTGATAGTTTCATGTGTGGTGCATTATTTAGAAATAGAAGTTGCTTGAATGTGATATAGCAAATAGTGTGAGAGCATTATTTGCCAGATGTAGCTTTAGTATTGTATCCTTCTTTGGTCTGGCCCAGCATCATATATTTGAATTCTCATGGCAGCTCTCTATAATTTATAAATGTGTAGGCTAAAGTGTGCTATGAAGTGGTAAAGATTGCGGCTGGCTTGAAGTCTATGTATAAAGTAACCCAGGCCTTGTCCTTCCCTGAGCTCAATATATATTCTGGCCCTAATTGTTATTGCAATTGCCTGTGCCCTAATTATTACTACAATTGCCTGTGCCCTAGCTATTACTACAACTGCCTGTCTAGTTATTATTGCAATTGCCTGTGCCCTAATTATTACTACAATTGCCTGTGCCCTAGTTATTACTACAACTGCCTGTGCCCTAGTTATTATTGCAATTGCCTGTGCCCTAATTATTACTACAATTGCCTGTGCCCTAATTATTACTACAACTGCCTGTGCCCTAATTATTATTACAATTGCCTGTGCCCTAATTATTACTACAATGCCTGTGCCCTAATTATTATTACAATTGCCTGTGCCCTAATTATTACTACAACTGCCTGTGCCCTAGTTATTACTGCAATTACCTGTGCCCTAATTGTTACTACAATGCCTGTGCCCTAATTATTATTACAATTGCCTGTACCCTTATTTTAAAATGCTATCAAGAAGATCTTGAAGTTTCTCAGTCAGTTTGTGTTACACTAGGACAGACTACACTTCATGATGAGCTCAACAAAACTACATCATATTCATGTATTGTATTAGTTACAGTACATCATTCAAACACTCAACACTATATCAAATTCACATGTATTAGTTACAATATATCATTCAAGCACTCAACACTACATCAAATTCATGTATTGTACAGTATTAGTTACAATATATCGTTCAAACACTCAACATCAAATTCATGTATTGTATTGATTCAGTATACCACCATATATTTATTTTACATGAAGTTGTCGTAATTGCAGGTCAAGAAGCATATAGAGTATATTCCGAGGTATAAGTCTGGATCTTATGCTCTAATTATTGCTCTCCATATGGCCAAACAGGTTAGTAAACTAAGTTTACTTACATATAATTTAAGTAGTCTTGGGTTGTTGCTAGGTATTTCAACTTAAATTTTGACTTCGCCAGCCATAAATATGTATATTTAATATAGCTCTTTGGCACACTATACAATCACCCTCATTAGTATAAGGTAATTGAAAATTACATGGTCCCTGAGCCCTATCCTAGGCTTAGTCTATCTCAGAACTCTATCCTAGGTTTAGTCTATCACAGAACTCTATTCTAGGCTTAGTCTATCTCAGAACTCTATCCTAGGCTTAGTCTATCACAGAACTCTATCCTAGGTTTAGTCTATTACAGAACTCTATCCTAGGTTTAGTCTATTACAGAACTCTATCCTAGGTTTAGTCTATCACAGAACTCTATCCTAGGTTTAGTCTATCACAGAACTCTATCCTAGGTTTAGTCTATTACAGAACTCTATCCTAGGTTTAGTCTATCACAGAACTCTATTCTAGGCTTAGTCTATCTCAGAACTCTATCCTAGGCTTAGTCTATCACAGAACTCTATCCTAGGCTCTTAGTCTTTCTCAGAACTCTATCCTAGGCTTAGTCTATCACAGAACTCTATCCTAGGCTCTTAGTCTTTCTCAGAACTCTATCCTAGGCTTAGTCTATCACAGAACTCTATCCTAGGCTCTTAGTCTATCTCAGAACTCTATCCTAGGCTTCGTCTATCACAGAACTCTATCCTAACAGAACTCTATCCTAGGATTAGCCTATCACAAAACTCTATCCTAACAGAACTCTATCCTAGGCTTAGTCTATCACAGAACTCTATCCTAGGATTAGTCTATCACAGAACTCTATCCTAGGCTTAGTCTATCACAGAACTCTATCCTAGGCTCACTAGAGCCTCCCGAGATCACTGCCTCAGGTTATGTGGTGAAGTCCTTGGAGGCTGTGCTGTGGGCTTAGTCTAACACAGAACTCTATCCTAGGCTTAGTCTATCACAGAACTCTATCCTAGGCTTAGTCTATTGTAAGACATTTTATAGTGATGTTTAAAGCATGCTTGTTTGTCTTGGTCACCCACAGGTTCCATGTTATTACTAATCATTTCAGACAGATGCGGCCATGATTTAGTATAAGGGAACATCTATATTAATTATATTTAGGACATAACTACTGTAGTTTTTGTATTGTTACGGAGGAGCTTTTTAACAGCTTAGGTACTACAAAGAGGGACACTATTAACTTATTGTCCCTGCCTTGAGGGCAGGTACACTTAGTGTCCCTCCGATTGTGCTTAGTGTACTGTTGTTAGGAGCAGTTGCTACGTTCTAAATTATTTAGGCGCTGCACAGCCGTCATGAACTACCACTTTTAGGGTCCTTCAGGCCCTAATTAGCGCCCTCGCTATGCTCGGGGACACTACAACCTAGGGACCTTCAGGACCCTAAAAACGGTAGTTCCCTCTGAGGCAGTGCCTAACTATTATGTATGCCATTGTATGATAGTTAAGTAAGCAATATAGATTACCAGTTTTGTATGCCATTGTATGATAGTTAAGTAAGCAATATAGATTACCAGTTTTGTATGCCATTGTATGATAGTTAAGTAAGCAATATAGATTACCAGTTTTGTATGCCATTGTATGATAGTTAAGTAAGCAATAGATTACCAATTATGTATGCCATTGTATGATAGTTAAGTAAACAATATAGATTACCAGTTTTGTATGCCATTGTATGATAGTTAAGTAAGCAATAGATTACCAGTTATGTATGCCATTGTATGATAGTTAAGTAAACAATATAGATTACCAGTTTTGTATGCCATTGTATGATAGTTAAGTAAACAATATAGATTACCAGTTTTGTATGCCATTGTATGATAGTTAAGTAAACAATATAGATTACCAGTTTTGTATGCCATTGTATGATAGTTAAGTAAACAATAGATTACCAGTTTTGCATAGTTTAAAATGATTGAATAAGAAAGCAAGGTGATCTATTTGGGCATGCAAGAAATCGAGAAGTAGCTATCTACAATAGAAGACAAAATAAAGTTCCGAATTCCGTTCTTTAGAACAGCCATCGCATGATTAAAAAATGGTGAAAAACCGGCCGTTCCATTCGACCGCATTACCGTTTTAATCTTTCTCATTCACCGCATACCTCGCTCAAAGAAATATAAAAAAATTGTGTATCCGATAAAATGTTCCGATTTTTTGTTTACAGGCTCCTAAGGCGGAGTTTTCGGGTTAAAAAATAATAGAAGCCATCCTATTCGAAGTTGTCTCGCGAGAATCGTTAGTTCGACCACCTCACAGTATCAACGTTTTCTCGATGTTAGGGCCTTCTTGGGCTTAGATGTTTTACTGCTAGAGGTCCCTCAGTAGCTAACAAAAAACCTACGAAGTGTGGACCTCGTTATAGATCTGTGCCCATCAGAGCTTCAGTCTGCAGCTTTGAAGCAAGTTAAAATTTTGTACGAGCTCTTTTGCACTCCCCATAGCGTTTAATGGTTGATACAAGGCCTTAGCTTGCTGATATAGCTATGTAAGAGTTTCTGGCTAGAAAAAAATCTATGAATCGATGGGAAAGCTTAACCGCCTTTCTACTATTTTAGTAATCGTGTCGGCTGTTTAGTCAAAACGGTACGGAACGCAACGATAAAAACTACGGTAAAAACTATCGTTTTACAGCCGTACTACAGAACGGACTTTGGAACTTTATTTTATCTCTTACTGTAAAGTTTTAGTTATGTTTGCATGAGTAGGGGTCAATTACATTGCCATTAACATTGTTATAGCTATTCTTGCGCATTATCAATTGTGTTAATATTATAAAGTGCTCTTTTCCTGGCTCATTGGAATTATTATTATTCAATGGAAAGAATGCTGTGTCAGCAATGATCTAATTGAGTTCAGCAATATAATGTGTCAGTTATGGCATACAGATGTATTATGATAGATTATTTAACTTGTTCAACAGTATCAATTATAGCGTACAATTATCATATTGGGTATGACTTTGTTAATGAAGTATTAGTGAGGCAGCTTGCTCATCATTTGTGTTGAAAGAGACCACTGGTTATAATTACTATTGGATGCAGTGTGGCACTGATACGGATTAATGTCTATATTTTCGACAGCTGATATTTAAAAAAAAACCCTACATAATCAGTAACTGAATCAGTAATTGGTTTTTGATAACGCTATTTTTTGTGATGCTGCAGCGTGTGGCTTACATGGTACTCTTTTCCCCTCTCCTGTTTTTCTTTCTTTTTCCTTTTGTTTGACACTCTTACTTTAATACACATTCTTACTTTTATTCCCTCAAATATTTCTCTGGTTAATTTTTCTTTCTTTTTTCCCCCGAGTAATTTTCTCTTCTTCCAAACATTGATGCACCTCACTAAACATTTTATTAAACAATTGAATTAAAGTTGGAGTAAGGAAATATGTAGGAAAAGATCGACTGTACTGATTACTGTGCGACACTCATGGAATGTGTTATTACTGATCTGATCATCAGTGCAGCACTCATGGAATGTGTTATTACTGATCTGATCATCAGTGCAGCACTCATGGAATGTGTTACTGATCTGATCATCAGTGCAGCACTCATGGAATGTGTTATTACTGATCTGATCATCAGTGCAGCACTCATGGAATGTGTTATTACTGATCTGATCATCAGTGCGACACTCATGGAATGTGTTATTACTGATCTGATCATCAGTGCAGCACTCATGGAATGTGTTATTACTGATCTGATCATCAGTGCGACACTCATGGAATGTGTTATTACTGATCTGATCATCAGTGCAGCACTCATGGAATGTGTTATTACTGATCTGATCATCAGTGCAGCACTCATGGAATGTGTTATTACTGATCTGATCATCAGTGCAGCACTCATGGAATGTGTTATTACTGATCTGATCATCAGTGCAGCACTCATGGAATGTGTTATTACTGATCTGATCATCAGTGCAGCACTCATGGAATGTGTTATTACTGATCTGATCATCAGTGCAGCACTCATGGAATGTGTTATTACTGATCTGATCATCAGTGCAGCACTCATGGAATGTGTTATGATCATCAGTGTAACATTCATGTGATTTACTTATAGACTTTGAATTGACATGCATTAAAACTCATGCAAGTGCTGAGCAAGCATTTTTACAAGTACTTAAAAACTTATTTCGTTGTGCAGAAAATTTCATGGAAAGGATATTGTACTAAAGTGGAGTTATTGGAGAATGCGCAGCCATTTTCTGTGGAGTCCTTTAAGGTAGTTAATTACCTTTGTTTAGGTCCTGTTACATTGTGGACAGCAAACATGTGGACATTTAGTTGTCACTTGTTTCAAACATTGTTGAAGTAATCCAACAATATTATAATTAAGTTTGTGTACAATGTTTCACATAAAGTAAGTAATGCAATCCTCTCTTCAACTCTTCACAGATTACTTCTCTGATGTTTTTGGGGCTATCTTGGAATTCTGAGCTGAGTTAGCCCCCATTCATTCATTCACCCTCCTTTCCCTCAACTCGATAAAAAACTAAGTATTTCTGTAGTTTAGTATTTTTGAATAGCCACAGGGTGGACTAAATTCTTAAATGTTTTTAAATAACAAATCCTGTAAGATAGGGGTGGTTTTTTTTGAGGGGCATGATTTCCTTCACAGTATTGGAGCTACTGCATTAAGGCTTGTTAGGATATAAGAAGTTTGGATCAATTGTTGTACTGAAGTACTAATCTAGCAGAATGCAAGACAGTGACTTATTTATGAAAGGAACACAAGGTATAGGTTAAGAGTAATTATATTGATGAAATATGACGGTGAGGGTTCTTTAATTGGAAGATCCCCAATGAAACTGTAGAGTGGAAAGGATTAAGTGACAACTGATATTGTATTTTCATAAATGAGGTGTGTACTATAGGTATCTGGTGATGATGATACCTTACCATGAATTTTTGATTGCAGAACATTCTGTACTCAACTGGTTTATGACCTTTAACTTGTAGTATGTATTTGTTCAGTTTTATGAATCTCTTTTTTTATTTATTTTTGTAGCCAGCTCCAGGAAGCCATTTTTCTGCATGGAACTCTATGTCTACTCTAATTAAGAAAGGCCTAGTAACCAAGCACAGCAGTCCAGCAAAGTGAGTAGGTATTAGTATAGAGTATGATGCCTAGTACAGAATTCTCAGTAATTAGTCCTCAGTGCGCATGCACGAGAGGATTATAATACTCAGTCAGTTACTCAACAGTGGACATCTAAAGTTAATGGCTTTTTGAATGTTTTAAAGGTGGCATCAAATTATTGTACTGGACAAGTGAAGTCTCTTTAATGTGCCAGAATTGTTTGTTTTGACTTAATGTTCCAGAAAAAGCTAGTCATTTATTTTGCCATGTGATCACGACTGTTTGTGGGTAACACTATCTTATTGTCGCATCGTTACATGAGCCTTTCTTGCTGCTTATGGTAGTAATGCCGAGTAGTTTACTTGGTTCAAGTTGAAACACCAGTGAGCATCTCTGTTGCATGTTTAGCTGTTCTTATGAAGACAGTATTACATCTACCATTTTCATATACTAGTTATATGTCACCATACTGATAGGTGGCTGTATGCTATAAATTATTCTTTGGGACATAGAAATGATTTTGTAATTGCTAGACAGTGTACAGTAGCACTGAGAGTTCACACCTTCGGTGCTTCATTCTGTTAGTTTTATAAATGTGATATTTTGAAGTGCCAAGTATAAATGTTTGTGGGTGATGGGAACAAGGGATCCACCACGCTACATGCCTCGATCTCTGATTAGTTTGCCACCACCAGAATTCGGAGGCTAGCAAGGAAGTCACAGGTTATCTTATCCTATTTAAATTAAGAAAGAACTGGTCTGACGACCAAACTGAATAATGATGACATAAAACTTAACATAAGTTTTATGACACACGAGGAGTCAAACACAATAATGTGCGTGTCACCTGAGAGAACTCAGGTGCCATGTCACCACTGTATGCGTGTACCAAATTAAGTGTGATGCTAAAATACACACACACAAATGTTCAGTTCATAAACATGCACACAACTAAATGTTCATTCTGCTTCCGGTTGTGCCTCTGTGTCGCGTGTTGCAGGGGGCAACTAATCGTTTATTGAATATGAATTTGTCGAACAAGAGGTAAGGTGAGTGTGGATACATAAATCAGGACATTACAGAGGTTACAGTGGGTTTCAGGAAGGAGGAGTTTATAACGAGAGGGTAAGTGATCAACATATACATAAAGTTCAAAGTTGATTAATGATGGCCTTGTAAACGTGCACTTCTTAATGGAGCTGGATAGAAAATCAGGTATAAGGGAGGTGGGGCAGTGACCACTTCCACATTACTTTAGAACATATTTGGTATGGTAACATCACCATACTGTAGTAACTAAAAACTTGTCTAGTTAGTAACATCACAGTACCGTGTCTGGACCCAGCCAGACTGAGTCTCAGTCACCTGGTCCATCCTCGAGGTGCAGATAAATTCTGATGATCTTTTTCAAGTTTCTGTAGCTTTTGCTCATTGACAGCTGGGCTATGAAAAGCTGAAAGAGTTGCTGTGGCGGTTGTCAGGGACAAGTAGAGAAATATTGGAAATTCGTCCAATTGGATATGGTAACAACCTTTGCTTTGCTTCTCTCCCGATCATCTCCACAGCCAATGTTTGAGCTGGATCATCTCCACAGCCAATGTTTGAGCTGGATCATCTCCACAGCCAATGTTTGAGCTGGATCATCTCCACAGTCAATGTTTGAACTGGATCATCTCCACAGCCAATGTTTGAGCTGGATCATCACCACAGCCAATGTTTGAGCTGGATCATCTCCACAGCCAATGTTTGAACTGGATCATCTCCACAGCCAATGTTTGAGCTGGATCATCTCCACAGCCAATGTTTGAGCTGGATCATCTCCACAGCCAATGTTTGAACTGGATCATCTCCACAGCCAATGTTTGAGCTGGATCATCTCCACAGCCAATGTTTGAGCTGGATCATCTCCACAGCTGTAGTTGACAGATGCCACTAGCCATGCTTGATCGAGTTTCTTCTTACCATATCTGAAGGGTACTGGACATATACAGGAATTTGATTTGTGATTGAGGAGTGCCATTCATGTTTATTGCTAATAGTATTGGACCACCACTTTATATATGTGGCAGAACAAATTTGGTGGGGCCATGCCCCCAGTGGTTTGGTAAAGGATCTGGCTACATCAAACTAGTCCCCACTTCATAGGCCTTTCACTAGCACAGCTGAATATCTTGATATATGCACCCTCTTTTTTCCCACATGACTATTGTAAGTTAGTAAAGTGTCTTAAATATAATAAATGAGCGAATTCATGAATTTGTCAACCATTCAGATACTTACGGGCCATGAAATTAGGCCAGCCTTGAGGCAGCCTAACTGCCAGAACTTTATGTACTTCCTAAAAAGCATAGCAGACCCTATTCTCTTTGTAGTAGTTGAATGAGTGGGTCAAGTTTAACAATTCAATTGCGAAACTTTAAAAATTATGCTAAGGGCTAAAGCTCATAGTTTATTGGAAATTTTTTTCCTCTATAAATTGTAGCTAGGCTAGCTTGCTAGCCATTTGTGCTGTTGCATCCCACTAGTTATAGTTGTTATAATTGATTTCTTGGGTGAACCTGAAATTTATATCAATATTTAATATAAAGTAGCCAATATAATTAATTATGATGATATTCTTCATTATTTTTTCTTTGTTTTTCCGTTTTAGATACTGCTTAACAGAAGTGGGTGAAAATTTGGCATTAAAACTTATCTCTAGCAGTGGTGGCTCTCTTGAACAATCTTCTAATGTTACTACACATTTAATTTCTGATACCATAACAGATTCATACTCAAAGAAAAGATTATGTTCTTCTTTGGAGGCAGAAGTGTCATGTAGCAGTTTGGAATCTATGTCTTCATCTACTAGCCAGTCATTAGAGAATGAAACATCTGAGATAGCTCAGTTCCAGTTGATGCCCGGAAGTTATGAAGTGGTTTTGTTAATAGATTCTTCGGAATCTGTAGCCAGTAGAGTGTGAGTAGCTCTATAGTTAGATTATAGAATTAGTGAGATATTATAGATGTATGTAGTTCAACCTAGTAGAGTGTGAGTAGATGTATTGATAGATTATAGAACTAGTGGTGTGCTTGAGCGCAAATGACGAGCGAGCCTAAATCTACACTATTGTTAAACATTTGATTTTAACTTCTAACACTAAAAAAAAGTCGAGTTTTTAAATTACGTGTATATGGTAAAGGGGTTTCATTGCCGTAGTAACTATTCCCTGTAACTATTTGAATTGAAAAAAAATACACAAAAAACAAGTCACACTATTTAAATGTTTTCTCTGTGATATTAGTTGTAACGCACAATATTTTCACACAACTGAACATACCTACGCAAGACTTACCTTCGTGGTTCGTCTAGTGGACAATGAGTTTTCAAGTAAATACTGTAGCGTAGGGCTTATAACTATGACAAATAGTGTATTAACTTACCACAGCCAATACCTCCAATAGAAATGGAACTCCGGTAATTTTTTTTGTGTTTTAACTGCACTCGTAAAAGAATTCAAAGCGGTAAACAATTCAATTTCTAGGGTGATACGGGTAATGATCGATAAATCAGGAGAATCTTTTTGGGACGGGGTCGAAAGCTGAGCTAACACAAAAATATGCTAGGGTCAAAGTACAAAATGACATACGTACGTCCACACATATTATATAAACTAGTGGTGTGCTTGAGCACAAATGGCGAGCGAGCCTGATAGTTAGGTAACATAAAACTAAGTATTGTTACTACGTTTTAGCTTAGTTCATGCAAGCACTATAATAGCAGTTATGACCTCATATTTCAGCAAACAAATACAAAATCACTCTCTTACCTGATTAATGGTAACTTTTATGGTATCGAACATCTGCCATTCTGATAACCTCAATTACCAGTAACTCTTGAACAAACTCTCAGCTACAATAAAAAAATAAACCAGTGTTATTATTTGTAATTTTAGCCAACAAATATGGAATTACTCAATTTCCTGAGTATTGATAACTTCTGTGGTATCAAATTTAAGTTACTGTGACTCTCTGAATTACCTCGAATTCTTGACAACAAGCTCTCAGCTACAAAAACAAAAGACAATCAATTTTAGCACAAAAATACAAAATAACTTTCTTACCTCATTTTCTTGAGCAGTGGTAACTGTTGTAGTACCAAATTTGAGCCATTCTGACTATTTGAATTTACCAGTCACTGTTGGCAACAAGCTCTTAGCTACAAAAAAGAAAGGCCAGAGTTATTTTTGCATATTTAGCTAACAAATATGGAATTACGTGCTTACCTCAGCTTCTCTCGAGTAGTAGTAGCTTCTTTAGCATTAATACTACTGCATTCTGACTACCAATGGCTCTTGACAACCAACAATCGCACTCCTTATCCCCTAATTTGGGAAGGCAGGAAAGTTCCCCTTACTGACAAGATTTGAGTCACTAACCTCAGGCTTTATAGTTTCTTCAAATTCCCTGATCGTGACCCTACCATTTAGACTGGCGGAACATAATTCTTTTCAACATAGCTAACACACTAACGGACACGTTATCGGGGCTTTTTACGCGGACGAGCAGCGTGGAAGGAGGTGGAGTAAACCGTAGAGACTGTATTTAAAGCCCAACTAAGCAGTATTTCCAGCAACTCCTGGTCTTTAATAGCTACTGAAATAATGAAGCTTGCAGTTGTAATTTACCTTATTTTGTGTTCATTACAATCATCAGCCCCTCATAGTAACAGAAGAAATACTTCAGTTTGTTCTTCTTGGTCTACCTATGATAGTGATCTGGGAATTTGCATTTGTCCTCACATAGTGGATGACCTTCTACTCTGCAATGAGTCTGGCTACATCCATGCAGTAAAAAGTTGTGCCTGTGCTACCTTCAATGAGGTCATTCATGAAATAGAAGTAGGTTATTGTGTTTATGGATGCAATAAATATAT
>WLWI01004104.1_pt1 | contig 12389 bp, 10 predicted proteins | sample 6701501 | NCBI WGS metagenome assembly WLWI01 (sample SAMN12718690, study PRJNA515312) | sponge metagenome | isolation source: marine sponge | host: Mycale hentscheli | place: New Zealand: South Island, Marlborough, Capsize Point | collected 2014-11-01
GGAATGATATTTTACTCTCACGCCACATTTTCACTCGCCTTTGGCTCGTGAAAATATTTTGCGTGCTCGTAAAATATTTTCCCATATTGTACTCTGACTCGTGCTATAAGTATTATATATTATATATTTTTTTTACTTTCATAATTTTTTTGACTTTTTTGTGCACATTTTTTTTAATGTGCCCATCAGTAACTAAGTGAAATAAGGTATGGTTGTGCTAGCAAATTTTTTGCTAAAGGATTTATCCTCATGGTGCAAGGAACTTTCAAAGATAAAACTTGTTCTTGGTCTTTACAAATGAACAGTGGTTACTTTTATCATTCAACTCATTAAGGATTTCTTCCAACAAAGATGGGGAGTCAAAAGGAGTCCAAGGTTTAGTTTGGAGCGGATAATTTACAATTGGAGTTTCGCTAAGATTTTGTTGCATTTTAACATTTGTAGGTTTTAAAGCACTGGAGTATAGTTTTCAGATTGAGTGGCAAATTTAAAAGATGAAGCATTTTCTTCACTGCAACATTTGTGCACTTCTAATTTAATGGGCGTGCTGACTATTGGAGTGCATTGCCAAGCTATCTGTGAGTCAAAAGGAGTCCAACCTTTGGAGTTGTCCATTGCATTAGGAACAGACACTATTGATTTTGGTTGAATTAGACTGAGGTGTCACTATAGTAGATGAATTGTTAATGGTGTTATCCAGTTTAGATCTCTCACAAAGATTCCATTCAATTTAAGACTGGAATGGGTTCCAGGTGTCCGTAATGCTGGTTGTGTTTGCATTTTACATCGGGTGAGATTGTTTTTTACACACCCTAAACCTCAACATTCCCTTTATTGAAAGATTAAGTTGCTCAAAATATCAACAGATTGGAAAGGATTCCATGATGGTGGAAGTGCATTGTTGGTTAATTGACATGAATTCTGTATCTTGGAGTAGCCAGTATTGATGCTTGCAATAGAGTGAGGTGATTGCGTAAATGCTAGATTTGTGTGAATCGAGCATATTGCCTTTATTGAAAGAGTCCTTTTTGGACCTGTGTCTCAATTTTATTGAGAGCTTTCTAAACAATAACAACCAGACTATTTGAACTATGGTGTAGGTCTGGAATCTGGTCGAGAAGAACTTCAGAGCCTAGGAAGGTAGTTCTAAGGAGCCAGGTGATGGTTATCCTAAGAACCAGGTACGCTGCCACAAAGGAAAAGGCGATCCTAGTGTGTGTAGCCCCAGTTGTGCCGAATGGTTTAGTTTTTATAAAAAGTTCAGCATAGAACATACATACATTCAGGCAGGTAGCCAAATCCAACAAAAATGAACAAAACTGCACTATATTATGTGCTATGACAAAAAGGATTGATGAGGGGTGGGATCCCAACCTTCACATATCACTCAAAAGAAGTGTTAGCTAATCCAGAGTTTTCAGCTCAGTCGCACTGTACCTCCTCTCTGCAAGACGCCTGCCATGGACATCAGTTACGCAAGAAACTTCCTGCCCCACTCACATTTTCCAGGTCGAGCTCTCAGTCCTGCCTCTCTTAGAGCTACCAATACCTTCCTAAGGTCACCAATATGGTCTTGGGATCTAGAATAGACAAGAATATCGTCTATGTTTGCTGCACCTCTAAACACTCACTCACCTGAACTACATGCGTGCTACTTACTAAAAGGCGACGCCCTGCAGCTCTCCTGTTCCATACCAGCTTCAACCTGGGACCCATCTTCTTCCTAAGTATTCACCCCAAATCTCTCCTGTACTGCTGCATCAGCCTTCTGCTGTCTGGTAACTACCTGTAAAACATCTGCTACCCACAACATCATTGTAATCATCACTAGTGGTGTCAACTTGGGTGAATTTCATATCCTCGTCATTCCTTAAGGCTAGAAAAAACAAAACACATAGTCTGTTATCAGGTACTACTGCTGTTTCCTTCACTATCACTGATTTGCCATATTAAAGGGAATTTCTGCAACCTCATCTAGATAACTATTATTTGTGACACCCACTATCTCAGCTTGATCAATAGTATACTGGGACTTGATTTACAGCGCTTTCAGGCACCACAGAAATACTGGCTCCACTGTCTAACACTAAGTCTACACAGTTACCATTAATTGTAGCTGGAATAATGTTGGGGTGTTGGTCAGCCACTACAAGACTAACATTCTTCACACTTCTCTATGGTTATGACTATTGTAGAACTGGATTCCCCTTATTATGCTTATTAGTCCCCTGGTCTTTCTTGTTTCCATTCCCCTGGTGTTTTTCTCACTTCCATTCAGGCACTCTGGTGATTTATGTCCCTGTACTCCACATAACCAGTCACAGAATCCACCTGTACAAAGAAAGAATGATACAAAACACATTATTAAAAAAAAAATCAGCAAAAACAAGAAAATAAAATGATACAATTTCAAAGTAAAATGTTCAAACCACAGTCTTTCAATGATGCTTCATATTATTATAATATCTTATAAATTGAGCATTTTAGTAGCAAGGGCCTAAAAAGTGCCCCACATTATGATTAGGAAGTTATCGTATAAGTCCACCTTGGTGAAAATTATAATACATTCTATATTGTATTTAACACTAACTCAGCAACAAAGTCATTGAAACTATAAAAAAATGTTAAATCTATGTTCCACATCTTGCATGCACACATTCAAACAAACTGATAAACTCAATGTATATGAAATTATGTAAGCAAATTTTTATTTTTCTCATATTTGATGGATTCCTTTCAATAGCAGCATTTGTTGCTAACAATTTATCTTTCTGTGATGGCCTAAACAAATAATAATAATAATGATGATAATGAGATGATGGTGGTGGTGATGATAACAGCCACTTGGTTATTCTACATCCAAAAAAAAAAAAGTTTGAAATACTGAGAGAGCTGTCAGTTCAGGCTTATAGAGTCAGCAAGTCATCTGGACAATTATGCTAAACAATTTCTCAAACTTTTTTCAGCTGTAGCAGAGAGTGCTTTGTCCATTTTTTTACAGGGATGTTCAAGGTTTTCACTGAAATATTAGATAGCTATATTGAATCCTCTATATTGAGTAATTCAGTATAACAGTGAGAGAGATTGATCCTTTTACTCATTCATTTCATGTCTTTGTAGTTAAAATTTTTCTCTTTGTAAACTTGTTTTGTTCTTAGTTGTAATTTTTCCTTCCTGACTTTAGCTGTTCATTATGTCAGTTCTAGATAGTTAGATTATTATGCTAATTATTATACGAATGAATATTACAATATAATCTTGTAGGAAATACAATATATATAACATTTTCCATAAGTAGCTCTTGCTATGTCACCCCTTCTTGAAAAGAGCCCCCCAACAAAAAATCTTAGATCCGCCTCTGGCCTTAAGTTTATATAATACAAAAAGATCCACAAATTGATACTTATTTGACACTCTCAAACACCTTCATCTCCCTGTAAGTTCCTAGAGTTGATCATTAGTGTTCAATGTTATAATATATATACTCCTACCCACAAATTAGTACTGTGTGTACAAGTAAAAAAAAAATACGCAACTAAGCCGGTCCAATAAAGTGGGTACGAATCGTCTAACAGTGTAAATTACCGGAAGAGAAGGTGTGGTAATATACTACATTTCACGTGATTCAATTAATGACCAAAGGGCTTTGCGGTTCGAAGTACGTGGCTTATAAGTTAAAAATAAATGAAATGTGAAATGCTATTCTCACTACTGATTAGTTAGTGAGCGTTCAGTATTTTTATTTATGCCGGCGTCCTCACGGTAGCACAAGACCGTAAGCGGAGAGTTAGAGTTATATGTAGTCTTTGTGTGAGTTAATCATGGCGAAGGACTTGATATCAAATTTCCCCCACAAGCTTGGGTTTGGCTCTCACGGCAAGAAAGAAGACGCAGTGCAGAACTTATCGTCGGTGTCTGTAGCATCGGGTGGCTACCGTCCTCGTAAGCAGGGCGCCCCACCGCTGGAACATAAAATGAGTATGTCCCTAATCAACAAAGGACTGCTAAATCCAACTGGAGAGAACAACTGTTTTCTGAATTCAGCAGTTCAGGTGAGGCTGTTTAAGCAATGGTAGCTATTTAATGCGGAATAGATAATTAATGGGAATAGCTAATACTGGGAGAGTTTGTCTGCACATCAGTAGGTGTTATTGAAACAGCTGAGACTTGTGGTATGGTTGTCATGGTGAATTATCCATCCCTGCCCAACTGTGCCTCTCTCTGGACACCCATCATACACACAAGTACACGCACTCACACTTGCTATTGATTAGTTCCAGTTGTCAAAATAAACTGTCTGAAGACTTTGCAATTGAAGGATGACAGTGTTTTGCTTATAGCTGACTCATTCTGTACTTACGTGCAGCAAAAGCGTATTTCTGAAGCCTGTATGTTTGTTTTCCTACCAATAGTGAAGTCATGCGGTTCTATTTATGCACATCAGTGAGTAACATACACATATGTAGCCAGTAGTAGTAGAGAAGCAGCCAGCCTCACAAACATATGTGTATACACATGCACAAGTGACAGACACGCTTCCTTTAGTTTTCTTCCAGCTTCATATCTAAGTAGCAGTTGTTGTAAATATCTTGTGAGAATTTGTTTTATGGGTGTGTCACTCATTCCAGTAGTCCCTGGCGCGAAGTAGAGTCATTTATTGACTGCTGATTACTGTGCAACAGTGTACACTGAGTGTTATTGGGAAACATAACCAATCTCCCATTCCCCCCCCCCCCCCCCCCCTCCCACCCTCCTATTTCATCATGTTTTCACCTCACACACAAGTACATAAATCCCCTTACTTCATATCTGCTCAAATTTGAAGCAGCAAAAGGTCCCTCTCTTTCTCTCTCTCAAACAGTTTCCCCCTAATTGTATGTATTGACAGATCACAGACAACATTTATTTCTAGTAAGCAACTTACGTGAAGATAACTTGTGTACGAGTGCACACCCTTATGATAGTGGCAGTGGTGTGTATGTGTTTTGTACATACGAGTGTGTACAAGTTTGCGTGAACATGTGATTTATGTGTGTATGTATGTGTATGCGTATACTTGGCTCTTGTAGATGAAGTAGTAGTTAACTAATGTCATCCCATATTTAGCTATACATCCATTACATCCCTTTCCATATCCCATGGTGTCGTTAAAGTGGGTGGTGCTGGAGTATTACCATGTCGTGAGTCGCTGATGAATTGGTACATGTACATGTAAGCTGTTACATGTGTGAGGATAGAGTTCGTCATAGTGGTGTGCTGTCTTATTTGTAACTAGCCTATGTCTTGTAGAAAAAGTATAGGTACACCACGATGTGGAGGTCAGTATGGGATTTGGACAACCGATAGCCAATAGCCTGAGGATAGTGTAAATCTCGTACCGACCTAACAGAGTGGTGCAATCGACCTTTACTATGGTTGTAGGCTATAGGAAATGCGTAAGAACTAATATTTTGATTGGACGATTCGTTTTTTTTTTACCTTCTAGGAGGTGGGTGTGAGATATATTCATCAATCTGATTGGACGGTTCGAACGCACCATGGTATAAAATAATTATTGAATTTGTGGGAGATGAGTTTTGCAAGGACATATAGTTTATGAACAATAAGGATGAATACAGTAGACAAAAAAAAAACATTCTTTGTGTTGTTTTTCTTGTTTATTATTTTCACTTACTGATAGGCCATAACAGAGTTAGGGACACATACGAATCTGAAGTTATATTTCCTTGAACCTAATCTCATCAAGCAGGTTTTGACTATGTATCGCTGATGAATCACAAACTCTCACAAGGAACTTGTGTTTATTTCGATGTAATATTCTGCACATGCACAAATAAACACTCTACATACACAGGTAAAACAAACACTGGTTCATAGGGTATGCACATGCTTGCAAAAACATACACATAATTACACACATGATTACACTTGCACACTAACATTCATATCTTACTCTAGAACCCTTCGGTTTTTCATACAATCAGTCCAGACAAACCTCATTATTTGCTATGGCAACCATGTAACCAGCATGGTTGTAATGGTGGTGTGGTTAGTTTGTGTCTTGTCTTATGTGTAATTGCAGGATTCTGTTGGATTAATTCATTTTATGTTCTCCAAAGGTCTCTACTTGGTTACAGTCATACATAGTTCTGTGGTATTTGTTTTTTCTCACCGTGTGTGTGTGTGTGTGTGTGTGTGTGTGTGTGTGTATTAGATTCTGTGGCATATTGATGTGTTTCGACGTAGCTTCAGGAACATGAAGGGACACACTTGCATAGAGGAGGCATGCATATTCTGTGCTTTAAAGGTAAGACAACCTCACACCATCTCATTAACACACTCACCAAGGTGTACATTTGTAGTCTTTTATTCCATTTAGTTTTATTAATTATATCTTTATTATTATATTATTCAGCAAGCGAGCGAAGCTGACTCTCAGTCGTGTTCAATTGAGATTTCAGAGATATATATATATATATATATAGGTATGTATACGTACGTCAAAATTGTTTGCCCACGCTTCTAATTACGTAAGTTAGGTAAAGCGTCCACAGTTCCAGTATTTTTCAATTAACGAGCACGGAGAATCCTGCTGCACTGCCTTACGCAACTTTGTTTCAACCAATAGGTTTATAGCTACTCTCTTCTTGAAACAATTGTGAAGTCTTTGTCAAGCTGCGCTTCTTTGCCACTGCTTTCGAAGTTTATTCAGGTAATTCTGTTATTGTTAACTCTTCATGCCTAATCTTTGCTATTATTTAGCGATTTCCTTCACAAATCATCTTTACCTATACTCATATATTTACTCGCTCGCCATGCATTTGCGCTATTCGAGCGCACCACTAGTTATTATTGTTAGTATTGACTGTAAGTGGGTGGTGGGTGGCTGGGATGTCAAGGGGGATGTGCAGTAGGTATGTGTGGAGGTGGGAGGATGTGGAAAGAGGATGTATGTACATGTGAGGGTAATGTAGGGTGAGATTACTTGATTTAATAATCTCTTTTGAATCCTACCCCTTCCCGTTTTTTTTTTGTTTGTTTTTTTGTGTGTTTGTGTGTGTGTGTGTGTGCATGCAGTAAGTGGTCTAATTCGATTCCCCCTCCCCTTTTCCCCTTACCTTCCTTCCCCCCTCCCAGAGATAACATTATTGTATTGTGTATGTTTGTGTATTTTTTCTGTTAGGAATTATTTGCAGAGTTCCAGCACGGGGGTCAGTCGGCCATTCCCCCCGACGTACTGCGCAGGGCCATGGCAGAGTGCTATGAGGAACAGAACAGATTCCAGCTGGGGCTCATGGATGATGCAGCAGAATGCTTCGTGAGTCAATCTTACAATATACTTGCATATTGTAGTTTAACAGCTTGAGTGGGTTGGTGTAGAATTGGGACCTCTTGGTATGGCAAGTTTTGGTAAACTTTTCCTTTTAGGTCAGTTCAGTTAGTCAATTGAAGCTACATGTTATAGCACACTCTGTAGGGGAGTGTGCACGTGAAAAATGCTAATTCACATGTGAAGTACTAGAACCAGAGTCATGTGACTTGAGTACACTTATGTAAATACATGAAGGGTCAAAGGTTTCCAATGCAACTACATTCTATACTTGTAGTATGGTGATGTGTCGAGTCTATAGGGTGTCCCATAGCCTATGCAAGGTGGTGGGTACATCATTCATTGGTGCATGCATGGAAGTTATTTGAGTACTGATTTTAGCTTTGAAAGTTTTTTTTTTTTTTTTTTTTTTTTTTTTTTTTTTTTGCTTAACAAATCCTTGCATACTGATTATACTTTTTGTTATTACAGGAGAAGCTACTGGAACAGATTCACCTCCACCTCACAGGTACGGAGGACATGGAGAGCTGTGGAGTGGCTCACTGTCTACCTCACCAGAAGTTTGCTCTCACCATCCTAGAGAGAGTGAGTTATGTAGTAGTGTAGTCTGTCCTTACTGATGAATATCAGTATGGCGGTACATCCAGTAGCTAAGGGACATGTTCCAGTCAATCAATATCAGTACATGTCTAGATCTAAACAGACAATAATGTCCTGTCTATTGGACAACAATTTTGACAGTGTAACAAATAGTTTGATGTTGTTATATAATAATAAAGAAACAATGTCCAACTATTTGTTACACTGTGGTGAGAGGTGCACTGTGTAGTGTATATTTACTTAGAGTCTTGAGGTGAAGTACTGGCGATCTATCTTTCTCCATGCATGAACAATTAATGCACTAGCATGTGTAGTATGTATAAGTATTAGTGTTTGTACTGGACTTCCTTGGGCAAGCCTACAGGAAGCATTGTAATGAGCGCATGGAAGCTAATTCAATTTCTTTACACATTATTGAAGTCCTCAGAGTGAAATAATAGTACATGTGTGTTCCACTGAAGCACTTGTGGTACTACCAGCAGTGCTTTAATAGTTATGCCGAAAGATCATCTACGATTATAGATACTATTCATAGCTTCTTCTTTTTTTTGAGTGTGTGTGTGTGTGTGTGTGTGTGTATAGTTGTTGTAGTAGTCAAATTCAGATAATTATTTATGTATTTAATATAAATACAGCGTACATGTGTGTGTGTGTGTAGGTTGTTTGCTTAGGTAAGGTATGGTAAGACAGGAATTATGTAGTTTAGAAACCGCCGTAAAAAACACAGCCTTGAAAATGATGCACGTGACTGTTTGCCATCATGCCGGGCACGATGTGTGGGTACTGTTTGTGTGTGCACATCTATTCTATATCCAATCCCCATTGATGTACATGTGGGTGTGTATGTTGTTGTACAGACTGAGTGTACTTGTGGTGCCACGTCAGAACCTCTCTCCTTCGTGCAGTTTGTCCATTACATCTCATCCTCAGCTATCGTGTGAGTTCTCTTGCTGAACTATGTTTCATAGTGTGTGTCTATGTGCTTGTGTGTGTATACATATGTGTGTGTGGGTGTGACTAATTGTTTGTACATGCATGATTGTATACCAGAGATGATCCTATAGACCCCCACAGACAAGTTATGATATTTATACAAGAATCAATATATTACACCTCTTCATACTGAAACTGATTAATTTATGATAGTGGAGTGTACATATAATAGAATCTTGAGCATCCATGCCTAAGGCTGTGAGGTATTGCTTAAATGATACCTCGATAAGGTATTTTCGAAGTACCTCGGTATTACTAAATATAGAAGTTTAACACTACAATATTATACAAGTATAATTAAAGGTTTGCCCGAAAGAAAGAAAAACTAGTTCTTGAACAGTATGGGGGGGGGGGGAGTTCAGGTTCTATGAAGCTCTGAATGGAGTTACAGTTTTTGCCACTCCAGGCTGCTGGGAGGGGGTACAAGTTGCAGCTGCTTAGCGTAGGTGGTAAAACCTTGGTAAAGGTATTAGTAGTTCAACTATATCACAAACCTTGGTAGGCTTGAAAACGCAGAGACTTGATACCTTGGTAATTACTAATACCATTATACCTCACAGCCTTATCCATGCCCTGAGGCTTTGCAGGTTCAATTATTTCGTCAGTTTATGCTTTGATCAGTACTATGTATAAGTTATTGTTACTGTTGATCATCATCATTAGTAAAATTTATTTTTAACTTTTCCAGCAAGGAGACGCAGAAGTTTGCAGAGAGAGCAAAGGAACGGAGTCAGAGAGCAGGTCGGTCTAGTGGTGTCCACCAGGACAGAACTACCATCTCCACTGCATCCAGTGCAGCAGACAGAGAAACCAAGGACTCCAGCACGGGCCACAAGTCGACCGATCACACTAGGCCTTCCAACGACAGACTAGGCCACGCCCATCAAGCCAAGCCCGGCCGATCAGATAAGAGTCCTGCGGTACAGGCCCGCAGTGACAACACTCGATTGTCTCCGGCACCCGAGGCTTCTGGTTCTGGCGGTTCGGCAGAAGAAGTAGGTGTTAGAAGACCACGCCTCTACACTGTGTCTCAGGACCACTTTGGCAAGATCCTGAACAAGGCCAGCTCAGTTGGAGAATTCAGGAAGTGCCCTGAAGTATGTATGTATGTGTGTGTGTGTGTAAACAGTCTATTGTACACAGAAAAAATTATGAACAATTTGCTATAGGGTTTTTTTGAGCCAATGCTTTTGTTTGTGATATGTGTGTGATATGTGTGGTGTATGTTTGTTTATGTGTGTTTGTTTGTTGTGGCTTTAGGATCGCTGCAAGAGGTCAGTGTTGGTCAAGAGACTTCTTCTCAACTGTCCAGATGTGGGTGAGTGTCAGAGAATGTCAAATATAAAGCACACGTACTGTATATATGATATGTATATGTTCATATTGTAAAAGTGACTGAATGCATGAGCTACTCAGCTAAGGTAATGTCAACCATTGAGAGTTTTGTCTCTGCTCGTGCTATAGTAACTGTGTGTTCTTACTGCAAGGAAGCATTCATGAACATTCATGTAGACACATATTCTCACCTCGTTCCTTTTTGATATTTACAATTGCACCTCACTCTGCCTTGTGTGTGTGTTGTAGATACATGTATTTAGGATTGTTCTCACTCTGAGTGTTAAAGTATTGATTCATATAATGGATTGGGTTTAGACGATTATGTGGGGTTTTTTTTTTTTTTAGTTTTAAGTGACTGACTCTTTTTTGTTATAGTTGTTGTTTATTCCGTATTTACAGTGGATGTGTTGTTATTGTGTTCAGTATGTCTTGGTATGATCTGGGACTCCGCCCAGCCGAGTGTGGAGGACATTATGAGCGTGGTCTACTCCATTGGACTCAAACTGCAACTCAATGATGTATGTGTGTGTGTTTGTTTGTGTGTGTATGTATATGTGTTATGCGTTTGGTAAGCGAGTGAGAAAAGGGGTGACACCAATTGAGATTCCACTCTGGTAATATTTACATATTCATACTTTATTCATGCTGGGGGCTGAATGTAAAATTGTATTCATTATTGCTTGAAGGAGGTGTGTGATATGTGTAAGTTTGACTAGCAATGTAAATATATCCTCGTACATATATAGTACTTATGTACAAGTAAAACATTATCTTCGAATATGTATCACTAAATTTTGAATTATTTTATGTACCAAAGCGTCTCTAACTCAAATTAACCTACGTACATCCATTGGGTAATCTGGACTAGTGTGTACCTTGTTTACGTTTTTTTTTTGTTAGTTAGTTAGTTAGTTTGTTTGTTTGTTTTCTGTCTCCCATTCCAGTTATTTGATCATGTGTTTTCTGACGGAGCTAACATCAACCAGTATGAGTTGACTGCCCTCATAGCTTACTATGGCCGCCACTACAGCACATTCTGCTACCACAGCAAAATGCACGAATGGATCTACTTCGATGATGCCAGATTTAGAACGGTCAGTCAGTACATACTGTATATCTAACATTCTGGGCTGATCCACAAAAGTTCTTATGTTTTAGTGCAGTGGTCAATTAACTTTAAATTAACAGAATGTTTATTAGTGTGTGTAGTTACAGAATTTTTTCATCCTATGTTTGTTCTTATTGTGTACTTTGAATATTTATTCCTGTGTGTGTGTGTGTGCGTGTGTCTATGTAGGTGGGGGAAGATTGGAGTGATGTGTGTGAAGAGATTCGCAAAGCTCACTACCAGCCCCTCCTTCTCGTTTACACCAACCCGTTTGCCGAAGCTATCAATTTGTCAGAGGTCTGTCAGACTGTTTCTTGAAGCCAGCTCAATGTGCCACGCCCAATAATAATCATTGTCCAATAAACCCCTTTAATAATAATGGTTCAAATCTCTTATTAATTTTCTGGCATTAAATTAAATGATAAACAACAATTTGCGTATAATTGTGTGTGAAATTGTAAGCAGTGCAAACATACAGTAGTGCTGGCCTTGTAATGTTCAGTGTGTGATTGGCATGGGTGGGTTTTGATGTCTAAGTGTAAAGCTTGTTTAGAAGACTAGTATAGTGGAACTTCTATGCGAAATGAATTTAAAGGCTTGATATAAGTACTTAAGCACGTGTATTATTTTCTTTGTTAGTGTGAGGTCAACATGTGCAATATATTTATTTATGATTGCTTGTACATTCCACTTCATGTCACTATTATTTTTTGTGTGTGTACGTGTGTGTTCGACTGCATGCTCTGTGTTTGTTTGTGTGTGTGTGTGTATGTTGACCTCAGGCCTCCCAGACCATTACTAAAATCCACCACTGCGACCTCCAGAAGAAGAGCTCGTCCAGTAGCACTTCTTCATCTGCTCCTAAGCAGCCCCCACCAGCTCCCACTGTCTCCACCTCCCCAGCTCTGTCCAGCATCAGAGAGGAAAAGCCTGCTGCCACCAAACCCCAATCTAGTTCAACTATGCCCTCACACTTCATTGACCCCATGACCTTTAGTATCCGACCTGTCGCCCAAGCAG
>WLWI01004105.1_pt1 | contig 12389 bp, 12 predicted proteins | sample 6701501 | NCBI WGS metagenome assembly WLWI01 (sample SAMN12718690, study PRJNA515312) | sponge metagenome | isolation source: marine sponge | host: Mycale hentscheli | place: New Zealand: South Island, Marlborough, Capsize Point | collected 2014-11-01
GCCGATGGAAACACTCATCGACGGTAAAGCGATCTGGAAAGAAAAGTTTGTAAACTAAACTCTATCTGACAGACAGCTACTGATAAACGGGTAACTGTCAGCTCAAGTCTGAACTTCTACAATTAATGTAACTATTATTCACACCTTTATTGGTGTCGCAGACGCTGATTTTTTCTAGGGCGACGCTGATTAGTTGGCTCGTTCGGTTTTGGCTTTCGAATAAGTCCCAATAGGTAATGCGATGTCGGTATTGAAGGTCTTTGAGCATTCTTTTATACACCGTGGTGGTGCTTGCTTCTCCGGAGGTTCCTGCTTTCGCTTGGAAAAAACCAAAAAAGCCACCACTAACTTCGGCACCAGCGCCTACGCTAGCACCTAGAGTCGTTGAGACTTCTGTGGATTCGTTACAGCCCCATTCAGTGGGTTCATGTTGGGTGCTACGGACCCAGACTGGGAATTTATGTTGCGAAACGACATCAGGGTCGATCAGGTTGAACATCGAGGTGAACTCGTTTTCCTGAAAGGTTTGTGACTTTTTCTTGAGCAGGAACCGGTTTTGTTTAACGCTGTAATACGGTTTCGGATAGGTTACCTTATAGACCGTTTCCCCATCTTCATCCAAAACTTCGACGGGCAGGATCGTGCCGCCGGGGTATTTGTTACCTTTGATGTCTATTTCATTTTTCACATAAGCCAATCGACCCGTCAAAGCGCTGAGTCGGTCTACTCGGCTGGCGCGAATTTCTCCTTCTACTCCACCGAGAGAAATTACCCGAATTCGCTTTTTGAAGACCTCACTTTGAGGAATGTGTTTCTCAAGCAAAATCGCACCCGGCTCAAGCAATAATCTGCGATTATCACTTTGTGGCACATACAAATAGAGGTCTCTGGCCACCAACACTTCGGCTAGAACATCGTCGGTTAATCCGGGTCGGGATAGTACGATCAGAAGCAACACGAGCAGGGCCCGGGTCAACATCGTCTTGGGCTTATTTTTCGAATTATTTTTCGGCGTATTTCGACTAATCATTTATTCAGACCTTTCCAATAACCATGAAACACTCGCGCCAAAAATGAGCGCCCAAAAAGGCACGCTGATACCGGAGACAGTGACCAAGAATGTCACTAGGGCGCCCAAAGTGTACTTACCTGAAAACGCAGAAACAAAGGCACCTTCCAATACCTTTAGCACAGCTAACCCCCCAAGCACGGCAATATAGGACGCCGGTAGCTTCAGCGCGAGCCAAGTCAACACGGTACTGAATACGCCAAAAAAAACCGCCAGTAATCCATAGGTGATGGCGCCAATATATTGGTGCTCACGCTGGCCCACACTGGCGAGAATTGCATTCGCCGGACCCGTAACGCACATGGTTACCGAGCCCACTAGGGCGAATAATACCGAGCCCGTTCCACAGGCTTTGGTCATGGAGTCAATCGGTGGCTGATGTCCCGCGTTTCTGATCACCGCGAATCCCTGTCCATTTTGCACCACCACCACGGTGATGGTCAGCGGGATTACTAATTCAATCATTGCTTGCCAAGAGAACGTCGGGGTGAAAAATAGCGGCACACTCAGCCAGCCCGGCAACGGGCCACTGTCTTTCAATGCTCCGGTGGCAATCACCACCACCGCACCAACCACTAATGCACCGAGTGTGGGCGGAATGAATCGTTGCACGTTGGGCATCAAAGAAACCACCAAAAATGCCGCCACCATGCTAATCGTAATGACGAAGGATTCGTCGAAGGCACCCACCAAGCCTAGCCCGAAATCGAGAAACACCCCCGCCACCATCGCCATCACCACCGGCTTGGGGATGGAATCCATGATCCATTGCGCCCAGCCTGCCCACCCAATGAAAAAGATCAATGCGGCGGTGGCGAGATACGCACTCACGACCTCATTAAACGCTAGATGGTCCAACGCTGATATGAGCAATACGGTGCCGGGAATGGTCCAAGCGAAACTTAACGGTTGTCGATAACGAACACTGTAATACAGCGTATAAACACCGCTGATTGCAAAGCCGCCAAATAACCAAGACGCCACATGTTGATCGCTGAGTCCGCGACTCAATGCCACTGAGAGAATAATGGCCACGGGTCCAGTGCAGGAAAATAGGAAGGCGGTGATGCCTCCGGCGATATAGACTGACTTGGCTTCTTTCATTTCAGTGATTTACTACGCTGATGCATTAAGTCGAATGAATCCTCAGTTTCACGATAGCGTGTCTCTTTTGTATCTTCCGGGCCTATCTTCTTGGGTCTTCATCTGCCCTTGTTGATTCATTCCTAGTTTCGCCAGCCCCATTTTTAGCCATCTTAGTTTGCGTCAGCCCGGTTTGAGCGGCTTGGGTTTGAGTGACACTTATTTGAATCTTAGGGCGCTCAAACTATTGACTATGTTACTCGGTCGCCGTATCCCTAAACCGGTGGATTGCGGTTAATGTCATGGCGAGAAAAGCCACCGCCGCAGCGAAGAAAAAGGCATAACGTAAATCGTTTTTCCCCGCCACACCCGCTAGAAACGCGCCCAATGCCCCCACCCCGTCCATCACCGCGAACGCGAATCCCAAAGTAGTGGTTTCCCGTTTACCAGAGACATCCACCATGGCGGCCAATAATACGGCCCTGACTCCCACCAATGCCCCAAATGCCACTAACAATAGCGCAACGATCCAAATCAGTTCATTGACCATACTCGCCGCACAAAGCAGTGCCGAGGCGATGGTTAGCGCACTGAGGATAATACGCTTTCTTCCCATGATGTCAGATAGATGCCCGAGAAAAGGCTGCGCTAAGGCACCAATCACCCAGACGCTGGCAAAAATCACGCCCGTCTCCGCCATGGATAAACCGTGATTACTCTGGATGTACAGGGGCAACATCGCAAGCCCTCCCATCAGGGACATGTTGTACAGAATAATGATGGAGGTGGTTTTGATACCTTCGGGGCGTAACCAGACCCTAAGCATCGCCTTTAGATCGTGCTGGGTGACGCTGGACTCCCGGGAAACGGGCACCCATCGCCGACACCAGAGAAACACCACACCCATGATGAACGCTGGTATGGTGGAGATTTGCAACACCGTTTGCCATTCAAAAAAACCTAATAGAACACCCACAGTAAGGGGCGCAACCACTTCGGCTAATGTTCCGCCCAATGCATGAATCCCAAGCACCTGGGCTCGGCGCCCGGGCATTTGCTCCACCATGACTCCGGTGGCAATGGGATGCCAAGCGGCATCACCTAATCCAGCGAGGCCTAGTAATATTGCTAACGTCCAAAAATCAGGTGCAGTGGCGGCGAGGAAATAACCAATGGCAACCCACCAAAAGGTAATCGTCAACAACAAACCTCGATCACGAATATAGTCACCCACCACTCCAGCGGGAAAATAAGCCAGACTAGCCACCGCGGCGTGAATGGTAATGAGTAAACCAACTTCAACAGAGTTGAGGTCCATACTAATTGCGATCGCCGGGGCTAACAACCACAACGCGGCGCCGGGCCAATCGTTCACCAGATGTCCCAAAGGAAAAGTGAACAAAATGAACCGATTGGTTTTGTTCCAATGACTCCGGGGCGGCGCCTCCGCCTTGGTGTCTAAATCACGATTCATCGTCTTTTGCTCATAGCGTTATTCATAAGTTGTTAGATAGCCTCAGAGCAAATTATCAGAACAAACCCATCGTGGTTTTGTCCCAGCTCATTACATCCTGCCACGTTGAATTGGGCTCCCATCGGTCGAACATCTCCGACCGTGCCTCTGCGGCATCGTAACCCAGCACCTTACTAAGATAATGGTACATAAACGCCGAGACGCGATAGTTCATAATGCAATGCACAAACACCGGGGTGTCATTGTACCCTTTCAAGATGGCGCAGAATTTTCTTACCTGCTCCGGCGTGGGGGCATCGAAATTCACCGGAATATGGACATAATCCATACCCAGTCCTGTGACGATGGCGCCTTCATTATCGATGGAGTCTTTATGTTCGGGTAACGCAAGATTAATCACGGCCAGAAAACCCGCATCGGCAATTAACTGAAACTGGGACGCATTCGGTTGACCCGCTGTACCGATATTGTTCGTCAGTTGCACAAAATTTCGAATGGTTTTCATGGCTGAAAATAGTTTGTTGAAAGAGATTGCATGACTGATTGAAGGTGTTTGATTTAAAACGCACCTCAGAATAAATGAGACCAATCAATCTGGTCCATCAATTTGAGCCTAAAACAAAACAAACTTTTCTTCGCGACACGTCGCGATAGCCCTGCTCCGGTTATATTGTGGAACATGGGTTTCCCCCACCTCGACCTTGCTTATTTTACCTCTTAACTTGATTCCCCCGGCCTTATTCAAAGGCTCTTTAATGATCCAATACCTGATCTAGCACCCAATTGTTCAGTTGATGCACACAATGTTCAGTGGCAGCGTATCGACCGGCTGTTTCTAAGGCCAACTGGTGTCCGCGCTGTTGCGCTTCGGCGATAGCATTGTCCTCTGCCGTCGCACGAGTCCAACGATCATAATAGGGTTGTACTTGACGATCGAAATCAGTCATAGCAACGGTACTAGAAGGAAAGCAGGCACCAATGGTTAGCGTCGTTTGAGACACGTTAACCGGTTTGAAATCCAACCACCAAACGCAATCCTGAGAAAAAACAATTTGCGTACAGGGGTAAATAGCCGTGAACCACGTGCCACGTTTTGCTTTTTCATTGAGCCCTTGAATGAAGGGAAGGCCCTGAGTTTGGCCTGGTAGCGTGGCAATACTTTTGGTTTCATCACTAAGAACATACAGCGCATCCCACTGCCCCTGGGTATCCACGGATTCAGAATCCTGCGCGCCCAACGTTGACTGATGCACCGTTCCAGTGTGATACGCCTCCAGTGAATTTTCAATCAGAAATTTCCAGTTAGCATTAATTGAAAAACTAAAACGCTTCACACACCGCAGATCTGACAGGTGATGGGATTGCATCACATCCGGAAAATCTCCGAGCCATCTCCCCAATGCCGCCGCGTTCGCATCAAAGCTAATGAAAATAAATCCGCCAACGCTCTCAAGCTTGAGCGACTGTAGTGGAAAATCCTTAGGGTCAAAGTTATTCACCTCCCCCATTCCAGGGGCCGTTCTTAATCGACCGTCCAAACCATAAGACCAAGCATGATAAGGGCAAACCAGTTGCCGACAACGCCCACTTTGCTCTTTTAGCTTCGTTCCTCTATGGCGACAGGCATTGATGAACCCCCGAATCCCTCCATTTTCATCACGACAAACCAAGGCCGAGCCGACCATGGTCTCCACCACTAAGACGCAACCAGACTCCGGAAGCTCATCTTCCCTTCCCACGAAGTGCCATGTGTCGGAGAAAATACGTTGTTTTTCCCTTCTAAAGAATTCGTCTGATGTATAACAATGGGAAGGAAGAGTTTGAGCATCCAATAAGGGCTTGCGCACTTCACGATACAGATCCGAATCAAACACTATTTCGATTCCGCCAGCTCATAAAATGATTCCAGACAATTGGGTTCAGCCATCGTGATCGGAGTCAGATCTCGATGGTGTTTATAATCGGGTCGATGGCTTTTTTGATAGGCATTACTGACTGGGTTGAGAATCAGGGAAAAAATCGATCTATCCCACGGCGACATGTTATTCGGCGAACCGTGGAGCAAGGTATCATAGAAAATCAACATGGTGCCTTTTTTTCCCGTGGCGGCCTGAATACCGTTTTGATTTACCAGTGTTTCAACCACGTCATTTTCCACCACCCACAATGGATAGCTGGTAGTTTGATCGTCCAACCTAGCACCATGCTCGCCGTGTCGGTGGGAACCTGGCACAAAATACAAAGGCCCATTATAGTGACTGACATCATCCAGAAAAATATGTAGGTTGAGCGCCAGTGGTCGAGGCACACCATCCTCCTTATGATGGGTGGCAAAATCATAGTGCCACTGCCAAACGGAACCGCTGAAGGCCGCTTTTACGTTCACCTTAACCTGTTGAATATACATCGGCTCGGGCCGGACCTGAAACCCAGGCGCAATCAGTTTAGGGTGATGCACTAATGTGTTGAACACCTCATTTCGTAGATGAAGCCCCATGGCCGTGCGGACGACATCAGAGTCTTTACCCCAACTTTTACCGGCGCCTTCGCCAAATTTCCAACCGGGCTCCTTTTCGATGACATTGCCGGGGTGGTTCTCTTTAAGAAGCGCTGGCACCTGGGAGCGAAGTAAAGCCACTTCTTTTTCACTAAAACGCTCCGGCAAGACCAAGAACCCTTGGGATGCCAGCGTTTTAACTTGAGATTGGCTAAGTTTCATTGTAGAAATTTAATCAGACAGTTATCAGCGCTATGGGGTTTTCTCTGCTTCCTGCGCGTCGAGCATCGCCATCAGGTCTTGCAAGTTATCATCCATAAAGGTGTTCAGCGAGGAGATGGATGGATTGTTCGGCAGCTCCACCAATTGACCCGGGAACTGACTCGGCGATTCACTTTTTTCCTGTTTATGAAGTAATTCAAGGCCTGCGAGTATGACCTGATTCCGTGACTCATATTTTCCCTGCTCAATCAACTCATTCACAAAGTCTTCAAGGTGCGATTCGAGTTCGATTTGATGAGTCGTCATAGCAATTCAGATTATGATACTTTTTGGCTATTTTCCATGATCTAACGCATTTCAGCAATGCAAACCAGCTTGCGAAAAAGTCGCTCTCGGATTCTTTTGTTAGTTAAGAATCATCCCCGCATCGCCTCTCTTGAAGCCTTATCCACCAATGCAAATAGCCGGTCGCGTTCCGTGTGGGCGGCGGCGGGTTTGTGTCCTTCCAATTTCACCAGCGTGATATCTAGTGAATCCATGACATCATAAAAACGACGATATAACCCATGATTTTTTAGTCGCTGATGCCGTTTTGTATAATAATCTTGCCGCTGCAAACGATCCCGCCTACCCGGCAAACCAATAATGTTCTGACTGTCGGTATGGATGATGATTTTCTGTTTAATTGGAGACAAAGCATCCACTGCCCAAAGTAATGTCTGAAGCTCCAGTCGAGTGGAAGAGGTATCTTCGAACCGCTTGGTTTGCACCCTTTCCGCTAATTTGGACACCTCCGAAATACCCAACGGCCTATTCTCATCATCATTGAGTGCGAGGAAGGCCCCATAACCCACTTTTGACTGAATATGCACACTGCCATCAGTAAAAAGTAGCAATGTGCTCATCGACCTAACTCAGCTTTCTCGCCCTCACCCCTCGGCCTTTCACCTTGCCATTGGACAGATAGTTCAAAGCCTGCCGACAAGCGTGGTGTTCGATGGCCACATAACTCGACATGTCGAAAATATCTATTTTGCCGATTTGCCCGCTAGCAAGACCTGCATCACCAGTCAAAGCACCAAGAATGTCACCGGGGCGAATTTTGTTCTTTCTCCCACTATCAAGTTGAATCGTGGTCATTTTTGGCTTTAGCGTGAACCCCGGATCGTGCTTCAACGATGTTGACTTGCCTCGTTGGCAAGTTGTGTCCTGATAAGATTCGATAAGATCGACCCTTGGCTCTTCCCAAGAAGTGAACATACTCGCCGCCAACCCCTTTTCTCCAGCGCGTCCGGTTCGGCCGATGCGATGGATATAAATCTCTGGGTCTTTGGGTAATTCATAGTTGATCACGGCTTGAAGCTGCTTGATATCCAACCCCCTTGCAGCGACATCCGTGGCAACCAGCACCGCACAGCTATTATTCGCAAAACGGACCAATACCTGATCTCTTTCTCTTTGTTCTAGATCACCGTGGATAGGAAGGGCTGATATTTTGTTTTGCTGTAAAAAATGTGCGACTTCATCACATTGAATTTTGGTATGGCAGAAGACCAAGGCACTTTCAATTTTGTGATGGGAAAAAATGCCTAGCAACGCTTTATCACGATCGTTTTTACTGGTTTCGTAAAACCATTGTTTAATGACATTTGGCTTATGAGTCGAATCGACGCTAATGGTGATCGGGTCGCGCTGAATTGACCGACTCATTTCCTTAATGCTCTGGGGATATGTCGCAGAAAATAGCAAAGTCTGGCGAGTTCTTGGGGTCTTGGAAATGATGTCTTTCATTGCATCCGAAAAACCCATGTCCAGCATCCGATCGGCTTCATCCAACACCAATGTCACCAAGCCATTCAGTGTCAGCGTTTGTTTTCGAAGGTGGTCCTGAACACGGCCAGGGGTTCCCACCACGATGTGGGCCCCGTGCTCTAACGAGCCAACTTGGGGACCAAACGGCTTTCCACCACATAACAATACTAACTTAATATTAGGCACGCTTCGCGCCAACCGACGGATTTCTTTACCCACCTGATCAGCCAGTTCTCTAGTAGGACATAAAACCAGACACTGCGCACCGAAAAACCGAGGGTTTATTTTCTCCAGCAAACCAATGCCAAACGCAGCGGTTTTACCGCTACCCGTTTTCGCCTTGGCAATAATGTCTTTACCACCCATTATTTCCGGCAAGCTTTGCGCCTGAATCGGTGTCATGGTGTCGTAACCTAATGAACTTAGATTCGCGAGTTTTTCAGCAGAAAGAGCAAGGGTAGAGAAACTATCGCTGGTCATAAGATAAGGCGTCGCAGAAGAGAGATGGAGAAAAAACAGCTATCACGAACGAATATGTCCGCTCAAGCTCGTCCGGATTTCACAGATGAAACAAAGCAAGCGCTCTGAAACTTACTGAGGCACCGGGATAATAACAGTTCTGTAATGATCTCATGGATAAAAAGTACCGCTGGAGTTGAAGAACGGAACTGACCCTCTGGTCCATTTATTTGTTCATTGCCGCGGTTCATTTACTTTTAGGCTGGTCTGCTTTTGCGCATTATTCCGAAATGTGATTAACACGCTGTTTGCCAAATTTATTTAGTATCTTGTCTAGGTGATTGGCAAACGCTTGACGATCACGTTGGGAAAGGGGCGGTGGACCACCAGTATGAATGCCGCTTGCGCGCATGGTGTCCATGAAGTCCCGCATATTCAGCCTTCCCCGAATATTATTTTTAGAATAGAGTTCTCCTCTGGGGCTGAGCGCCATTCCTTGCTTGTCGATAACCTCCGCAGCGAGGGGAATGTCACTGGTGATCACCAGGTCACCGGCACTCATTCGCTTCACTATTTCATTATCGGCCACATCAAACCCTGGCATTACCTGCAACATTTGAACATAAGGAGACGCCGGTGTACTGATATACTGATTAGACACCAAGGTGACAGGGGTGTGGGTTCGCACCGCTGCTCGAAACAACATGTCTTTGATCACCACGGGACAAGCGTCTGCGTCCACCCATATTTTTTCCTGTTTTTGCTCATCCATATTTATCATCGTCCGCTTATACTATCTCGCCTAGAGCTATCTTACTTGGGCCGTCTCATTTAAGATTACCGCATTCGCTATGGCCTTTTTGTCCTCACACTCGCCCACATTATAAGCCATGAAATCCCCTATTTTCTTGAGCCGAAAGGTAATGGCAAAAGTCGCCAAACAATTCGTCCGGTTAGCGTTGTTCGTTACGGTTGCCGCACTACTTTCAGCTTGTTCGATCTTGGACGTCATTAATTTACTACCCGTCACGCCTGGGGCGACGGTAGAACAAGCAATTAGCTATGGCGATCACTCGAGAAAGAAACTGGACGTCTATCGTCCGATTAATCCCACCTCATCCAGCGCAATCATCGTCTATTTTTATGGCGGAGGGTGGCATCAGGGTGATCGGGGACTTTATCGATTTCTGGGCCACAAACTCGCCTCCATGGGTCATTATGCGGTAATCCCAGATTATCGGCTGTTTCCCGAAGCGGTTTTCCCGTCGTTCGTCGAAGACGGCGCCGAGGCAGTGAACTATGTATTGGATAACCTCAACACCATCGCGAACCAAGATCGACCCGTGTTTCTTATGGGGCATTCAGCCGGCGCTCACATTTCAGCGATGATTACATTGGACCCACGTTTTCTTGAAAACGTGGGGCATCGCACAGATGAATTGGCTGGTTTCATTGGCCTTGCAGGGGCCTATGATTTTCTACCCATCACCTCAAAAAAAACTGGGGCCGCTTTTCCTGACAAAACAAATCGAAAACAATCACAACCCATCACGTTCATCGATGAAACTGATCCTCCTCTTTTTCTCGCTCACGGCGACAAGGACAAACGAGTTTGGCTAAAAAACTCCCTTAATTTGGCGAACCGCACAAAGGACTTTAGCATTCCTGCCACTCTCAAAGTTTATCCCGAGGTGGGGCATGCTGATATCCTGCGACCGTTTGTCCCGTTTATGGGAGATGATCATGGTTTACTATCCGCTATTTCAGACTTTGTTTATCGCCACTCGAAATAGTGTTTTACTCTTACGTAATGGTGTCTTCACTCAGGGACGCTCCATCTTGTCTGCTTTGCTCAAAATTGGAGCCATTACCGCGATGCATAACGTGATTCCAACTAAAAGCAGGCCATTGATTATAAGGGCCATGTCCGCTCCCAGTGACTCCGCGAGAAACCCCACCTCAAGGTGACCAATGGGGGCCACTCCCACCGCAAAGACCCAAGCTCCCATGGCTCGGCCCCGCAGTCGATCCGGCACCACCATTTGCATCATACTTTGACTGAGCACGTCCGACGCCACAGCCATCACTGCCACCACAGCGATGGCAAGCAGCACGAGCCAGAAATAAGGCGCAACGCCCAATGCCACCAAAGAGGCACCGAATCCACCTGCAGCACATAAGTAGACCAGCCCTTTGTTTTTTAGACTCAACGCACCCGCGAAAAGCACCCCCGCCAGAATGCCACCCACGGCTCTGGCGCTGTGCATGTGGCCCAGCCCTTGGGCTCCAACCCCCAGCTTCGCCGTTGCAATCTCTGGCAAGGCAGTGGCGAATGAAAACCCGAGAATCTCCACCGCCGAAGTTAATCCAATCAAAATCAACAGACGATGGTTCTGACAAACCTCTTGCCAGTATTCTTTTAGATTTTGACCAAGCGTTATGGGAACCGCTTCGATGGACCTTCCTGCTGTCTTCAATCCCAACAACCCAAAGAATGCAATCAGGTGCCCTCCACTCAACACGAGAAACCCCATACCGCCGCCCATGCCGCTCAATACCCAACCGGACATAAGGGCCCCAAGTAACTGACCCGATCGGGAGCAAAGGTTTACCAACCCAAGACTCGCTACGGCCCCCTCTCGACCTGCAAGATCATAGACGTAACTTGATCTAACTGGGTTATAAATCGCACGAAGACTCCCTGAACTGAATGTCAAAAACAGCAGTGCCCACAACTCGACATCGCCGATATAGAGCAAAAACCCAAACACCCCGAGTAACAACGCAATACCACCTTCGATAATCGGCAATAAACGTTTACGATCCACCCAATCTGCTAACGCACCCGCCGGCACACCGAAGAGCAGCATTGGGCCAAAATATACTGCCAAAGACACTCCCACCCAAGCGGTGGACCCGGTTTGCTGGAAAATCAAGAAGCCGATAATCACCTGCTCCCCGGTCATCCCCATGGAATGAAAAAATGAGCTCCCCAATACCCGTCGATAGTCCCGAGACTTAAGTATGGGGTTGGTGATAATTCTCTTAAAAAATGAGCCCATGTGTTTTCGAATTTGTATTATCTGACCAACACGTGTTGGACTGTGGGTCTAAAGCGGCCCAAACTACCTCATTTATCGCCAAGATATTCCGTCGTGGAAGGAGTCTTGTCGAGGGGAGAGTAACAGGCGAAGGTGCCACTTACTACGATAGAAACAGCGCTAAGTAGCTTTTCCAATCCATACCGGCACAATGATATACACTCAAAACGTCGCCGGTCCGAGAAAAATGAACGACACCACTTCAACGTCAGTGATAATACCCATAGAGGCACGCCCGACGAAATGTCATATTTCCGACGATTTCCTCAAAGAATGTTGAGTCACTCTAAGCGGGGCCCCACGTTCTGATTTCTATCTCTGTAAGATCGCCCAAGCAATAGACACAGGTTAGAGCCAATTTAAGAATAGCGCTCTGAATGTCAGTATCGGGAGACCCTCATTAGGTTAGTGGTTTCGGCGATTCGAGACCTGACCGCTTTTAGATACAACCCGTGAATTGGAACCACGACATTTTTTTTATGTCACAGATAACATATGTCAACACAATCTTCTGAGTCATTTGAATCTTACTCACATCCACCAAGCGGTAGTGTAATCTGAGGTCTGTAATTTAGCTTTCTATTGCAGCTTCGCTATTGGCTTTGGCGGAGTGAACGTAGAGAGCGAAGCCAAAGCCGGTTTTTCAGGCTTTAGTATTGAATGTTGAGCCAT
>WLWI01004106.1_pt1 | contig 12388 bp, 15 predicted proteins | sample 6701501 | NCBI WGS metagenome assembly WLWI01 (sample SAMN12718690, study PRJNA515312) | sponge metagenome | isolation source: marine sponge | host: Mycale hentscheli | place: New Zealand: South Island, Marlborough, Capsize Point | collected 2014-11-01
CCATTGCAATTTTAACTGCATCATATTTGAGTCAATTTCTCTTGTGTGATTAAATGAAATGCAGCACTTTGTTCTTTGTTGTGTAGGTGAACACTTTGACTTCTAGCATGAACACTCTCAAGGAAACGTATGCTGAACTTGAGAAGAAAGCTGAGGGCTACTTGTCTGCATTGAAGACCTCCAAGGAGGACCACGCCCATGTGGAAGAGCTGCTCAGAGTGGAGTTGTCGCAGCAGGTGAGCTGAGCATTGACCAACTGGTGACACACATGCCATTACAAGCTTTTAGTAGTCTGCAGAGGAATGGTTAAATTTAGTCTAATTAATATACGTAGCATAAGACGTTTCTGTCCATACTAAAAATGTCTACACCTTTTTATCATTATTTTAACTGTTTGTATTTACAATGGCTCTTGATGCATTTGTACATGCATAAATTTGGTTGCATTTAATAAAATTTATTGCTCAGGCTTGTTTTTTTATCACCACAATTCAGACGGGTGATAACAGGTATGAAAAACATATTATCACCATACCACTACCACAGGTTTAAACAGTTCTTACGAGTTGAAACAAAGGGGGGAGAGAGAAATACAAGTTATAAACAAGATTCACCAATGTATGTAACTACAGTTTATAATTGCTTCTACAGTTCACTATCTTCATGATACAGTTTCCAAATATTGTCAACAACTATAACAAACTTCTTAGAAATCAGCTATCACCACATTAGGCTCTAAAGCTTATCTTTTTGGAGCTCTCCATGTAGTGGACAGAGTGCTATACTTCATTATCAAAGCAGAGGACAGCCTACCCGTGAAAAAGGGCATAGAATTCGCCGGCAGTTAGACCAGGGTAGCACTATTTGGATATCAAAAAAATGCTGACACATCAATCTGTTCATTGAGCGTGCTCAATAAGCTTTTTTTGTCAATAGATAATGATTGTGTTGTGTAATAGGAATGCCTGCAGGTATGGTGATAATAGGTGACTCTATGCTAGTTATTGTGGTTTTGTCATGGATATACTAACTTATCTTTATTGAAAAGCTTCTGTTGTGTTTTAAAACAATATGAATTTTCACAATTACCATTTCTGTTTAGTGATTGCCCCACCCCCACTCTATTACTTATAAAATAGTAGGGGCTCACCACCTTGTATTTTATGTTTGTTTTGGACTGCAGGCCAGAGTGTCTGACCTTTATAAGAAGGGCAGCAATGAGGCAGAGAAGCGTGTGGATGAACTGCTGAAGGCAGTGGAGAAGATGAAGGCACTTGTGGATGATGTGTCTAAAGAAAGGGACGAACTAGCCACTTCTTTACAAGCCGAGAACATAAGGTATTTCTTATCACTCCACTGAGCTTAGAGATTCTATTAGAAATATGTCAGCAGCAAGTAATAGAATTGGAGAAAAAAAAGATGAAGTGGAAAAATAAATAAGCACAAGCAGCAAGTTTTAAAACCATTTAACAGTTACTCTAGAGCCCTTATTTTGTATTGTTTGTTTGTTGTTGTTGTTGTTTTGTTATATATATATATATATATATATATATATCCAGTCTAGAGCAAGGGTGTGCACTTTAGAATGCATTTGTATATCTAGGAGTTCAACCAGAGAGAGTGAACTGGTCACAGAGGTGAATGATCTTCGTGCAGAGCTGTCCCGGGCAAATGAGCTGGTGGCCTCTCTGCAGAGGAAAGGAGGAGACGTTCTTCCTCCCTTGGAAGGTATCTCTGCTGAGGTCGCCGCCCTCTTCAAGTCTGGCATGTCTGCCACTCACTTGTACAGCAAGTTTGTGGAGGTGGGTGTGGTTTCCAGGAAATGAGTGCGTGTCTATGACAGGGACATTTAAAATATTGTTTTGATGTATATATATATTATACTTATGTAAAGTAAACAGTTTGTCCTTTATCCAACTACTTTTGCTTCTTTGCTGAAACTTCGAATATTTAATTTTATGCCTACAAAAAGCCTACTAGCTCAATAGTAACTTTAGTAGCTATTGAGTTTCTGTTGTTGTTATTATTATTATTATTAACTTCTTTCACGCCCCCTCCCCTTTCCTTCCTTTGTCTGTTTACGTCACCTCATAGACAATGGAAGAACTGGCAGTAGTGAAGGCAGATAGACAGCACCTGTTGACACATTTTGACCACGTATCTAAAGAGCTGGATGAGAAGGTCCCTGCACTACAGCAGCTACGGCGGGACTATGACAAGGCCAAGAGGGACAACGGCGATCTCACGACCAAGCTGGGCAGTCTGCAGGAGGAGTACGAGATGCTGGAGCTCAATTCTCGAGATTCTGTTCTTCTGTCCAAGTCCAAGGAGAGAGAAATCAGTAGACTCAAAAGCTCAGTGCAGGATCTGGGGAGGCAAGTGAAGGTGTGTGAGTTGGTGAGGGGAAACACTTTGTTGTGGATGTGGGACAATGTCAACACTTTCAATTGTTTAGAATGAATCCTTGTCAGATGTGAGCAAAAACAACAACAACTATTTGCTTCCTTTTATTTTTTTTATTTTTTTTTATAACAAAAGCCTAATTACTGTTTTATGAGAAACTGTCTGTTTATTTTAATTGATCTCACTCATTTATTGTTTTTTGTTTTTATTTATTTACTAATTTTATTAGCATTTATTTATTTACTGATATTATTAGCATTTATTTATTACTGATATTATTAGCATTTATTTATTTACTGATATTATTAGCATTTATTTATTTACTGATATTATTAGTATTAGTATTTAGCAAACTTTTTATCATAGCTTAACGTCATCCTATTAATGATTAATGTAGACTTTGCTGAGGGAGGTTGAAGATGCTAGAGGAGGCGTGGCCAGCACCAGTAGCTACTTTATGCAGAATGTGGACAGTAGCGACATTTCCAGTTCTTCTCAAGTCATCACTCGTGAGCTGGTGGACTTCAGGAACATCGAGGAACTTCAGGAGCAGAACCAGCGGCTTCTCAACGTGGTGCGGGAGCTGAGTCAGCAAAATGAAGAGCTGGAACAAGGCAATGTGCAGAAACAAACAGAGGTATAGAGTTAGGGAGTGTGAGTGAATGGGTAGATATTGTGTTTCGTTGGTATAATTTTTGGTTTTTGTTGTTTTTTAAAACTTTTTTTTTTTTTTAGTTTGTTTAGTTCATTACTCAACTGGCATGCTCATTAGGGTTAACAGGACTCATTCTGCCTGCCTGTCTACAGCAGAACTATCATTGGCTGCGTCCTGTGCACTTCCTATTTGACTTAATTTTGTATAAATTGCAGGAGCTTCGAGACCAGCTCCAATTATATGAGGAAGAAGTCAGCATGCTGAAGGATTCCATGGAGAAGCAGAAAGAACTTACTCGCTCCATTATCAACCAGCGAGACATGTATCGCACCCTGCTTGCCCAAGCCACTCCCCTTCCTGCCGATATATCTGCCTCTTTCTCTGAATCCAGGAAAAGGCAGTCATTTGCTGGTATGGGTGGGTCCGATAATGTGGACTTTGACCCAGAAGGAGTGGATAAGGATAGTGTTGAGTCTGCCAGGGCAGAGACAGCAGAGGCCAAGAAAGCATTGGAGGATATCAAGGAGCAGTTTGAGGCTTACAAGAGAGAGAAGGGTAGGAATGACACTATCATACAAGATCAGATGGACAAGCTGCGGGACGAGAGCTCTGAAGTCAAGATTGATCGAGCCAAGTTGGTGGCCAAGGTAAGTTTCATTTTGTATCTTGTATTACTTATGCATGAGTGAGTTAATCGCACAATTTATTAAATAGCTGGAGTACTCCAGGGAACGTTATGGTATACTTGAGGGCCACCACAAAGCTCTCAAGGCTGAGCTCGACACGCTGAGGTCCAATAACTCCAAGTTGTCGGGTGCTCTCTCTGACCACCAGCAGCGCCTTAGTTCCACCATGAACGAGCTCTTCTCCTCGCATGAGAAGCTCTCCAAGCTGGAAGTGGCCCACCAGAGCTTGAAGAACTCCCATGAGCTGCTCAAAGAAAGTGAGAAGCGTACGCGGGGTCTCTACGAGAGTGTTTGTCATGAGAAGCACAACCAGAAGGAACTCTTGACGAACCTGCACAGTATCCAGAATAAGCTAGAGATGGCCGAGTTTGAGAACAAGACCCGATTAGGGACACAAGTGCAGACGCTGGAGAGGGAAGTGGGCGTGCTTAAGGATCAGCTACATGCAGAAGAAAATAGGAGGAGTAACATGATGGATGCTTATGAAGTGCAGGTAGGTGGAGGAGGAGGTGTGAGGTGGGTGGACGACATCTGAGATGGATAAGATAATATTGTTATAGCTTATCCAAACCACCAATTGTTGGTGTGTTGTTGTTTTTTGTTTTTGTTGTTTTTTTGTTTAGGTAAGGAATCTGACTCAGCGTCTTAGTAAGACTTCAGAAGGAAAAGAAGAAGCAGAAGAGCATGGCCGAGATTTGGAACAGAAAGTTGCCTCCCTAAGCTCTGAATTGGCGGACACTAAGGCAACTTTGGACTCGAAGGAGAGTGAGCTAACGGAAGTCAAGGACAAGGCAAGTTTAGCCTAGCCATTTAAATATTTAGGTTTATCTTCTGTAATCCCCCCTCCCCCTTCACCTTCTTGTGGCTCTCATGGCCTCTAGGTCTTACGTCTGGAACAGGATGCTGGAGCTGAGTTCCGCAGTAAGATCAGGCTGCTGGAACACAAGAAGTCGGCTTTGGAGGAATCTGTGAAAAGTCTTGAGAGTCAGTTAACAGCTGCCAAGAATCATGCTGAGGAATACCGCAGTCTTAACTTGACGTACGAGAAACAGATCCAGGAATCCAACGACACTCATGAGCAGTTCAGGTGAGATGGAGAGGATTGTATATCGGCTGGATTTCTACTTTAACTTGATGATGGGGACATGCTCATTGAATGAATTCCATTTTATTTCAGAATCAAAATGGAGGAAGAAACTGAGAAGTTGTCTGCGGAGATTGAGAGACTGTCTGAACACAACTCATCGCTTGAAACCTTCAAGCGCGAACTTGAGGACCAGCTTCAAGACTACACCACAGAGACCTCCCAGCAGGTACAGGAGGAAGTGGCTGCTGTCTGGTTCATTTATTTTAGTTGTGCTATTCCACCATTGCAGGTAGCAGACTTGGAAGGTCAAATAACTTCCTTAGAGTCATCTGTAGCAACACTGAAAGTTGAACAGCAAGGGCTTCAGGGAGAGCTGGAGGAGGCCAAGAATGATGCCAAGGAGTATGCAGAGAAGGTGGTTGAAGTAGAGCAGTTGTATCAGAATGAGCTTGTACAGCATGGCAAGTCAATGGAGGAGCTCCTGAACCTAAAAAACAAGGTTTGTGGGTGTGATAAGAACATTAGTTGGGGCTTTATTATTATTATTATTATTATTATTACTACTACTACTACTACTACTACTACTACTACTACTACTACTATTACTACTACTACTATTACTACTACTGTTATTATTACTACTATAATTATTATTATTATTATTACTATTATTATAGCTACTACTATTATTAATTATAGTTCAAGGTAGCAGAGACGGAGTTGCAGTATTCACAAGGTAAAGTGAGAGATTTGGAAGGAGGAATGAGTGCAGCCACGTCTGAGAAAGCTGAGCTTGAGGAATCTCTGAGGAGTCAAATTAGCTCCCTGGAAGAGAGGCTGCAGCAGTCGGTGCGAGAGAATGATTTACTTCATGAAGAATCCGGCAAGGTGAAACTAAATGCAAGGCCCTGAGAAAATTGTTTTGTGTGTGATCTTATGTTTGAGATTTGATAAGTTTGGTTAGTATCAATTGCAATTGGATGTGTGCTGTTGTTTGTGGAGGTAAATAGGATTGCATGCTATCTTATGTACTCATTGTCTTCCAGCTGCTCTCTAGACTTCGTATCATGGAGGAGCGGCTAAGTCGTTCTGGAGGAACAGAAGGCACAGATTCTGCACCATCAGCAGCGGTGGCGGCACACTCAACAGACTTGGATTCCAGTCTGAGTGATAAGTCAGTGGACCAACTGTGGGAGATAGTCAGGTACATTTTACTCTTACCGTTGGCTCGGAGTAATAGGATGCAGTATTGTTTTTGTTTTTGTTTTGTTTTTCTTGCTTTGTTGTTGTTGTTGTTGTTTGTTTTTTGTTTTTCTTGTTGTTGTTGTTGTTTGTATAGATCAAAGATAAACTCATTGTTAATTGTTTGCTATTTTATCATACTGCATACTTTCCAGTAATTCCTTTACCTCTTTACTCTTGCTCTAGGATATTTTGTTTCCTCCAGGTTTTGCAGGCATGAAAAAGAACTGGCAGAGACCAGGCGTGATCTGGCTGTCACTGAGAATCTTCGTCACAAGAAGCTGCTGGAATCTGCCAACCGTGAGCTGATGGACTACAAGGAGCAGCTGCAGCGACTCAGCGAATCTGCCTCCAGGCGTGTGGCCACTGCCGAGCAACATGCGGAAATACTGAAGAAGGTTTGTTGATCATCAGTCACGGAATAATCAACCCATTGATAAAATAATTCTATTAGGATTGGGATTAGGATTGGGCCCCGTAGAAACTGTACAAAATGCTAATCTAAGGCGTGTAGCATGTTACATTGTTGGTGGTTCGCAAAGCTGGTTACCTACCTACCCAGAGCTGCATAAGGCGAGCTAACTCTGGGGAATAACTACTTCTAGGTTACTGGATATATTCTAATGTATAAAAAAAAATTGTGCTTGAAAGAATTGCTACCCTTTTGGAGTTATTTGACCAAAACTGGTATAATCCCTTTAGCTGGCTAGAAAAGAAACTTAAGGTGCAGGTTTGAAGCCAAACTAGTCTTAAATAAACAACTATACACTGTTGTGAACCATTTCAATGGACATAATGAAAATAACGCCTTCAATTAAAGTGTGTAGTGTTTTGTTACAATCCCTTTGCTAGATAGCCAACTGTTACTGATACTATAATAACAATTGAATCGTGTGTGTAATGTACTAGTAAATGCAATAAGCATTATGATTTTGATTCCTTTTATGATGCAGGGATATGCCTAGAAAGTTTGCATTAATAAAGCTTTAATCAGCGTAAGAGATCCATTTAAATTTGTTCATGTGTACTGTAATAATGCAACTGAGCAACCTTAACATTAATTACTCAATTACATTGTGATCATCTATGGATAGTGCACAATTACTTTCCTGCAAAGGCTATTAAACAATTTCATGTGCTTTCTATTGGATAAGATTAGTAAAAGACTTATTACTGATCCAACTTCCTGATTCAGGTCCTAATGGTGGTACTGCAGATATTACGGTCTCTGTGTCACTAGCTAGCTATCATTTTAAACTCAGCAGGGGGAAAAATGAGGATGCTGAAGGAAAAAAATCAGGTACGCACGTATTGTTACAGTGCCAGTTTCATATTGGCTACTGGGCGTTTCCAATCCCAGTAAATTATTTTATCAATGGTCAACCCAATTGAGTTGACCTAACAATAAGTTAAATGAATGGAGGGAACGATCTTCCTACTGATCTCGTACAAACATAGAAAGTGAATAGGATAACTGAGTGCCACATTGGTTCTACTAAAGTGGCAATTTACAAAATGTCACAGCTACGTAAATGAAGATATTTTGGGCCAGATAATGTCACCTCATTGATAACAACCATCACACACAAAATGGGACCATATCATTGTTGGTTAACCTCCCCCTCTACTTCATTCTTTCTTCCTTTCTCTCCCTCCCTCCCTCAGGTACAAAACCTCAATGCTCTCAGTGACAGCAACATTCTGCTGAGGGAGGAGAGAGATCGCCTGCAAGTACAAGTGAAGGAGCTAGAGGGAACTGTGGAGAAGCTGGAAGGAGAGCTCCATCCGCTACAAGAGGCTAACAAACTGCTTACTGGACAGAAGGATGCTCTTGTGGCTGAGAAGACTGCTCTCAGGTGTAGTGTGTGTTTGTGTGTGTGCATGTGTGTGTGTGTGTGTGTGTGTTAAATTTAGATAATCCACTAGTGAAGTGCCAAGTCTTTTTAATTTCCCTTTTTTTCCCCCAGGAATGAGGTTCAAAGGTGGACAACTCGGACTAACCAGCTCATAGAGCAGTACAACAAAGTGGATCCAGAGGAGTACAAGAAACTTCTGTAAGTGAAGTCCGTACAACTTCATCACTAGTAGTTTATTGTGTGAAATTTATGCCATAACTAGTTCAGTTTAGTGTATTATTTGTGTGTGTATGCTATTATTTGTGTCTACCAAATTTTTTAATCTAAGTGTTACTGCTGTAGCATTTTCACAAAACTAAATCATGAAATTATGATAGTTTGGGTTAGGAGTCGTTGGTGTTTTTTTGTTTTGTTTTTGTTTGTTTTTTTCATTGATTTTCTCACTCTAAGGTTTTACTGTGCTGATAGCATATAGTTTTTAACGATCCTTTACCATTTTCTGCATCCCAGGGAAGAACGAGATAACACTGCAGCTCTGTTACTGTCCAAGTCCAAGGAGCTGGAGAGTTCTGAAGCAGTTCTAGCAGATACCCAGAACCAGTATGCTCAAGCATTGGTAGACTTGCAGGCTGCACAGGAGCAGGAGAAGAAACTGCAAGAAGCAGAGACGGCACTTGAAGACAAGATAGCCAAGCAGTCTAAAGAGAGTGAAAATCAACAAGCACTCATTGCTAAGGTATGATTGACTAGTATTCATAAGAAGAGAAGACATTGTATTAAAATGGCTTTAAGTTCTGCTTCGTAACTTCGTGTACCTCTTCCAATGGACCATTTTGAATGAGATGCTGGGTTCTTTTTTTTTTTTTTTTTGTTTGTTTGTTTGTTTTGTTTATGGGCCTCCCTAGTTTATGGCTTAAGCTATAATACATGGCAGAGTGAGAATAGAGAATGGTCTGGCTAGTACTGGTGTATTTTCTATCAGTGGTAGCTGAGTGTTGTGCACTGAAGGTTTCACATTCCCACCGTGATGATTGGTGTCTTCTCTATAGCTTCGTGAAGTTGGTCGCAAGCACAGAGACCAGAGCAAGGCTTCTTCAAAGACAGTTGATGAGCAGAAGGAGGAGATTGCAGCCTTGAAGAAGAAACTTGAAGAAGCTGCTGCTGCACCAAGCAAAGAACCCTCACCAACCACTGCCAATGAATTGGCCGATAAGACCAAAGTGTGTGGTGATACTTTACCTAACCTAACCAAACTTTTTAAAAGCTAGTCATTACCAAGTAATGTGATTATAAATGATTGTACACACACATGTGCATGCGCATTTACTCAGTAGCTATTATGGGATGCATAACAATGTTAGCATTTTAACTTCATGACAGTGAACAATGGAAGGGGAAAATGTCTTAGTGTAAATATTATGATTAAATTTCACAGTTGCCTTGTTATTGTGCTGCTGATAAATGTGTAGGAGCTGATGGAAGCTAAGAAGACGGAGGAGCGACTCACAGTGGAGGTCCAGTCTATGACAGAGAAGTTTACTCGAGCACAAGGTACCATCAGGTCGGCACGTGGGCGTTTGCAAAATCTCACTCAGGAGAAAGAACAGGTTGGTGCGAAGAATATTTTTCTTTGTGTGTATCGTGTGTTTTTGTTTTTTGTTGTTGTTGTTTTTATTATATATACATCGTTTTTTTAGCACACCCATTATTAGTTATAACACTCTTTCATTACCCTCCATATTAGGCTTCCAAAGATTTAGATGAAATAAAGGGAGAGAATCTCGCTCTTCAGAGACATGTAAAGTTACTGGAGTCAGAGAGTAAGAAAAACTCATCATTAGTGACCAAACTTCAGGCACAGCTGAAGGAGAAGGGAGCCATTGCAAAACGAAAGGTAAGTCATAGATGTTCTCAAATTATTGCGGTCAGAAAGATGGCCGCTGCGAAGATCAATCCCTTATGCAGCAGATGCAATTGCTTGTGTCTTTTAGGTTGTAGTGTCAAAGCTGACAGCACATATCCCATCTCAATCCACGGCCCCCACTGCTACAGTCAAGCCAACGGTGACAACCACGCCCACTGCCAGTATTCGGCCCATGGGCATTCAGACCACTTCTGCACCCACTGCTCATGTCACGCCCACTATGGTGACTTCCCAACACTTGATACCGAACACGACAACTTCACAACACCCCAGCTCCACTGCTGCGGCTGCTACTGTCTTTGTACGCTCGACATCCCCCCAGATACTTGTTCCTACTGGATCTATGAGCCCCCAAGTTCAAGGGGCAGAATTATCACAGCCCCCTCGGTCTATTGTCACCCCCATGAATAATCAGAGTGTCTCCTCAAGCCAGTCATTTCCGTCCACTAATACCACTCCGCCAGGTGCTCTCATGCCTTTCAATGAGGCGGGGCAATCAGGCATGAATTTGCGAATCTCAACAACCCCAGTTGCGGCCGTGCGCATGTCCCCACCCACTTCTTCCCCGGCTCTGTCAGCGGTTGCCCCAGCTTCTCCTGTTTTATCGTCCAGCGAATCTCCCTCCCATATGGTTGTAGCTCCGACCTCGTTGTCCACAAGCAGCATGGCAACGACCAGCTCTGGCGACACCCTCAGACTCGCCATCACATCGTCCAGTGGTCGTGTTGCCACGACAGTTCTCCCATTCAACACCCAAACTGTTGGCCCGACCACTGTCAGCTTCACCTCATCTTCAGACACTTCCACTGTTTCAGTCTCTTCTCAGGTCCTCTCCAACAGCAGCAGTAGTAGCAGTGCAGGCAGCATTAGTGGGAGCATCAGTGAACCCACTCCCCAAGCAGATGTTGAAAGGAGTTCAGCCGTGAATCGAGGTAGAGTGGGGACCAGCGAAGATCAGACAGTCCAATGGCCTATCACGAGTACTGGATCCATGAAGAGGAAGAGAGAGAGTGACGAGGGAGAAGAAGAATGTGTGGCTGGTACGGATGATGATAGGGAAGAGCCAGGAAGCAGTCTGGAGCCTCCTTCGAGTAAAAAGAGGCACATCAGACTGGTCCAGCGGGCACAGGTGTCACCCAGCAGCTCCTTGATGCCGGATACGCAAGCATCAAAGAAGGTATAATGCAATCTAATTTGCAAAAATGTGGGCGTGGCTGGGTGGTTTGGCAAGCGAGTGAGCAAGGTGAACACACAAAGCTCTCTTAGATATTGCATGTGTGTATTTGCCCTTCTAGTGTAAAAGTGTAAATGTTTCTGGTTTTGGTTCGGTGACATAAAAAGCTTTCCTTATGGCTGCAAGGTTGTATTATGAGTGATTTTGGCTCCCGCTTCCCATCTATGTGACGTTGTTGTACTCCACCATGTGTGGGTGGGAGTTTACCTAGATGCTGTCAGTTCTTAGTATGTACATGTATATGTAACAATAAGAAACGTATTGATGACCATTACCACTTAAAATTCTAATTGAAATTGTACGTACTTCTTGCTAGGTTCGCTTGCTCACCACCATAGTCCTCTCAAGCCCACTACTATAAGTAATAATTTATTAATTACTCCTTTCTGTGTAGGCGATAACTGTTAAGCTGGACTCCTCCCAGAGCAGCACGGCTTCTTCTCAAGCTTCGGTTGCTACGACAGCGGCAACCACAATAGTTGTGGCAGCAACCACCTCACAACTGGAGTCCCAGTCCTCCCAGTGGACTGCTGAGCTCCCAGTGAGCTCTGCCTCCTCTGTCCTCGCTCCTGCGGCAGCCATTACTGCAATGGTCTCTTCCCCTCAAGTCCCGATGTCGTCAGGCTATGGGAGTAATGTTGTGCAGTCTCCACAGCCCAGTGCTGGACAGCTACCAAGTATGGAAGTGGAGGACATGGAAGGAGTGATGGCTAAAGGTTCCAGACCTGATGGTCTTTCGGCTTCCAGTGAAGTGAGTGGTTCTGAGATAGCGCCTGATCCCAACCTGGCCGACAGCTCAGAGGGAGTGGCCGTACAGGGCGCATTTGGTACCGGTATAGATATCACTGGTCCTGAGTCCAGTACCATAGAAGTTCCTTCATTGGACCAAGATGATAAGAGAGGGGTGGCAGATGAGGAGATGGATGCGTTGGCAATGGTACCTCAAGAAGGAGTAGCCATGGAAGGCCAGGAGGAACCCATGCTTAAGCCTGCTGACACAACTCAGGCAGAAGGTGAGAGAGGGAGACCTGGGCCAAACTTTATTGATTATGTCCTATGGCTGCATTTTAACTTTACATGACCTGTAGTAATTGTTGTCATGTACCAACTCTCTCCCTGCTCCTCCCACTCTACTTGCTCCTCCCACTCGCCCTGCTCCTCCCTCTCTCCCTGTTCCTCCCTCTCTCCCTGCTCCTCCCTCTCTCCCTGCTCCTCCCTCTCTCCCTGCTCCTCCCTCTCTCCCTGCTCCTCCCTCTCTCCCTGCTCCTCCCTCTCTCCCTGCTCCTCCCTCTCTCCCTGCT
>WLWI01004108.1_pt1 | contig 12387 bp, 10 predicted proteins | sample 6701501 | NCBI WGS metagenome assembly WLWI01 (sample SAMN12718690, study PRJNA515312) | sponge metagenome | isolation source: marine sponge | host: Mycale hentscheli | place: New Zealand: South Island, Marlborough, Capsize Point | collected 2014-11-01
AGAAAAGCTGGCGAATCGGCAACGATTATGTCAGACCCATGTTTCACCGACATTAAAATCAACAAATTGCGCCAAAATGGCACGGCCAAAATTGAGCAATTTGCCTTTTCGAATACGGTCTAGTTAGCTTGGCAGACTCTGCTTTTAACTTAGCTAAAGTCTTTTCTAATTTTACAACTTCAGCCGTAGCACTTTTTAATTCATCTTCCTTCATTTTTAACTCTGCTGTAGCCGATTTACCCTTCTCAATCTGTTTGTCGAGATTCTGCCGAAGAGCTTGAATTTGTGCAGCATGTTTCTGCCAGCGAATTCCCACCAGATTTTTTACATCAGATCTCGGGTCGCTGGATTGAGTGGGCAGCGGTTCTAATGGTTCCAACGACTGGATAATCGCACACGCATTGTCTACGCGATGCTTTAGGTCCAGATTCCCTAGTTCAGAATTTGTTTTTGTCTTCTTCACAAAATCACTAATAATCACCGATACAGTTTTATTAGTGATATCTCCCATTTCTTTCCATGCTGCATATCCTGCCGGGATGACTTCGTTGAATACCACAAGATAGAAGGCATCCTGAATCACCGAGTTTAAAAAGTCACGATGATGCGCCGCAGTAATAAGCTCCTCAAGTGTGGAATAGAGTTTATTATCTTTGGCAATAGGCTTATTGGCGTCAACTAGAACTTTCAGATAGTCCACAACTGCCAATAAACGGGATTTCATTAAATCAGCATTGTCCAAATTATCAACACGTTCCTTAAATGCAGCGACAAGAGCATTAATATCCTCATATTCATGATCCTTCACCGCATTTCGAATATCCGTTGCTGATGGTTCAAGCACAGTGAAGACCAGGGCATATGCGTCTATAACTGCTGTATCCCTGATTATTCTGGTTTTATACCTATCTCGGGCTAAGTCTTTATCAGCAACAGCTTGCGTGTGCTTGAGCTTTGCAATGGCCTCACTTTTTTCGGAATTCGCTTTGCTTAATTGTTCCTCGGATTGACGAACTGAGGACTGCTTTATTACGCCTTCTTCCCGTAAATCGGCTATCAGATCGTCAAGAATCACTTTCGGAGGTCGAGCCAACGCTCTGTTAGCAGCTTTAAGTTCCCTTTCGGCTGCATTTATTAGTATATTAGTATGTTCGTCCCGATGTTGAAGTTCATCGGCTTGGACAATTGAGTTCCCAATTGCCTGAAGGACACGTGAATATGCTTTCTTGGTATCAATTCGCTTGTTTTCCGTATACAACTCCCCTCCTTTTAGATTTTCGAAAAATTCGTAGAGCGACATTTTAGTTTTTATCCAATGCAATGTGACCGACGGAATTCCCCTGTCGTCTTGCTCCTGAATCAGAGGCTCATAGTTTGCCAATACCAACACTTTTTCTGCAAAACGCACTAAGGAATCTAAAAGCTTTTGCTCCTTTCGATCCAGTTTCTGATTCGCTTTGTCGGGAATTTTAGTAAGGTACTCTTCGATCAACGTTTCCAGACCATCATCCAGCCGACCATGGTCCAAGCCAGCGCCTGAAGATGATCGCGCGATATCTACTCTTAGTTTTTCAATATCCTCCGGAGTTATAAAACTTTACCATCTTTGCCACTTGACGTAATTCCAAACACATTTTCGCCTGAATTCTTAACGAACATATGTGTTGAGAAGAGCTTATCCCCAACCTCTCTAGGAGTTTCAGTCAAAAGCTGTTTGATCTTGACTTTTAGATTCTCATTTTTTCCATTATCTAACTCCAAATTTGGAGGTTCAAAGAAAGATCTTCCTAGTCTTAGAGTCAGTTGCTTTTTTAGTTCTAATAATGGCAACGGCAAATCCGAATCATTTAACGCTGCGACAAGTATCTTCCCTTTGATTAGTTTCGAAATCATCTTGCTTATCGATTCATAAAGGTTCTGCACGGAAATATCTGTGCTGTGTCGCGAGTATATAAAGTCCAGAAATCTCAACGATTCAAGGAATATATTTTCCAAAATATCCCGACTCTCAATAAAGGCTCTAACAATTTTTGTCATTTGCTCGGTCGCTACGGGTATTTTTTGGGCAAGATTACCATCAAGAATTAATCTGAAATGAGTTTTTATAACCGAATTACCCAACAGAGCCATGAATCGTCCCGTTGCTTTTGGGGCTCTGATTTCATTTAGATCAAACTGTACACCTAACACCATCTTGTCTCTCAAGGTCAAATTTGCAAGTGAATTGTTTCCAGCAATAATTTTAGGTAATTTTGACATTCTCGTATTTGCGAGATGAAAATCTCGATATCCGTCCGCCAATTGACAGACAGCCTCTGATGTTGTTTTTCGAACTGTTTTCAAGTAGCTGATGGTAATACTAATTCTATTTATAATTTGGCCGGTTTCTTCATTGATTTTGCCATGAATCTTACTTTTAGAACTATCAAAGTTAGTTTTTGCGGTATTAAAAGCCCTTTCGCATTCCTTTTTCTTTTGTTTAGCAAACCTATTTTCGTTTTCTGCAACAGCGTTGGACGATTGTGCCTTCGCTAAAATTTTCTTAGCTTCCTTTAGAGCATGGCGAGCATCTTCGTCATTTTTTAAAATCATTTGCGCCTGATTTTGAATCTGAGTTAGTGCTGTTTCAGCAAAACTGCGCTTAGATACCTTGTCGTCCCAAGCCGCCTTAGCTTTTATCTTGACATTTTCCTCTGTGTTTTCAGGGAGGTCGTGATACTTCTTTTTTGCATTTTCGACATCAATTTTTGCTTTCCCCAGGTTTTTTTCGGCAGCTCCACGTTGTTCTTTGGCCGTATTTGCCTTACTTCTTACTTCAGTAACTGCCTTCTCTGCGGCAGTTACTTTTTCAAGAGCATTTTCTAATCCTGATTTAGCATCCTTAAATTTTTTCTCCTTTTTATTAAATGCTAACTCTGCCGACTCAAGTTTCTGTTTTAACTTTTCCAATTTCTCTTTTGGTCTTTTGAGATCTTGTATATTCGTTTCTAGCTTGGTCAGATGCTCAATCATCATGAATGTTGGTATTAGATTTGTACCTGTTTCATCTGAATTGAATTGAAACTTTTCTGTATCAAGCGTCTCCAATTTTTTCACAACTTTTGAAATTGCCTCAGCGATTTGCTGAAGCAGGACAAAGGTATCGTCTTCCTGGCGATCTCTAACTGTGTTCAAACTATCACGACTACTTTCCAATTTCTCTTTTCCTTCATCAAGGTAGCGAAACAACTTATTTTCGTCACAGTTTTTCGGCAGACATTCAGCTAACCACTGCCAAAACTGTTCATCTTCATTACTTCTTAAATCATTCTCAACGAGAGACCAACTATTTTTATAAGAAATGATTTGGCTCTTTAATTTCTGTAGATATAATGCCAGATCCTTATCAGCTACTGTCCTATCTTCATACAGACTCAAAAGAGCATTGACTCTCACAGCGCTTGGCTCCTCAAACCATTTTGCTTTCTCAAGCAATTTCGCTTTCTCGGACAAATTTGCATTCTCAAGCAATTTTACTTTCTCGCGCAATTTTGCTTCCTCGAACAATTTTGCTTTCTTGAGCGATTTTGCTTTCTTGAGCGATTTCGCTTTCTCAAGCAATTTCGCTTTCTCGTACAAATTTGTATTTTTGATCAATTTTACTGTCTCGATCGATTTTACTGTCTCAAGTAATTTTGCTTCCTCACCTTTACGTTTCTTAGTACAGCAATTCCCGGTGAACTATAACATCTTTATATGAAGCAAATTACAGCTATCTCACCCTCTAAAATTAGGTTCTGACTCCGAGGTTGAAGTCGCTATCAGCCTCAGTTCCAGAATGCCGACAATAGATTTTGACAATTTATAGATGGTATAAAATTTGTAACTGACTTCTAATAAAAGAGTTCCGTTTCACCGGGAATTGCTGCTGCATTGAGGATTTTGTGATTGAGTTTCAACACAATATGATGTGAAGATGAGATGATTATTTCGATGACTTATTTATTTGGAAGCCTTAAGCCCATATTATTCCGTTTGCATAAACTCCTGCACCAGTGGCAGGATATCATCAATGGCATCTTCTACAACGTAATGACCCGCATCGTGGAACGTATGAACTGCCGCATGCGGAAATCTATCCTTAAATAATCGTAGAAAATGTTCTGTAAAACAAAAGTCGTGCATGCCCCAACAGATGAGCATAGGCTTATTCTGTAATATAGCTAACTTTTCCTGGATTGCTTCCGCAGTTTTCCATGTTGGGTGATTTGAGGTAAATGGAATATCTTCAACAAATCGTAAGGTGGCAATACGGTTGATATAACTATCATACGGCTTCAGATATCCTGCTTTGACTTCGGGCGTCATTCGTTCTCGCTTTTTGCAGGCTAAATACGTTGCAGCCGTAGCAAAATAATTCATCCTCCTTACGGCCAGATTTCCCAAAATAGGAATTCGACATAAAAGAATCGAGACGGGGAATTTTTTTGTTAGGGAAGGGGATGAATTAAAGACGACGATCTTTTCAATTTTCTCTGGATTATCGACTGCATAACCCAAGCCAATCGGGCCACCCCAATCATGGAAAAACAAACTTAGATTCTGGATGCTTAAATGGGAGATCAGGGCTTTTAAATTATCAACATGGTTTTTGAGTTGATAGGGATATTTCTGTGGTTTATCTGAAAAGCCGCAGCCCATGTGATCCGGGACGATGACACGATACTTTCCACGCAGCGCAATAACCAGATCACGGTAATAAAACGACCAGGTAGGGTTGCCGTGGAGCATGACAACAACAGGACCGTTGCCTTCATCTAAATAGTGATACTTTAATCCATCAATATCAAGATAATGAGACTTAAACGGATACAGTTTTTTAAATGATTTTATATCACACATATTTTTGAACTCAATAGAATATTAATTTTCGTCATATTGCATTGGAGTTATGATTATACACGTTTAGGGGTGGATTAATATTTGACTTTTAAAAATCTTAAGGTAATTGTTATATATAATTTTAGGGAGAAGGCTGGGGCTAATACATACAAAACCAACTTAATGAGCTTCCCGCAAAAGTTTTTTCAGTCGTATTCTGACGTGAAATGCATCATTGCGGCCGTCATGTATAAAGCACATGGGGTCAAGGTTATGCACCCCGCAGGTGCGACTAATGCAGCTATTAGCTCATGGCGACCATGTCTGCACATCTTACGCTCAAAATTCGGCTCGAACATTCTTTTGCAGGAAGCTCTAATTACAATATACTTATTGGAAGGTAGAAAATGCGTGATCTAAAGATTTCTTTGTTTATTTTGTTAACTATTGTAATCGTTGCCCATGCTGGCGAGGATAAAAAACTGGATTATAAAGGATTTACAGGGGTCAAAGAAGTTGTTGCCGAAATCAATGCAACTGCAGGAAATAACGTTACGGGCACGGTCCATTTTTATAGAGCAGGCAATAGGGTTAAGGTGAAAGCCAATATTTCAGGTTTGACGCCTAATGGCAAGCACGGTTTCCATATACACCAGTATGGCGATTGCAGTTCTGGAGACGGGAAAAGTGCGGGCGGCCATTATAATCCGGGGGGCCACAACCATGCGGGGCCGGATGATGAAGTAAGACATGCCGGCGATTTGGGAAATTTATTGGCCGATGAAAACGGTGTCGCCAGTTATGAGAAAATGGTAGGAAATATTACAATTGCCGGTAAGAAGAATCCAGTGCTTGGCCGTGGTATAATTATCCATGCGGGAACTGATGATTTAAAAAGCCAACCAACCGGAGCCGCAGGCGCTCGCATTGCATGCGGCGTCATCGGTATCGTCAAATCGAAATAAGCAGTGTTTGAATTGGTATGCTAAAACATACGGTCAGGTTTTCGACATGTTTCTATAAATTTCCTGCCTACCTTGGTCACATTAACAAGCGGAACCGAAAAGAACTACTGCTTTCAGTATATAACTATACGCCTGTTAGCGCTGCATTTTTGGCGACGGCAGTGTCGCTAAATTGTATCTTGTCATTATTAATTTCCTGAAAGTCTTCGTGACCTTTTCCTGCAATGATAATTGTATCTCCTTCGTTGGCGTCTCTTATCGCTGCTTCAATGGCACATTGACGATCCATGATGACTTTATATGTGGTCTCTGGCGGTATTCCTTGAATAATCTCTCTAATGATTTGATTGGGATCTTCATTTCGGGGGTTATCGTTGGTAATGATAATGTCATTTGCAAATTCTGAAACCACCTTTCCCATTTTGGCGCGTTTTGATTTATCTCTATTGCCGCCGCATCCAAAAACAACGATTAAATTATTATTGTTACAGAGAGGTTTTATTGTCTGGAGCACATTTCTAAGTGCATCTTCCGTGTGTGCATAATCAATAAAAATATTGATTTTGCTTGATTCTGTCAGACGTTCCAATCTGCCAGGGACGCCAGGGAATTGGTTCAATTGATTTTGAATATGGTCGGTTGAGATTCCTAATCTCAATGCGATTGAAACTGCGGCAGCAATATTATAACTGTTATATTTTCCAATTAGTGAACAATTAGACACTATTTCACTTTTTGCGGCGCTGATTTTTATCGTACTGCTTTTTAATGATGAGCTAAATGAAACTATTTTGTTCTGCGATGTTGCGGCATAGCCGTAAATTATTTGTTCATTCGCCTGAATGTCTTTACTTAATTTCCTGCCATAACTATCGTCGATATTTATAAATATTTTCCCACGATCTTTTATGTGATCTGTGAATAATTTTTTTTTTGAATTATAATAGCCCTTAATGGTTTTATGATAGTCTAAATGTTCTTCTGACAAATTAGTAAACACCGCCATATCAAATTTCATTGAGCCCAAGCGGTACTGGCTAAGCGCATGGCTGGAGACTTCCATAATAATCAGATTAACTCCAGCGGTCTTCATTGTTGCGATGAGGTTTTGAAGTTCGAGGGCCGGTGGTGTGGTTCGGGTTGCCTGAATCACCACGTCGCAATATTCGTAGTTTATGGTTCCAATTAGCCCGACATTATAATGAGTGTTATTTAGTAAATATTTTAATAGAGTCGTGGTTGTCGATTTTCCATTCGTGCCAGTAACGCCAATTAGTTCCATGTCTCTGCTTGGGTAATCGAAATGAAATTCAGCCATCCTTGAAAGGGCTAAATATTCGTTTTTTACCCGAAAGGAGGGTACTTGAAGAGTCAACTTTGCGTCCCCTGCATACACAATTGCTGAAGCGCCGCGAGATATGGCTTCATTAATAAATTGACAACCATCCAAACAGGTTCCTTTAATTGCAATATATAAAGAGCCGGGTTTTACGTTTCTCGAGTCATTTGTCAGGTGTGTAATTGGGATATCGATATTGCCTTCGACATCATATTGAAGATCACGACATGCATTTAAGTAATCTCTAAGGAATCTGGGACATGTTACCTTATTACAAATTTTTCGTCATCCTCAATTTTTTTTCAACATGATGCAGCGGTGGTACGTGCAGATATCGTAGAGTTTGGCTGGCGATTCGACTGAATGTCGGTCCTGTAACAGCGCCGCCATAATAAGATTTTTTAGAAGGTTCATCCGCGACGACAATTAGCACAAATGCAGGATCATGAGCCGGTACGAAGCCAATAAAGGAAGCAACATATTTGTCATGTCCGGAGTAGCTTCCATCAATAAGTTTTTGCGATGTTCCAGTTTTACCGGCAACCACGTAACCATCCACCGCAGCTTTGGTTGCGGTGCCACCTTCAGTTGTTACCGTGGTCATAGCATGGACTATCTGTCTCGCAGCATTGGGGCGAATCGCCAAGTGTTTAATTTTGGGTTCTGTTTTTTGTATCTGTCCTGTGCGGGCATTAATGATTCGATCGATGAGATACGGTTGCATTACGTTGCCCGAATTCGCCAACCCACTGTAGGCTTGAATCATTTGTAACGGCGTCACTGAAATTCCTTGTCCGATCGGGAATCTGGTAATGCTTAATTTGTCCCAATTTGCAATGTCCCTTAATATGCCCGAAGATTCATTTTGAAGTTCGATGCCTGTTTTTGTGCCGAATCCAAATCGCTTCAATGTTTGATATAATCGATTTTTCCCCATTCTTAAGGCGATTTTTGCTGTACCAATATTGCTTGATTTTTGAATAATTTCAGCAACACTTAGTTGCCCATAGCGATGTCCGGAATCCCGCAGGGGATACCCACCATAATACCAATATCCGTCTTCACAGTCGAATTCGGTATCAAGACTTACAATTCCATAATCTATTGCACCGCCAATAGCTAAACATTTCATCGTTGATCCAGGATCGTAAATATCAGTTATAAAATGATTTGTACAGTTTTCAATAGTGATATCGTTACGATCATTCGGATCAAATGAAGGATATTGAGCTAGCGCGAGTATCGCTCCCGTTTTTGGATTCATCATTATACTATAGGCATAGCGGGGTGCAAATTCGATGATCATTTTTTCCAATTCGGATTCGACGATATGTTGTATGGGTTCGTCTATTGTCAGGTAGACGTCATTTCCATCAACAATTTTTGCAGATCTTGCCGGGTTATAGTGAACCATCTGACCTTTTCTGTCACGTTCATAAATCTGGGTTAGGCGGCGGGATTTTAGTTCATCATTTAAGACACGCTCTAAGCCATAGATTCCGTCATTCCTGGAATTTGTTATGCCAAGAATATTGGCTGCAAGCTGTCCTTTGGGATAGTATCTTTTCTGATTGTCAACTAATCGGATACCTTGAATTTTTAATTTCCCTATTCGTGACGCCAGTTCCATATCCACTTTATTTTTAATCACGACTTCGTGGGCGTTTGAGTTTATGCGACGCTCTAGTACCTGTTGGTCGATATCCAGAATGATCCCTAATTTTTTGATGATTAAATTTTTTAAACTTTTATCATGCGGTATCAATGTCAAGTCTGCAAGGATGTCTTTGCAGGCCAAATTGCCAATCAGGGGATTACCGTGATAATCGTATACGCTGCCTCGACTCCCAATTCGTGTTTTCTTCGAAGTATATAAAGATTTGGCTTTTTTATAGTAGCTGCTATGATTGGTGATCTGAATGGTATAGATATGGTAAGAGAGGGCTGAAAATACAACGAAGATCAGAGCATAGATACAAATGATTCTTAAAAGATAGACGCCGTGTTCCATTTGAGGCTGGTAAATTAAATTAACAATGTAAATTGGTTGTATTACTATTTTATGCTGCGAGGAGTAGACTTTTTTGCCCCGCACGGGATGATCTCAGGAAAAATTTTAACTCGCTAAGCGAGATTGAAAATCTCATCACGTTTGGCATATATGAGGATGGAAATTTTATTTATTTGGATGCGACCAAATCGCTAACGTTTTTGACGTTGCCCATCAATCTTATTTGACCTGGATCAGAGGGCCTTAGATTTAGTTTTTCTCTTGCCCAAAATAAAATGTATTGTCCCTGCATATACTCTTCCTGCTCCATTTTCAGGTTAGCGTACTCTTTCTTCGTTATAATGAATTTATTATTTATTTTCCCCCATTCAAGCCTCATTTTTGTGGTTTTTCTGTCCAGGTAAATCTTACCCAACGAACCAACGAGCAGCAAAACGACAATTACAAATATAACGAAATTATCGAAGAAACTTTTTGGGGCTGATTGTGATTTTGATCGCTCTTTGCCATTAAAATCGACATAGAGTGAGTGATAACTATTTCTCATTTTTTCCCCTTATTAGATGCGCTCTGCAACCCGTAGTTTGGCAGAGGATGAACGTTTATTATATGATAATTCTTCAAGTGAGGAAGTGATGGGGCGTTTTGTAAGTACCTTCAATCGGACCATTTTATCACAACGGCATACCGGTAGTTTGGGTGGACATTCGCAGGATAATGCTTCATAACGAAACATCTCTTTTACGATCCGATCTTCCAAAGAATGAAACGAAATGACCAGTATCCTTCCACCCTTGGACAACAGGTCAATCGCCGAATGCAGTCCTTGCTTTAACTGACCTAATTCGTCGTTAACCGCAATGCGAAGAGCCTGAAAACATTTCGCGACTGTTTTTGAATATTTTTGCAATGGTTCATGGTTTATCGTTTTAATAAAATTAGCCAAATCAAGTGTTCGCTCCCAAGGGCGATTTTCGCGTTCGGCCAAGATGGCATGCGCTAGCCTTTTCGCATTTTTTGCCTCTCCATAATCCTTGAATATAGAGGTTAACATTTTTTCAGTAATTGTATTAATTAGCTCGCTTGCAGTTAGTCGTTGATTTCTATTCATACGCATGTCTAAAGGTCCGTTTCGATCAAAGCTGAAACCACGCATTGCATTATCGATCTGAAATGATGAAATACCCACGTCAAGAAGAATTCCATCAACGGATGGCCATCCTAAATTGTTCACATAATTTTTCATAGATCCAAATTCACCCTGAATAAGCGTGACTCGGGTTTTATTTTTCTTTAGAAAACTATCCGTATAATCGATTGCTTCGGCATCCCGATCAATTCCCAGTAAGTTTATTGATTTATTGGCACTTAATATTCGATTGGCATGTCCACCAAATCCGATCGTACCGTCGATATAGAATCCCTGGTCCTTTAATGCTAAATAATTAATGACTTCTTTGGGTAAAACAGGGATATGGTAGTCCTTGCCTAATTTTGACATATCGCTTCATAATCCTTGGCTGATTTATTAGAGTTCTCTGCTTTCTTGAATTTTCTCAATTTGATCGAGCATATCTTCATTGTCCATTTCGGCTTGTTCCCAACTCTCAGGACTCATCACCTGAATACTGGAGAATCCACCGATTAAAACGGCTTGATCCTGTAATCCTGAATATTCCATTAGGTATGGGGTTAGTGTGATTCGACCTTGCTTATCGCATTGGCTTTTACTGGTTTTTGCTCCGATTTGTGCAATTGCACGCATTTTTCCTGCATTGGTAACAGGGACCCTGCTTATTGTTTGCATAATCCCGGTTTCAAATAGGTTTTGGGGTAGAATTTGAATGCTCTTATCTCTTCCTGGCATCAAATAAAACACCGGATCATCTCCAACCTTTTTTAACCGCCATTCTCTTGGAATTGCGACCCGACGTTGTGAATCAATCGAATGTGTAAAACAACCTAAAAAACTAATACTCAAAACTAATTTCTCCATAATTAAACTATTTTCCCCTATTTTCCCCTAATTGCAACATTGTTCTATAGCAGGATTTATAATAATGTCAAATTAAAATCCAGAGAAATTAATTTTTTTCTAAAAATGGAAGTGCCGGCGCCGATCTTTATTTAAGAAGATAGAAAGTTTTTTGTTTTTACGGGCGTAACCCGCTGTCTGCCGTATCGTCGCTTCAAAAGTTGGAATGTCTGATGATTCAACTCGCCGATATTTCTCACAAAGCATCTACTATAAATGTATATCGGGTCACTTCAGTATGTTGCATTGACTGTCGAGTTTAGCGTTCCTTTCTGCTATACGGCAGAAGTATTCTCTATCCAGCAGTATAATGCCAAGATGATGTGATATATATTTTCTCACTAAGAAGTTGATGAGAAAAAGGGGTTGTCGGGCTGGCAGGCTGCTAGATAAGATGTGAAATCATGATAGGGAAAAACGAATGGATAAATCGGATACTAATATGCCAGGTTTTTTAAAAAAGGATTATGTTGGATTGGGACTAATAGCGGTAGCGTTGACGTTGACATTTAAGGGGGGCAGTGTTTGGATGAATAACCATTTTCATACTGAGCAGAGCATTAATCTCGTCATTGGTTCTATGATGATATTATTGGTTGGTATAGATTTGGTTAATTTCAGGAAGTTGTCAGCTAAATGTCCGGCAACCGTAAAACCCTTGAAGTCAAAATCATCTTGAAATCAGGTATTATGTCGAACGCGATTAGGTTTGCGATAGGTTTCTGTAAAGTTCTTGTCTGAAATAAAAAGGTATGTCGAAAAATCCACTGCTAACCTGATTAATTCATCAGTATTCTGCTGCGAGCCCTGATCTCTGCTCAAATAAGCCGATTAGCTCACAACACATCTCAGTGAATGAAAATTCACTTTCGCTGTGAAAATTTCCCTAATCAATTTATTATGAGCGAGTTAAGCGCTCTCGCGACGAATCGCATGAATTAATCAGGCTAACAGTAGAGCCTCTTGCAAAACTATGTGCGAGATCAGCAATTCCTGGCGAAAATTTTGATTGCTGATTGATTTGGAAATTTCATCAAAGACACCCCTTGCTAAAATGGGCTCTCAGCCTTGTTTTTCTGGCAGAATTTGAAAAATAAATTAAATTTTCAAACCGGGCCTAGATTTTTAAAAAACACCCTTTATTTTGTTTGATTATCGCTAATTATGATCAAACAAA